>JGI24159J19872_10006499_pt1 | contig 15234 bp, 9 predicted proteins | sample Ectturendosymbi4_FD_19872 | JGI IMG/M metagenome (IMG submission 19872) | reverse complement strand
TCTACTTTTTTTCACTTGAACTTCAAAACTTAAGAAAAACTCGTCACTCAAATTTCGACACGTACCAATGGAATTCATGGGTTGCGTGTAAAATTTCGTTCGTGATAAGTTTTTCCAATATTTTTCGTTGTTTTGTAAATGCCATTTTTATTTGATCAAAAAAACAAAACTTCGGTAGATTTTTAGCATTTATTATGATACTTCTTTAAAAATTCCTATTCTGACTGGTTGCTCGCAAGTGAAAGAAATCAGAAGCTGCATGATTTCGTTTAGTAAAAAATGTTTTCCTACATACATGGTCTCACAGAACAAACTTACCTGAACTTTAAAATTACTTTTGCACTAGTCTATGTGGAGTGACTGCTTGAATTTAAAGCGTAAAAATTACTTTCTTGAGTTCAAGGGAAATTTTTTGGAAACATGACCATTCGGCTACATGACAAATTAACGAAACAGTAATTTGTTGACAAGACGATCGGGAAACATGGAACCAAAGTTCAGTAAAAGGGCATTTGACCCAAAGTAAAGCAAATGTCTGTAAAAGGTCCCGATATAACGTTTTCGAAACTGTTAATGTCGTATCGTCATCAAAATGTTTGGTCGTAATCTTTAAAAAAAACGTTCAAGTAAATAGCTGTCATTCTATTTTGGCACAACATTTTTGGATAGTTAATGTGATTCTGGTCATAAACGCTGATCTAGTGTCGTAAGTTTCCTGAAGAAAGAAAGTATTCATTGCCATTTGCATCTCATACCTATATGCGAATTTTACTACAAGAACTGAAACAGCTGATTACTTTTTCTGGAACAGGTGAGACTTAATGTGGAAGATAGCAGGCTACTATTGCTGATCAACGACTGCTGGGCAACACCTTCTCGCAGTAGCAAAGATCGTGTGAGCTACAAAATAATCAAGGACGGGTAAACGCTAAACGATATGCTTTCTTTTGCATAAAACTAACCTACAGGCGTGCTTACTTATTTTTGTATTCACAGATGCCCTATTCCTGGGCGGGTTGCCAACTCCATTGTGGTAAGACGAAGTGTGACATTCTTTGTGTTTGCATGGTAGTTGTAGGAATTGGTCTGCTTATGGAAATTAATTTTTTGTTGATGTAATATCACGTACATTATGAGCATTAAACTTTGATTGATTCTATGGGAATAAGAGCTGACGATGCATACTCAGCAAGTGAAAGATACACTCTGATAAGACCGTACTGTCTGATTCTTGGCTGTGAAAGTATTCTTTTCGATAGACACTAAACTTTGATTACGTAGAAAACCCTTAATCTAACCATCTAAAGAACGTATTTACATCTAAGAAATCCAGAACTGAAAACTACAGCAGACTCCGGTTAATATATCCACGTTGGGACCAGACGATTTTGGATGTAATAAGCGGTGTTTGTAAAAACCTATTTTCCTAAAACTGCAACTAAATAACCCCATAGTGGGAAAATCATGCAATTGATATTTTGCACTGTATATTCAGCACTGCGAAAACTGCGCAAAGTGGTTTACTTAGGCAGGAACNTTTATCTGAGATGGCCATCTACTTCTGTCTTGAGAGCATCAAGCATGTCCATCTTCTCAAATACTGTTCCGTCAAGTCCACAGACCAACCGCTGACGCACTCCCTCATCTCTGCAGCTGATGGCCTATTCGATAATATTGCCGCATTAAGGCGCTTGTGATAGGCCATTATTTGTTTACAGTAGAAACAGTTTCCCTGCATGGGGAATCAGAAGTGGATGGATTAAGGCTTAAGCCGTGGCTTGATGAATTAACCGGAGTTTTTATAATGGGAAATGATTAAGAAGATTCCGTTCCAAGCGATTTCGATGTAATAAGCGCTTGGTTGTATTAACCGAGGATAAATTTAAACGAAGTCACTGTATTAGTCAAATCAACCAAAAACCGAGTAACTAGGCTCCAGAAAGCCAAAGAAGTCTAATCATCTGGGATGTGATTNTATTGTACAACGTCTTCGCTCTCACACGCAACGCAGCAAACATAAGCGTACATGGCAAGGACCGCACAGATNCACNAATCAACACGAAGGTGGATATATGACGGTAATAGAAAAGAATACACTCAATGGGGCTAACAAGATTGCTNTGATGAAACACAAGCATAGATATGTGGTACTAGTAAAGAGCACACATATGGATGGCGCCAACACGGTTGCTACAATGTATAGAACACCTATGTCCAACCCAAATGGCTTACTGGGCCAAAAATCATGTCGCTATCTTAACCAGGGCTGCACATTTGATAACATATTAATGAGGGCCGCCCATTGAATGACTTAGATCTGAGCAAACCAAATTTAACTGAAGCTAATACACTGAAAGCTTTCGAATCCTAATTGCAATGTTTACAGACGTGATAAAGTGGCACTGAGAAGACACCTGCATCAAAAATGTCAAATTCAAGGTTATCAAAATAAGGAAAGGTTGTCGGTATGTAGGATACTTTTACTACAGCGAAAACATAAACTGGGCCGCACAAAACCTTCGGGGCCGCGGGTTGGACATAGCTGGTATAGAACATTTCCAAAGAGCTGCGGTGAGTTCCAAGTCGACCGATCGATAAAATGCAAGGGGGGCAAGAGGCTGTTAAGGACCACGGGTCATTTGGGTTGCAGACCTTCAAGGGAAGGAGCTACTTATCGTGTTAAGGGACCATTTTATAGAACCAAGTAAGCTAAAAGTCTTGCTCTGAGTATGCAGTTTAATATGCGCAATGCGTTTATATGATCAATAGAAGCAAAATGCGTTCAAGCAAGTTCAAGCCGCCAGAAGAAATTGGTTTAACTTCGCCACATAAACCTTTTGCAGTTTCTACATAGATAAGTGTCGGAAGGGGGGCAGGGGCTTTCCCCCTTGGATTTTGAAATCTAAAACTTTTCTACTGATTATTCAGTAAAAAAAGTTTTTCTTTTAGTTTTGAGTTGGTAAAATGAAATTTCACCACTGTTGGTCCCTCCCTGGAAAATGCTTTTGGCCACCACCTGGAAAAAACCACTACTGATACCCCCTGGAAAAATCCTTCCGACGCCCATGTCCACATATATTGCATATTTTCGCGATAGCTAAAGACAAAATGAGTCACGACAGTTACGAACTAGCACAGCGCTGCAATATGTGTAAAAAGTTAAGTAGGTTGAATTTGAAGAGAAGGCGTCTAATCTTGTATTTGGGAAATACATTTCAGTCGATGTTATGATTAATGCATGGGAATAGAAATTTATTTACTGCTCGGTGGTGGACACATGATTCGCAATGCGATTGGAAACTAAAGGCATCTCGCTACTTTACACGAGAGCTTTTTGACCAATTTTCGTGAAAGCAACAAAACCAAATTCAGTAAGATATAACAGCAATACCTCATGAAACTATTTTGATAGTAACAGTAGTATAAAATCAATGCACTTGTTTTATGCACACTAACAAAAAAGGAGAAGTAATAACTTGGTCTAATACCAGAGTATAGCGCATTTTTGATATTCTGGATATTCTGCTGTTTTCTTTTTTTCTTCTTAAGGAATTTCTGGCCAGATTTTATTGCACTGTACTTCAACATTTTCACACCTGAGTTTGAACTTGCTTTTGGCAAAGCAAATTGCCAAGTTTTAGTTTGTCTCGTTCTATGCATTAATGAGTTCAAAATATTTGTTAAATGTAGCTGGTAGCTGAGATTAATTGCATTTATACACGAATTTGCTCACTTCAAGACGGAATCTATATTTTTGTTGTATAATTTTAGGGTGTAGACTAGTTCAAAACACGTTTTATGCTTGTTTACTTCATCAGGTAAATTCCTCTGTGTTGAGTTTACCAACACGCATGCAGTACACGTGTTAAAATATTTTTGACACGCATCAGTAACAACATATACGCAGGTGACATCAAACGGTGAGGCCAAAACTGCTCGGTTTCAAAGCAAAGTGTTCGGGTTCGCTGACTACAACACCACCTTCCTTCACTGCACAGTCGACTTGTGCTCTTCTCGTGGCAACCACAACTGCGCCAAGGTGAAGCAATGACTCAATGCTTTAAGAGCTCATATAATTTTGACATGCTCATTTGTGAGCATTTCTTACACAGAATTGCCACCGGTCTCGTCGATCGTTCCTCGCGAGGCTGAAACGTTCAGAAGCTCAGAATGACATTTTGTCTTTGGGGCCGTTTACAACCCGAACAGGTCAGGCTGTGCTACGCTTGCAGTTGTTTTTGCGCCAAGTTAAAACTTTCGTTTTACCTTTCTTGGCTATTGGCACTCCAGACATCCCAAAGACATTATCAAAATCAATTTACGCGTTGATCATTATTTTATGAGCAAATTAGTGGATTAAGGGTCCTTTTTTTGCTGAATATCCTCCAACTCCGCTCCCACTCCGAAACATTTTTCAGTTTTGCACTCCGACTCCTGTGTAAACTCCAAATTGAATGCTGCAATTTGTTCAAAAAATGTTCAAAAAATGACTCCGGCTCCGCTCCTACTTCCGAAATTCATCATGACTCCTGCCAGAGTCCACTCCTACACGCCGGATCCTGTACACCACTGGCACTTATGTAGTGCGATATCAGTACAGGACGCCGTATATGGTCCGGGATTCTAATGAGTACTTAGATGCTGTTTTGGGATTACGTCGAAATCAAACACACCACCTCGGCAAACGCTGATCTTGTAGTAACGAAGAGATGTATGTTCATCGATCAACACCAGTTGAAAAGCTATGAGGAATAGCGAACGAGAAAATTACAAATAACACAAGTCGATAAAAGTGACGTTGCTCATAAACACAATAAAAATATAGTGTGCAGTAAGAACAATGAAAAATCTCGAATTGCAGAAAAAAGAAGGGAAGAACGTGTGAGAATTCGCATTCAGAGCCGCTACTGTCATGCATGGAAAAGTAAGGTTAACAACTGACAACGAGAAACAGACCTTCAACGCATCTTGGCAACGGGAAGTTCTCACGCTTGCAAAACGAAGGGTATTCCGCTGCAACGAACTTTCGGCCTGTCTGCCGAACAGTGATGGAGTCTCGAGACTCATCTTTGCGAGTCTAAGTCTCGGTTTCGAAAGTTTCAGGTCTCGTCTCGGTCTCGGTTTTGAAGACTACAGGTCTTGAGACTTTGAATATTGCAAAGAAATGGTGTAGTAAAAGTTCTATAATTCAACGATTTTTTGTTTGTTGTGTTTGCAGGTAAGAAACAACCAAAACAGGTCAAAAAATGCCAGAAATTTGAAAAAAATTCAACTTAGAAATGATGACCACATTTTGCAATAAAATTTCGGCAAAATGCACAAATTTTGAACTCTCGAGTCTCGGTCTCGAATTTCAAGTCTCGATTCTGGTCTCGGTCTCGGGATTTTTGATGAAGTCTCGGCCACGGTCTCGAAGTTTTAACCAGGTCTCGGTCTCGGTCTCGAAGGTTACGGTCGCGACTACATCACTGGTACCGAACTCGGCACTTTCGGCTTGAAAAATGAATATGGGACAACAACTCAAGCTTGAAGTGTTTGTTACTGTGAGGGGATTCACCTTATTTAGTCTACATGTCACAAACCAATTAATGAGCGCTCAATGGGAAGGTGGCGATGCTACACATAATGAACCTGACACAGCAGTACCAGTACCTGTATCTTTGAAATATTCTTGTCATTTAAAAATCAAGATTAGAGTAGTCAAGATAAAAGTGATCAAGAAAAAATACAATCGATAATTAGTTAATGGGTTAATTAATTGTAGCTTTCAGGCCAACGCCGTTGCAAAATGTTCTGTAAAGCAAGTGTCTATAAGCCTGTTATTCAGCCTCCAATGCCGTTGTAAATCGTTCTGTTGTGTACGTTTTTATCAACCTGCGTTGTACAGAAAGTGTGTGTTTGTACTATGGCCTTCATGTCTGCGGGCAAAAATACATCATCATCATAGTCTGCCGACCACTAACGCTAGATGGGCTCTAAAGATGCGGATTTTCGCCTAGTTTATTTGAAAGGAAAAAAAGTAAATTGCCACTTGGACTTTTTTCTTAAGACTTGATCATGTCATACAAAAATCCCTTGACCTCCCCCAGTCGTGACGCCACACCAAAAAATGTTCAAACCCAAAAGTGCCCAGATTTTTCAATCGAACCTAGAAGACTTTCTGCTTATTTAGACGGTTTGAATAGCTCTCTAGCTCTATCGGTCGACAAGTTATGACTGGAAAAAGTCAGAGGCACAAACGTGGCGTTGAGGTGCTTGCGGGGAGACAAAGCGCCATGTGCTATTTTTGTTTGCAGCCTTATCAGTACATTCTTATGTTTACAGCTTTCAATCCTTGGACTTAAGAAAGCCATCCCAATATTTGTGTGCGGTTTGCGGAGCAAAGAAAAATGCGAAACTACTTAAGTTAAAATCGTTTGTCTGAAAATTGTATAAAATTCGTCCCTATATCAACAAATAAAATTTTAAGATACTGAAAGAACTAAGTTATGAAATACTTACCAGCATAGAACTGACAAATACGCAAATTTTAGGGACAGGAGATACAATATGAACAATATAGCCGAAAAGAATGAGATAATAAACAAAATGGGAAGAAGCTCATTGGATTCTACTGAAGTTCACTCAATTACAACAACTTTTCTAATGTTCTATTTTAAATGCGTTGCTCCATGCTTTACTTACGCACTGTTGGCATGTCGTTTTTCAAGGTGAGAAAAATGACCACGAAACAACGGTTACAGCCGAAGATCTGGCTCCTGTGATCATCTCTTTGGTTGCCGCACTTGTGCTGTTGCTGGTTGCCCTTGTCTACATGGGCCTGAGGTTGAGAAGGATCGGAAGCCTCCATGCGCAGGGAAATAATTCTGGAGCTTCTTCAGCAAACTTCCGCGACCGAGTGCATGAAACTAGCAACGTTGCAGCTGGTCGCGACGGAAACAAAGATTTCCATTCACCTCATACATCTGCAGGAGTTCTGATGAAAGGGGCAGAAAATCTTGCTTTCGAAATCAGCCGCTTGTAGTGAAACAGAGCTTCCACGCTGCCGTTAGAAACTTTGCACCCTTCAGTTGCTTTGGTCAAGAGGTTTTAGTTTCGTTGATCTGCAAACGGAGTTGGTTTGCTGCTGGAATGAAAACAAATACAAGGAAAACTTTCATGTTGTTTTTGTTATCAATTTGATTTTGAGGACTAAGAGATTTCTTTTAGGAAGATCTCCTGTAAACCTGTAGCAATAAGCAAAAGCGTATGAGGAAGTGATAACATTCGTAATCATCGCGCAAAACTTTGTCTGTTTCCAATCATTTTAATCTTTAAATCATTTAGGCCCAAATTAAAATAACGGCATAAATTTGACTATAGGCACATTTGTTCCAATAATAGCGTGCTAACTTTTTTGGTCAAGTTGGCAAATAGGACATTTTACAGCACCCTCTAAATTTTTCTTCAACTTATTGAATTGCTTTCTTATAGCAAAACAAATTGGCGGACAAAGAAAAAGGCGCCGCGAACCCTGATAACATCCCGGGATGTTATGTGGGTTCGCTAGCCTTTTTCTTTGTCGGCCATTTTGTTTTGCTATACAAAATGGCGTCGTGTCCGTCCGTCCGTTGCCTGGAGGGTACATTTTTTCTCACTGATTTGGACGTGAATAAAAGTGGTTGTATGGTGGTGATAGGAGGAGAACGCTAAAAGCGCAAGATGTATAACAATGGAGGTTATAATAAACGAGTCAAAGGGTACTTTCGATCAAGGACGGGGAGAATTATATCAAATGCTAGTGAACGATCGTCTATACGAGGCAACGTGGAGGGGAGAGAGGAGAGACGGAGTTTACGTTCACATACCGTTCAAGCTAGAAGAGCTAATGGAGCAGATAATAACGCAGATATCGCTTCCAGTACTGCGATATTACCAGAAAAAGAAATTATTACGTGTGCCAAGGGAGTCGCAGATATTTTCAATGTATTATCGAGCGAGACCAACATGGCACACAGTAGCAGCAGCAACTTGGATACAGCACGCGAAAATGTACATGCCCATTCCGAGGGAAATGATAGCATATTTGAACACTCGGCCGAACTCTGTGGATACTTCGAGAGTAACAATCAACAACATCAGGTTAATCAACTTGATGAGGAACGCAAAGCTGTACAAAGTTTTCTTCAACTTATTGAAGGCACATTTGTTCCAATAATAGCGTGCTAACTGTTTTGGTCAAGTTGGCAAATAGGACATTTTACAGCACCCTCTAAATTTTTCTTCAACTTATTGAATTGCTCTCGGGACTCGACATTTATAATGGTTGTTGCTTCCCAAATAAAATACTGCACTGGCGCAGTTGAAAATACATTGTCAACTAAATTCTTTAAACGCTCTGCACTTACGGCATAACTTTTAGGCCATGTCCAGCAGAAAATTTAATGAACTACTTGCTCATGGTTTGAAGTGGGGTACAACATTACTTTCTATCGAGCAAAAACGTTTCGAGGCTTTTAAACTTGGTTGATTATATAAACAAATCATCTTTACCAGGCGTGTAGCCAGAAGTTTTGATAGAGGGGCAAACAAAACCAAGTCTCAACATTTAAATAAATAATGCCCCTTGTTTTTAAAGCATCATCCGTAAAATGTGACTTTTCTGGAATTTCTTTTTCTGAATAATTCTGTTCAGATTTAAGCCGAAAATGGAAAGTCTGCTAGTTTTGAAAGTTTGCAGCTGGATGAAATAGCTTTATGGGCCAGGTAAAATGGCTTCGCAAGCCGGATTTGGCCCGCGGGCCGTCGTTTGGAGAACCCTGCTGTAAGACACCGAATCACAAAGTANGTCTACAAAACGTGCGCGCATGTAGACTTAGACGTAGATCTTGTCCAATTCTTAAGCGACTGGTTGACNCATGCAACTGATAATGTAAACGCTAGAGTCGCTCAACGGGTTTGAAAAATGTTTGGATTTTATGTCATTAAATCCTATGTAATGCGACTGTGGTAGTATTTTTGTACGTTAATTGCAATAAGCGTGCTTCCCATAAACCAGCATGGTCCAACTACAGGCCCGCGGGCCACATGTGGCCAGCGGACGGAATTTTTATGACCAGCGAGCTTTCTCACTATTGATTGTTGTGTGGATGGTATAGTAGGTAGTTTTAATTATAACAGGCATAATATCTTTCAGTAATAATATTGTAAAATATTACCAGCGTTAGACTAGACCAGGGTCTCCAAACTAGGGCCCGCGGGCCAAATCCGGCACGCAAAGACATTTCATCCGGCTCACAGACATTTTGCCAACAATTAAAAAATAATATAGGGCTATTTACAAAAAAATTATTGATTTGGTAGAATGTAACTTATCCCGATACAATCTTATTAAGTAAGATGTCTGGCCCTCGAACTGTTGTGTAATAGCTTATGTGGCTCTCTGACATCAAAGTTTGGAGACCCCTGGGCTAGACCTTAGAGAGCTTCTGGAAATTAGTCAGCATAAATAGGTTTCTCAAACTGCAAGATTTCGCAATAAAAATGCACTCGGCGTTTAGAAGCACATAAATGTGTGAGAGTGGGCTACATTTTCTACTATGAAGCAAGTCAAATCCAAAAACATAAATCGAATGGCAGCTGAATCACTGGTCAATAGTTTACGACTTGTTACCACAAACATATTGATATTGATATAGGAACGGTAGTGTCAGAGAAGCCTCAACCATAGGCATTGCACTGACAGGGATTTGTAAAAAAATTTATTGCTATTATGTAATAATTTCAACGACGCACTGACTTCACTCACCTATTTTCCTTGTCTATCTTGTCAGTCAATCTGTTTCCTACACAATTTTGTGAGTTGCCCGCAAGTTGTCACATTTTTGTAAAATGGCCGGTAGGTCAAAAGTAGTTGGACCACACTGTCATGAACGATTAGGTATTTACCTACCTCGCCTTTCACAGTTAACACTAAAATTCCCAAATATTATAAAGAATTTTTTAATTGGAGAATTTTATACATGACCCCTAAACAACCTGTGTTACAAGCAAGTTTGCCTGAAACAACTCATCTTTGTACAGAAAACAAACATGCTGAAAGGCCCTCAAGCCTGAGGCAGCCAGAACAAAGATAAAAGGCTGCAACCAATCAAAATTGGTTATTAGTCAGCTGACTGGACTGAAAACTGCTATCCTAGGACACTAACCTCAAGTCACCCCAGTGAAAACGTCATCAAACGTCAGCAGAAGTCACAAGGAAATTAGCTAAAATTAGCTGAAGATCAAACACGACCAGGAAATGCTTACGACAGGAAATGCGTAAAATGAGCACGAACTGATGATGAGAGGGTGAAAACCCAAGCACCTACAAGCACCTGAAGGTTCCAGAAGCTTTTGAAATCAGCCAATCACCAGAGGATTCAACAAGAAGCAACCAATAAGGACACCTAGAAAAAAGGGCTGTTGACAAACTCTGAAGCAACCCTCAAGTATAAATACAGCCACATTTGGACTAAAAATTAGTCTTTTTAAGACTCACTCCGCCGTTAAGTCCAGGGACTGCGGTTTAAGCCGTTGCGGGAGCCGAAGCGCCAGCAATGGTCAGGAAAAACTGGCTTGTCCGGGTTAATCCCTGTCAGACCAGACTGTAAAAACTGGCTTGTCCAGGTTAATCTCTGTCAGGCTGGATCGCAGAAAGTGGCTTGTCCGAGTGAAGTTCTGTCAGATTATTTTGTGAAAAGTCAGATTGTAAAAGTGAAGTTCTGCCAGTTTGATTTGCAAAGGCTGTATTGCACAAGTGTAGTTTTGTCAGGCAAGATGTTCAGGATTAAAACTTATTTTTGGCTAAATTCTATCTCTGTTAATTTGCTGTTTAAGTCCAAGTTCAGCCAATTGGTTTACTCTCTTCGCCGTTGAAGGTTTTACCTTCTTCCGCCACCACCTCGGTATGCCGTATAGAAGGTGAGCAATGCTCCCTTTTGAGCCGCCGTGGCCAAGCCACACTTGGGTGAGAATCACTTGCTTCTCAACAAGCGTGTACATCTTCGTGTGCAGCCGTTCCTGCTCGGCATGTCGATTGCATCTCTTTGCAATCCGCTTGGGTTGAACCCAGCTTGGCAGAGGTCATTAAAATACTTTTGATTCTTCTTCGAATCAACCCCTCTTGACTGAACTTACTTTCGACTAAAAACAGCAACATTCAAACTTTTAATTAATGATAAATTTCCGCCTGAACTATCATTTCTTGCCTCGCAGAACGAAACACAACTCGCTAACAGTGAAACGTGAGCATGACGATATCAGTTCAGTGTCAGCAGATTGAATGCGTACGTACCCACTGAATGCAGTTATTTTAATGTAGTACGCACTTGAGTGAAATATTTAATAACACGTCTTTTTAATGCAATCGAGTAGTTTTACCAAGTGAAGATTATCGAGACCTAGAAAATTAAGTCTTATTTGTATAAGCAAATCGCTTGAATAGGGGAACCGATCCAAAGAGATTGTTGATCTCCTTATCGCAAATCTTAAAGAACAGAATTAAAATACGAAAGTTATGTGAGCGTTGTAACATGCCGAGAAGTGCTTGAATATTACGAAACTTCGTACTTTGGTGAATACCATTTTGTTTCACTTGAATATGTATGTCATGACGAATAAAAGCTATACTATTAAGAATAATGTGCTTCTTTGATATATACATCCTCTAGTGTGAACCGTTGAGAAATGAGTAGTAAACGGGCAATTAATAGGGTCTGTTAACCAGACATAGCTTCTGCGAGAGCGGTCCCAGATTCAGTAATGAGAACTCACGCATTAATGATATCTACTGAATCTAAAGCATTACTATGCCACCCTATAGGGTCGCATAAGATGTTACGTTTGGCACCCAACGTGTTTTGTTTTCAAAAATATATAAATAACATATATACATTTTTCGGTTCATATTTTAGTTTATTTCAATTTTTTCTCACACACCATTTTTACATTTTTTCAAGAATATGCAACGTTTTGTCGCCCATTCGTGTTCAATATTTAAACATATTCTTTACAAAATTTTTTAAGCACCCATGTCACATTTGGCATTCAACGTGGATTAAAAATTGAACAGCACAACATTTTGGCAATCTCTTTGCTAAACTACAGTCGAGGGAAACTGTATGCACGACGCGAACTTACACGGGAGTCACGAACTAACCGTGAGGCCTTACGTCCGGTTGACAGCCAAACGACGTGCTCAGAATTTTTGGAGTTTAAACGCAGCATCACGAAACGTCACGAAATCGTGGCGGTCTATTCGTGAGTCATTCTTGTTCAGCGGTGCAGCTGCTCTCTGCGCTGTGACGCATTCCATGAGTATTTTCATAACAAAGTCATCTATTGCTATCGGTTCGAAACTTATGCTGAACATAGGGGTTGCATTTTTCTTGCACATGTTATCTAGGCCAATCAGCCTTATACTCCGTGATTTGTTTTCCATATATTATTTTCAAAATTTTCACGTGCCAATGTTACATTTTTGCACCCAATGTGGTTTAAAAATAAAATATTTTTATTACTCAATTTTAACAACCGCCGACGTTACATTTGACGCACAACGTGGATGAACACCCTTTCAATGTGTTCAAAATATTGACCTGCTATCAGCAGTAATAACCACAAAATTAAGGATTTACTGCCTCACTTCATTCTAAAAAGGTGCCAACTCAACACTTGGCGGTCAATTCGCTGTTTAAAAATTTCTTCATATTTTTATTGGCTTTACTATTTCATTTTATTGAAAATTACCGAGTGCCGACGTAGCGTCTGATATCAAACGTAGTTTCAAGACAACATATTTCATCAAATTCGCCCCAATAGACGCCGGCCTAACCTCTGACGCACAATGTAGGCCACTAGCTAGCCATACAAAATCATAAATTAGCTAATCGCTAAAGTAACATTTGAATAAAGTTTCATATTTTCAAGTCCTAATAAATATCTCCTCAACTTTTCATTTACCGATAACGTTACACTCGATACTCAAGGCGCTTAAATAAAACTCAAAACGTATCAGCTCTTATCATTATATTTAGTAAACTACACTAAAGGTGAAAGCAACATTTTGCTTTCAAAGTAGTTTAAAAGCATTGCTCTGTATCTACTGGTTTTGCGAATTTTATTCATCGTCCTTCCATGAACGCCGATTTAACCTTTTTATGCCCAGTCGTGGATAAAATCTTTAGTAACGCCCACTAATCATATCAATATAAATGATATAACTCAAGCTATTTTAATAAGATGTGAATACTACACCAGACGCCTAACGCGGTTTAAAATTTATCTCATTTTTTCATTGAGTTTAGGATGCGCACTCGTGAACTCTAACGGATATCAACGTCACCTTCAACACCGATAAATAGTTCAGAACATTTGCACAGCAACCATTGCCTTCAAAGGATTTTCATTACTTTTACTCCTATAGGCGCCAGAATTATCTGAGACCATTAACTCTATATTTTTCATTCGCTTGGGGTCACAATATTTTTTTTTTTATACTGCAATTTCCACGAGTTATATCTTGTTTTGTACTCACCGCAGAAAAATATTCCAAACCTCAATGCAGACTACAAAAATGAAACTCTAGACCCCCGTGGAGTTACATTTTGACATTTCCAGGTTCTCTCTTAGCGATGTGTTGTGTTTGATGTTCAGAGTGACCAACCAATCTTCTAACAATACTTTCTTTCCGATTTCAGGCTAAAAAGAACATTGTCATTATTGAATCCTTTAACCCATTTCCACCAATGTGAGAATGATATTTTTGTAAATTAACTATCACATTTTTTTGCAGGTCCTTCCTTCTCGACGAACCTTATTTCTCTATACCCAAATTCACTTACACTCACTAAACTGTAACCCTCTCGTTTGATATTTTCATAAAAGCAAAACTTCACAAGTTACCTACTCCACCAGATAGTTAGCAAAAACACAATGATACTCATATTACGTATACCGAAACTTTAATTATCAGACATAAACCTAAGATATATCTGCATTGCATTCTGTCTCTTTATATTTGGGCCATAACGCAAGACGGTGTCCACAGAAAATATAAGCTTTTATAGATGTCGCCTTATTGGAGCTTGCAAAGACCGTCAAGTCCAGCAACTTGGCAATTACACAGACAATCTCCTCTGTCAGAGTTTAGTCTACATCACCTTACTAAATGCACTTTTCAAATTGTAATATGATTTTTGATACCGCTCGCATGCGCTCAAAACAGAATACGTCCATTATTGCAATGATTTATGCTTTCAATAAAAATAGAGATATGAGGCTAACATATCATTTTATGCTAACCACCTTCAATTTCCAAACAGCTATCGCGCTGATAGCACACGTGTACGGGCCACAACCCCATACTTCTAGTCTAAGCTAAATACGACGAGTTACTTCCTACGATTCAATCACACATTTTTAACCCGCTAGTGCGACAGCGAGTTGTCGGAAAATCTATCACGACTTGGTACACACGTCTGACAGCCCCCTTAGTAGCGAACAGCAATCACCAGTACAGATAACGACCTTCAGACGTTCACGCAGTTTTCGTACGCGAAAACGTTGAGGTACCACGCAAACACACAGCAGCCAGACAAAGCCGGAAATAAACCAAACCAAACGTCATCCCGCGTTCTCCAGCATTTCGAATTGATACCAAGCTGATAGCCAAGCACAAGTGCGTTAACAACAAAGCGCAATACTCGCAGCCTAATCCACTTATATTCATAAGGTCCCTCACTATAACTTTCTAGCGACATAACTTTTAAGGTTTAGACCAGGGGTTCTTAAACTTTTTGCGACGCGCCCCCCTTTGACGATGCCAACAAAATTTGCCTCCCATCCTAGTACAAAATGAACAAACATTGAACATATCAATACTTTATTTGCAATTAGCTTTCATCAACGGGAAGGATGTAGCTGCTTTTTGGAAACCAAAAGTTTAATTCTAGGCTTTGTAGCAGATAATGCACATCTCAGATCGGATTCGCAGTCAAGTTTGTTCCGAGATTTTGTCTTTATTTTCACGAGTGCAGAAAAGCCACTTTCACACAAGTAAGTGGATGAAAACGGAAGAAGTGTACGTATAGTCACACTACCCACTCTCTTATATATGTGCACATATTTAGCCCAAAAATCGGTTAGTGGCATTGCTTCGAAATCGTCTTTTGCAGAGGAGTTGCACTTCATTTCCAAGAATTCTTCTTGCAAATC
>JGI24159J19872_10006498_pt1 | contig 15236 bp, 9 predicted proteins | sample Ectturendosymbi4_FD_19872 | JGI IMG/M metagenome (IMG submission 19872) | reverse complement strand
TTTCGATAAATGAAATTGTCAGAACATCGTAGTGTCAACTTAAGTACAGCCTGTGAAGAGACAGGTTGATACTGATGCTCAAGAAACAAGTAGAGCTTCCACTATGAATCGCATTGAAAACCCTGTTTATCAATTGCTTTGACTTCGTGCTCCCTTTGTGTTACGGAAGCCTACGCCAGAGGGTTCCATAACAGCACAAAATTTGCGGAAGGTTCCGTTGCAGCAAAAAGGTTGAAACACACTGCTCTAGATTTTCCATTGTCGAATGTGATTGTACAACAATAGTCTTCCATTGGATACGGAGCTGGGCGTTGCTTGGCACGGCATCACAAAGAAGAGACACGCTTGCCGAAAGGTCTGTCATAGCTGTCTCGAGGAAGTCCTTTTGTGGCTATGATTCACCACGCGGTATTTTCTCTGTCGTTTGCTTTTCTTTTCTGCTGACGTTGATGACGTCAGGTGCTCACCCGGCATAGTTTCCTGGTTTGCAACACTTTGCAAGATTACGAAATTTGTATTTGGCAACACTTCGCAAAATTATAAAGTTTAGATTTTGCAACATTTTGCAAGATCACGATGTTTAGATTTTAACACGAGCAATTCCAGATGATCGCCATGACATTGTCAATGCTGAAATAAGGAGAAATCGGGCCAAAACCGACAGCCAGAGGAACCCGGCCTTAACTTCATATGTGTTTACTCACCCAACCATTTATGTCAAGCAGAGCGCCCTAGAAGCAATGCGAAGTATTTCATAAACACTTCACTGTTTCGATCTCTTTTGCTCACCCGGCGTCTGTTTTTTTCCACAGGTTTGTCTGAACTCGGAGGAGAACGTTTCGCTGTTGATCGTATTCATGTACGACCAGGAGACCGCGCAACGTATTCATGACCAGGACATATTTGCCAAACAAAAGCAGCTGCTCAGTGACTACGAGGTTCGCTCTGACGAGCTTGGCCATGAAATCTTGCGCTGTTTTGCTTCATGTTCTATTTGTTGTGTATTGCATTGATCGCCATTTTACGACTGCGTCAATGTTTTACGATCGTCGTCTGTTGTCGCGTCGCAGGCTCGGTATAAAAAAAGCGGTTCGACGAAGAAGCTTATTCCGTGGGTCAGCATCAAAACCGAGGTTCCTTGTCAGGTACGGTCAACGCTTCGATTTTGTTGTGGCTGCCAAAAGATGAGTTTGTTTGTTTGGGTTGTATTAAAGTGAACTGCGAACTCAGATTGCCTCCGCAAAAACAAGAAAAGCGCGTTTGTAATGCAACGCTGAATGCTTGGCCCGCTCTTTTTTGCGATAGTCGTGACTTCGTGAAGTGCTGTTCGTTGCTGAAACAAAAAAAAACAAAAAACTTTTTGAAACATTTCGTGTGCTTTTTGAATCACCGACATCAACCTTCATGCACGATCAAGCTCCATGGTCTGTTTGCCGATAAGGTGTTTGTCTGGTGAGTGGATGCGCACTGTGTTTGACCTTCGACCTCCGTGACGGTGGCACGAAGCGCTGGTCATTTCATGTCACGTTATTTGCTTGAAGATTACCACCTGTGTGTTGGGAACCGAGAACCCGGCATTTCATTTCTCGCCATACTTTTCGTTGCGTCAAGGTCGAAGTTCATCTGCCTTGTCTCGGTGCAAGACGAGCGTTAGCTGCCGATTGTAGCGAACCCGGAAAAAGTCAAAACGCTAGTTTTTCCTTGGTTAAGATAATTTTTGTCAAACCTTGTTTCAAACCACCTTTGAAATTTTCTTTGCTCTCTTAAAATATAAATTAATAACAGCGGATTTCTTCTGACTCTCAGCTGCGGGTTTGTAAGGTCTTGCTGGCCACCCGAGCTGTGTTGCCTGCATTTAATTGGCTCTTCAAAGCCGTTTTCAAGTTCGTGTGCTTTTTTGCATTTGAGTGATTTAATATACATCCAGTTTAGAGTGGACTGTCACTGCGTGATCTGTGATCCTCTTGCAGTTTTTGCGACGTCTTCAGCGCTTCACGCTCATTTTTTCATTAACAGTTGAAGATACTGGACATCGTAGCTAAGAAATACCCGACCGACGCTCTGTTCCTGCTCGTCAGCGTCGCAGCCAACATGAACTTAAACTTTCTGAACCGGTGTCGGATGAATACTATTGAAGGTGGGAAGACCTTCGATTACATTTTGTCTTCGTAGTTCTTTTTCTGGGAGTGAATTGCATGCGCTACAGTTGTGGCCAAAGTAGCCGACTTTGTCTTTCAAATCCTGCAGGGATGTTTTTAAAGTGTCCCTGAAATGCCGATCAAAGTAAACAGAAGTTTAATGTTTTATCTTGCCTACATTTACTTCACACCCAATGTTCGCGTTAATCGCGACTCATTCTGCCGCAATTTATAACGCAAATGCGACGGCGTCTGTGACGTATGCATCAAACAGTTCATTTTATTTAACATGCCGCACACAAAATATGCGATCTGGATGTAGGGGTACAGTGGGTTCATCTAAGCGGAATTTTTTCGCAACTGTTCCGTGATGTATGAAGCGACATTATTTTAACCGGCGTCTTTTCAACTTTGTTTTAAAACTACCGTCAGATTGTCACTTGACAAACGTGGTGTCTGATTCACTGCTGTGGTAGGATACTCTTCGATAGAGGCTGTAAGACTTTTTTCATCACTTATTTTAGTGTTCTGTAAGTTTTATGTAAGTGTTACTTGCCAAGTCACCACGGGCGTCGGAAGGGGGGTCCTGGATTTTTTAATTTTCAGCAAAAAAAGGTTGTTTTTCTCGTTTCGAGTGGGAAAAAAACAAGTTTCACCATTTTTGCCCCCCCTGGAAAAATCCTATAGTGCCCCTCCCTGGAAAAAATCCTTCCGACGCCCATGCAAGTGACGTTTCTGGCAAGCAGCATTTTTCAACACCTTGATGACAATTTTTGCGCACAGTGGTACTTTGTCTGTAATCTTCGTAAGGTTTTTGCCGAGCCCACTGCTAAGGGGCGCTCCCGCTGCGAGTCACCCACCAGCTTGCTTGACATACGCAAACGTGGAAACTTTTGAGCACAAATTGCAAGTGTGCTGCCAGTAATTCCCCGTTCGCTGCTGTGGAATGTACGCTCGATCTGCGGGATACTGGGTCCAGGCGTAGGCTATTATATTTTCGGCGGGTGCAATATATACAGCGAAACAAGCAGTGTTCACTGTTGTGTTAGGCAAACTTGTCCATCTTTACCATCATCTGTTCAGAATCAGGTCTCATTCTGAACTACATGTATCGGCACTACTGCCCACTTTACTAGTCAACTCAAGTCTTCAGGAAACTGTTTATGATGATGATTTGACACACCACCCTTCCAGGTGGCGCCAAAAGCTTGTTGACATTTTGTCGTTCCAGATCGAAATGAAAAGCTTTCAGGGTGAACTGCAATTGCAAAACCGTGCCATTTTGAAACGCTTAGTTGATTCCAGTATCCATGGGCGTCCGGGGGGAGGGCACTAGGGAATTTTTCAAAAATTTTTCTGGGGGGGGGCAAAAGTTATGAAATTTGTTTTTCTCACTCGAAACTATGAAAACAACCTTTTTTGCCGAAATTTTCAAAAACGAAGGCCCCCCTTCCCCCCTTCTAACGCCCATGCTAGTATCGCCAGTCAAGACGTGATCTACTTCGAGCCAGTCAAAACAACACGCTGCTGTGCGCAGTTGCTCTGTACTCGCGTACGGCGAATTAGAAATTTTGTTGAACCAGTTCATTGACCACAAGTAACACCAAATACGGATACTGCCAAAATGTCTGTCTCGTGATTAGAGGTGAGGTTGTAGTCTCCCTGTCTGTTACTTTGCGCCATTCCCGCATGCTTTCCGGCATTCCTGCGTGATTGCACATGTTTTTCTGTGCGTACGTCCAACCTTGTCTCCGGTGCCGGCGCTCCAAGTGTTGTTGAACGTAATTACGCGACATTGTGTAACGCAGACGCCACAAAGCATGTGAAGTCGTAGCGCTCTATTGCGCGTAAATCGCTCAAATTTCTGGCTCCGACTTCTGCTTTGGTTTGAAACTGACAAAAGCAATTCTTTCCATTGTTACGCAGTCTGTCGTGTGTGAGCAGATGCTCGGCAACCAGTGCTGGTTGAAGTGCCGCACTTGTTTCAGTTAACATACTTCCAGTAATTGAATTGTTTTGTTAATATAGCACTCCTCGTTGATAAACCAATGCTTCTACAGGTTGGCAAGCGTTCTTTCCTATCCCTTTCTCTCAGTACAACCCTGATATTGTCTTCAAGGTAAGTACGCGATTCTGTTGTTTTTTCGCCACGCGCAACTTTGCGATTGCCCTCGAAATTTGCTTCCTTCATAAAAATCTAGTAACACTACGGTTTCTCTTTTCGCTGTAACATTTTGGACGTTTTTGGCTGAGACATTTTGGTCACTGAAATATGTCGGTCATTTGTCGTACGTTTGTAATAAAACTCGCCATAAAAGTGTTTTTTTAGCCTGTATTTTGAAATATTCTGACCGAAATGACTTAATTTTTTTCGGTCATTTTAAAAAAACGTTTCGGTCTATGACCGACAAAAACCAGGGTGACACTAGTGGCTAGGTATTACGCTAAACTATTCTATCATCGCTAGCAGAAAAGAACCCACCCTGCTCTCCTAATTAGAGCCTCACCTGAGCAGTCTGCTTGCCACCGGCCTATTGTAAAGGAATAATTACACCTAGGCGTTTTTCGGTTACAGACCGATTTTTTTTAAATGACCGCAAAAGGTCATTTATTCGGTCATGATGTCCGAAAATGTAGGCTAGTGAATACTATAATGGGTCAAATGACGGAAATGTCTCAGCGAACAAAAGACCTAGAATTATACCACCGGATGAAAGATTTCCATTTGTAGGCAACCTCAACTAGCTACTCCCTGCATGCGGAACATCTCGCACCATGACAGTCTGAGTGTGTCCTACTCACCACAATCACATGCCTTCCGTGATGTAACAAATACAAAAAAGCATCAAATAAAGAGTTTCTGTAGACACCCTAGTTCAGGGGTGGGCAGTTAATTTGGCTCAGGGGCCACTTAGACCTGGCCGCGTTTAGCGGAGGGCCGTACCTTCGTACCGGTAACTTCTAGTGCAAGACTCGATTCAAGTTAGCCTCAGCACTAACATTCACTGTTATAAGTTGGAAGAACTTCCCCAGCTTTGAAGATATTTTCTGATTGCTTCCGCGAGTCACATGTGGCCCGCGAGCCGCTAATTGTCCACCCCACCCCTGCCCTAGTTGTGTTAGTCCGTCGTGTAAATACCAAAAGAATAATGCAACAATCACACCTTCGTGACTAATAAACTTTTCATAATTAAAAAATGTGCATTATTATTGCGCATGAGAATGATGTATATTGTTGCGAAGATTGTTATTTTTGTTTTACCGTGGCGACTTTTCGTGACCCACCTGGGTGGGTCATGACCCATGGGTCAATAATCACTTTGAATTGATGAATCACAAAAACGACGTGAAGTTTTGCATGCGGCAAGCATCAAGGGCGTAGGTCGACAATGCGGCGGTCTCGAAAGTTTGCATAGACTGGGTCAACACGTACCGACGTGAAGATAGTGTCCATGACACCGCGTCTGTGGCGAGCGTGCTGCACAGACGTAACAATGACGTAACAATGCGCGCAGCTTGTCACACAGCACGCTCAACGGTTTAAAAAGGAAAATAAGTTGAAAAAGCATTTCAACTATTCATTTCAATTGCGCGGTTATGCCCCATGTGTTCCCCGCACACACCACCTTGTCTGGCTCGTTTGACTGATGACTTGCTTACATTAGCCGCTTTGCCACGTCTTCCCTGATCGCGCTGTTTAGATTTCGAATGAGTTTCCGTTCGCTGCGCAAATACACAAGCAAACACACAGCTGCGCGCAGTTACGAGGCAGTTCCATTTCGACAGTGGCTTGCCCGGAAATGCGCAAAAATCGATTTTTCCTCCTTTCAATCCGGAATTACCCGCCTGTCCGCTGTTGTTTCGTTTCGTTCCATGTGCTGTTAATGATGTTTTACGGGTGTCATTTGGAAGAATACTTACGTGACCGGGCTCGTGCGTTTTAGAGCACCTGAATTTGAATTGACGTCGTGCTGATCTGATGGCTTTATTTTAATGTTGTTCTGGGACAAGGCTGCCCAAAGTGCGACCCGCAGGCAAATTTCACCTGGCCCGCGGCCTTGCATTCAGATTGTGTTGTCCCCGTCGAAAAATGAGTCTATACTTTAAACCCTAAACAAAACGCCCAGACTGTGTTAACCTTAAAGTTCCGGAGGGAAATGCTGGCCCGCGGGCCATGGTGAAGGGCACCTTCACATGATAAAATTTGGCCCTTTTTGAAAAACGTTTGGACACCCCTGTTCTAGGATATGTTATCGCAGTGTTAAGCCTGAACATATTTTTTTTTATAAGACCATGGAAGAAAGTACGGGGAGTGCATTGGTTTCAAAGCTTAACAGTATCGCAGACGGAAGTCAGATCTGTTTTAGAGTGATGTAAACGTCGCTCTGGGTTATTCATCGGTTGTTAACGAACATGTTGTGAAGCAATATGCTTGCATTTGGCTTTTGCAGTGATTTTCCATGCAGGTCCTGTCGTCTCACACCTGAAAACTACTTTTGGCTCAGCAAAGCGTTGTTATTTTGGAAATTAGTATTAAACCAAAATGCCTGTGTTCAGAAGCTGCCTTTGTACGCCACTAAACGGAGACCTCCGCAGTACGATGGTATTTTTCTAGAACGTTCCTGTCCCTGAGCACGTGGACATCAAACCAAACAACGGACATTTCGACATATACTCGTACGACGAAGTCTGCTTCTACAACTCCGATTACATGGCGTCAAGGACCAAGATGGACGCGTCCCTGGCTGACAAAACTGTGGACGTAAGTTTCTTGATTTAAATGCCTGTAAACCAGTGGCTCTTAACCTGGGGTAAATTTCATTTTCCAAGGGGGTAAATTTACTGAACCATAAATTGCAGCCAATGTAAATTTTTGTAAATCATTTTAAACTGTAAGAGTTCGTCGATTTCGTATTTTCAATTAATGAGCACCATTCAGTGTACAACTCTGGTAATCTTGTTTGATAAAAGGGTAAGGTATGTAAAAAAGGATTAGAATCACTGCTGTAAACGAAGTTGTTTATATATGGATTTTCTGACGGAATGCGAACCAACGTCCGCTGTGCAACTGACATGCTGGAGTAACCTGGATGGTAAGACTTGTCGGTGCCAACTGTCGCCCATAAAGTGTAATGGCAAAGGCCCAGTTGTTTTATTGCTTTCTTGCACCAGCAGCACAATTTAAAAGTCTGGCTTTTTGCCCTTTCGCGACTTCTTTGTACTTTTTTGCAATTTGATTTTATTGGCGGCTGGCCGAAGCCTGGAATTTCCTTTTTGCCGGGACGGTTGAGGCGAACACTCTTGCCCGAGGAGCGCTACGGCGATTCACTCGGTGATTGGACACCCAACGTTCCAATTGAGAGGCAGCAACTTCACCACTCAGCTATAGCCGCTGTTCACGACTTCCTTCGCTGCGTTCTTTCCATTGCAACCGATGCACGTCATCAGTTGAAGTCGGAGTCGGTTGCTTGTCTCTCGGCTTAAAAAACAAACACTAAAAACAGTTTTTTTAAGGAAAATGTTAGATACCCGGTATGAACCTGTAGGGACCCAATTTCTCTGATTCTAAGGACCCGATTTTCTCTGATTCGACGGACCCGAATCGGGTCCCTAAAACACCTTTAAAAAATCTGCTGAAAAGCAAGTCCATGCCATGAACTGTCATGTCCGAATCTTCAGGACTCCACGTGACATGACGCTGTTCACTTCGCTGTGGACTCATGATGTGTCAATCGAGCAGTTCCTGAAACTGTGTTGGTGGAACACTTTGCAAGCCCGGCTATAGCAATTACACTTACTTAGATGCAATTTATTATGGCAAAGGCAAGCACTTCAGTTTGCTAGAAAAGTTATTTTAACTTTTGGGACTTTTGTCTTCTTTAAAATTCAGAATACTCGGCTGCATCGCGGTGTTTTTTTCACTGAAAAACAGAATGGAAAACTCGGGAACGATCTTAGCAAAGCGTAAACCAGCGGTGCTCAAACCTTTTGGCTCGTGGGCCGCATTTGTCTTTCAGAAACCCTTCGCGGGCCACAAGAATTAATAACCTCAATAAAAATTGTCTAAAAATTATTTTAAATGATTAAAGTGTCAGGTTTTCTTTCCAATGAAAATTGCTTCGCGGGCCACGGTTTGAGCACCACTGGCGTAAACAATCCCGACTAGTGATAAGTCATACAATTAATTATTACGTCATAGACGTGGAATGCGAGAATCACTGTGAACAACTGCTGCTTGCAAATTTTACGTTGGCGAAACAACCAAGATGTGCGATTGCGAAATCAGTTTAGTTACGAATAACTGCGGAAATCATTTGAGACAGTGCACATAACAGTACAGTGTACAATGCCTATGTGGGACTTTTTCATTTTCTGTCTTATCTGCACAGACCCCCTGTGCAGCGGCCGCGGACCCCATTCGGGCAACCCTGGCCCAAGCAATGCGGCGTCTCGTTTACTCCTCGCTATTTGTTTTCGCAGAACCAAGACAGTGTAGAAACCGTGGACGTCTTCGACCTCTTCGTCCGGTACACTGACTTGCATGTGTTCCGCGCCGTTGAACCTCAACTGACCAGGAGATACTTGCACAGGTACCGAGTTTCGGCAAACAAACAATTGTTTATATCTCGGTGGTACGAGCGAGTAAACAGGCAAGCTTCAGAAAGACGTGTTTTTATTTAATATCTGAAAAAATCAGATATCAAGGGGAGGAGATTGACCGCAAGGTCTTCAAGTCATCCTCCCCCGCGACATACAAGTCGAACAGCTCATGGAAGACGATTCATATTCTACAGAATTCTAGATATGTATCGGCAGAGACGGTGCAGACATAAGCACAAGCAAGACGCCCTGCAACACAATTGCAGACAAGCTGAAAAAATAAGCTATTACAATATGTGAGAATGTTCAATTGAATAGTTTTTGTATAACGGACAGATTCGAAAGTAACTGACTACTTTAAAATAAAGAGTTGAAAACTGACTACTTCATTAATCAAAATAAAAAATATGAAAGCAAATGTCAAGGTTAAAATTTTTTTGAGAAAAATAGAAAAAATCTAAAAACAAAAAGTCAAGATTGGAAAAATCTTTAAGAAAAATCTGAAAGCGATAATCAAGATTAACAAATCTTAAAGAAAAAAAAATCTGAAAGTAACAATCAAGATGAGAAAATTTTGAAGAAAAATAAAAAAGTCTAAAAGCAAAATTCAAGATTAAAAAATCCTAAAGAAAAAAAAATTGAAAACGAAATTCTACTGAAGAGGTTTGCTGGACTTATTACAATGCAGCCGTTTCCGGTCCCGTTCGACACAGCAATTCATTCTGCTGGTGATACACGACCGAGCAGTTGCTGTTAGTGCGAAGTGACTCCGCCACGCTCACCCTGCCCCCCTTATCTATTCGCAGGATTTGCAACCAGCGCAATGGGGAGCGTCTCTACAAGCAGTGCGACCGGAGCAACGCCGAAGGCCTGGCGTCCCGGACCCAACTGGCCATGGAACTTTTCCCCGACGAACCCGACAAGTTGACGTGATTAGAGGGGGGTCCGCGCTCGAACGGGGCGCGTTCTTGGCCACCGACCGCGGCCGACTCTGGACAGGCTTCAGTCACGGCGTCAGCGGAACCCAGCAGAAAAGCACCCCCTGCTTTCAATTCGAAGCTGCCTTTATGCGCATGCTGGCTGCCAACGAGTACCTCAGATAAACTATTGCAGTTTTACAAATTGTGTTCGCAGTTATTGGTCAATGGTCATTTTCTCTGTAACGGTGGTGCCTTGCGGTCCTATTCTGAACGACTCTGGTCCACGTGGCCCAGGACTGACGTTGCGGAACCGTAAGTGGGGGGGTGTCGCATTGAATGCCGACCGCGTCCTTGTCCGCCCCGGGGCTCCACCTGACCACTGCTTTTTTGTGCAGACAAGACATATTTGTTATTTTGTAAAAGCAGGGTAATAATGCTAGGGCGTGGCACGTTGGTTCAAGTCTGTTGTTGCGCGTCTTTATTCGCAGTAGTTCAAGTTGGGCTGGGAGCTTTTCTTTGCAGTTTGTGTGCTTAGGTAGCAGTGAACTTCATCTCTTTCTGCAAGGTACTTTTTCACCAGAATTGGGCAGATTGTGCAAAGCGACTAAACCTGGCTGTGGAGTGGCTTCACAGGTTTTTAGGATTTTGTAACTTTTTATCGATGACTTGCTCAATTTTTTGCAGCTCATGTTGCAATAGCTTATCTCTCGGCTTTTGCAGTCTTACTGGGCGGTCTGCAAAGAATATGTCTACAGGCAGCCGCCTGAACTACACTATGGACCGCACCTTGAAGCAAGAAATTTGGTAACCCGCAAATCATTCTTTTTTACATTTTCTGAAAGTGTTATTACCCTACCAGCATTTTAAACTTCATGAAGTCATTTCCAACATCCTGACCCCAGCCACGTGATCCTAATCATGTATAGATCTCCGCCTGTGACGTACAGCTTAAATCAGTGGTTTTCAACCTTTTTCATGCAGCGACCCATTTTAACCTAACGACCCCCTTCCGACAATTTCCAGCCAGACATATGAAATGCAGTTGTGCTTGCACAATAGAAATTCACAAGGACTGTAAAATAAAGTACGATATCACTATGTTGAACAAATACTCATTTATTGAATTAAGAAATTCTTGCACACAAGTGAGAGAGACCCGTGCCGTGCGCAAACCACTCCGCAGCACAACCCATTGAAAACTAGAATAACTCCCAAGTCAGCTACCGCGTTCAGATATCTAATTTATAAACAGCACATTCTTGCGACACAAAGTTATTCGTGCGTTGCCAAACGCAGCAGTACTGTGATGGTCATAATCGCACTTAAAACAATTTTGAATGAAAAGTAGGCTATCGTTTTTGCCAGGTGATCCTATTATTTTGGCTACGACAAAAAGTGGTTCCATATAGAACTATAAAATATACCATCATGAATATTTCTATCAGAAGCTCTCGCGAACCCCAGAAAAAAGGCAAGCGACCCCCACGGTGGTTGTGACCCCAGGCTGAAAACCACTGACTTCAAGCGTTCGGTCATAGTTGAGCAGCTTCTCTGAGCCGTTTTTTTCATGGATTTTTATTCGCGAGCTCTGGTTTCTGTGTAAAGCGCTCGTCCGCAAAAAATGCCGCAGGAAAGTCGTGATGAAAAGCTTTCTTTTGTAATTAGCAAGAATTTGAGGCGTCAATACGTACATCCGGGTACTGCTGAATCTATCCGTTCATCTCGGGTTCTGCAGCTGTCTGAAAAAAACCTTGCACTTTTACCTCATTTGCTTGAAGCGTAACGATCACGTGCGCTGTGCGGCAATAAATGAAGTTTAAGTCATGCCAAGAAAAGTGCGTCTGGTGTCATCCTTTGTCTTTGCTCTTGTTTCGCAAAATATATGTGCTTGAAGCTGTTCTTCCCATTTCGCTCGTTTGTGGCAGACCGCTCTTAGGCATTGTAGCTCGCCTCGCCTGAGCACTGTCGCGCCTCAACGGGACATTGTCTTCTGGTCGCTGTTACTCCATGTCGTTCTTCTTGCAATAACTTTCCAGTTTCTTTCGTGTCGCGTTCGTTTTAAAGCTTCTACTATGTTATTGAACAGTGTTGTACCGCACCACCTTTCACACGCGGTTGGATAAAAAGTTTTCTTCCTCCTGACGAGAACAGTCTTGAAATGTTGATTCCGCATTCTTGTTAAAAATAACCGCAAATTAACCCACTGCTCGACGACATTTGTTTTTGTCTCGCTTTTTTTTATTAATTGACCGATTTCCTTCATGTGCGGAAATAACTTTTTTTTATTGAAATAGCGATCGTGTCGCTTCGCTCGAAGCAACTTCAATTTTGCATCTTTTGCTTTCTGTACTTCCAACCGAACCTGGGGAATTTGTAGCAAACATTCTGCTTCACTTGAATCGAAGGCTTCGGCTGGTGGGTCTGGTCAATGTTCAACAAATGCTTTTCGCTGCTTGCACAACGAAATGTTTTTTTGTGACTAAATTTACTTATAATTTTTCGCGTCGACGCTGGAATTTAAACATTTTCCTGCTAATCACCGGCCTTCTCGAAGCAGTTCATCAAGCCACTGTGGCAGCCCGAGCTGTATTGTGTTTTCATCGAGAAAAAAACGCACGAAGTAAACCTTNCCGCGCCTTCACGGCGGTGAACTGGGCAGTTTTCAGTCTGCCGAACGCAGCTGGGCAACCACAGTAAGTTGCAACTTCCACTGTNCCAGGCTTGTTAACTTTCAGGTGCAGCACGCCCGGCAGGTCGCTACTGCTGTGCTGTTCTTGTATTTTGTTCGGTTCCAATGCAGTGCTGGACGCTNGGTTTGTGTAACGAGTCGCGTATTTAATGATTTTATAACTTCCTGTGTGCTGCAGCGACGCTTACGCTTTGCCAATGTAACAAATATACCATCGGTGACAAATCGTACGAAATGATCATTTATGTGCGCGGTTCCTGGTAATCCCCTACCGGCCCTTTCAATGCACCATCTCAGGGGGTCGCAATTCCGCCGCGGGCGCCGAATCACTATGAGGGCGCCGAAAAGTCCCAACAGTGTCACAAGGACTTTCTTCAATACAGAAAATTTGCTTCCGACAGACGACAGGTTCGAACATCGAGGCGCCAAACTTGCTTCTTGCCCCGGGCGCCATCCAACCTCTTTACGCCCCTGTACCATCTACCTGGGCAATTGCATTTAGCTTAAGCAATGACACGACCATCAGTTTATAATCTAAACAAAAAAAGTTGTTTTCCTCGAAATTGGCATTCTGGCGCGAGACGTCCAAGACTGCACGTGTAACTTCAAAAAGTCATGAAATAATATGTACCCGGACCATATGATGTAGATGGCTTTGCTTATCTTAAATGTGATCCATTGCTAACTCTGCCTTTCAAGCTGCTTTCTCACCAATTCCACGTGGAGAACCTTATCACAATGACTGTATTAATGATGCACACAGCTGCTAGTTCTGCATCAGCTTGTCACCTTTAAAGTTGCTGCATTGCCTTAGCGAAACTATTTGATAAACTTGAGCATAGGCGTAGCCAGGGAGAGTCTAGGGGCCATGCCCCCCAAATTTTAGAAGATGTAGTCATTTTTGCGTATACCAAACAAAATAGTGTTATTCGCCTAAAATCAAACATTTTGGCTCCCCAAAAATTTTTGGATTGGCTATGCTACTGAACTTGAGTAAATAACACGCATCCTTGTCTACGTTTTCCGGGTACTGTTTTCCCAATGGCGCTTCAAGCGGACCTATTTCATTGCTCTGCTGGATATTGACTTCTGGTGAGTCGGTAGCTTATCAGGTTCCGCTAACAATAAAACTGTTGCTGCAGCCAACAGAAAATTTCTGCAGTTTTTCAATGTTGCAGAAGCAGTCATTTTCACGCCGCAAACCAGCTGATTCATGAAAGCAAGCCTCTCGCTGTTGAACATAAAACAGCCGCGTGGTGCTCGGTCGTTGAGGCTGTGCCAACTGTGACGTCAGGCAGATAATTGCGCTGGAATAGCTGGTGCAATCTATGCAGGAGATGAGAAAATCTGCTACGTTCCACTGCTTTAAGGGTTTGCGTTAAGCACGAGAACGTAAATATCGTTTTATGTTCCTTTTCGCAAACGAAAACTCACTTTTTATTTGAAAAGGGTATGTAAAGATCGAAAAAGGAAGCTTTGATGTAGCGCTTCTTGTAAAGATTTATTTTTAACTGAAGTAGCTAAAAACATTACGCTCGGTTTTCAAGAAAGCGACCCCAAGTTCCTTCGAAAAGATTGAGAAGCAGCGTTGAACTGAAAACGCTCTTTTACAACTACAATTTTTATATCAGGGAAACGTGAACGGATTTCTTAAAAATACCGCTTTTTTCACTAGTTCAAGTTCAAAATTTGATCCCCGGCCCTGGAACGTTGCCAAAAAGTAGCAGTTATTGTGGCTGAAACCGAGAATTGGTTGAAACTTCTGAGACTTGGCCAAAAAAGGCCGAGACTTGAATGTTTGAGACTCCACAATCCACACCTGCAAATTTGACGTATTCGCCAAATATTTCTTGAAATTTGAAAAAGGCTATCAATACTTGCGATGTGTAATTTATTCAAATTCCTTGCCAGCTTTCTTGTTTTGTCTCCAAAGTTAAAACAGCCAGTGAACAGGTTGAATAAGGGAAGCCTTACCAATTATGCTCTTTCGAATGGGAATCCCAAGTCTCGAGACCAGGACCTGCAGCCTTCGAGACTGCAACCTGGGTCTCGAGACGCCACCATTAGAAAATGACAAAAAGGTGGTTTGGTCTCATTCTGATTAACGTATTACTTACGCTCGGATATTGGCGAAGTCACCCAATGACCCAGAGGTAAAAGTTCGCGTGGATTTTGTAAATAGCTTCCTTGTGCTTGATTTTTTCTGCTAATGCAATGATCGCAACAGTGCGTCGAGCTATTTGCAAAAGGCATTCATCTAAGAATAAATTTTTCCACAAAAAACGTTCCTTGGTGAAAAATAAGAGGCACACTAATCTTACCTCTGACTTTTGAAGTGTGGTTCTACAATTAGCAGAGGTGCTCCATTTGCTGACACCTCACCGGTAATAACGCTAAGTAGGGATAGGGTTAGCAAAATCCTTGGGTTTCGAAAACCTTTTGGAAAGTTTCTATTTAAAAAGAAATTTGTTTTTACGAAGCTAAATTAAGACGAAGCTGAACTCGATTTCTCTGAGATTCCTGGTTTAGATTCAAATGGCAAAAACAAGTATGAAAGTTATTGACCTAATCTTGGGAACTATTTACAAAATGAAAGAGAATAGGAACATGTTGATGGCTTCGTAGAGAATGTCGGAGCCAAACGACACGTTACACGATAGGCTACTGATTGCTTCAAGAAGGAAAAGAACAAATAAAAAGGAATTCTGTACAGTGGCGTAGCCAGCCCAAAAATTTGGGGGGGCAAAATGTATGATCTTAGGCCAGGGGCGCAGCCAGGAATTTTCTAAGGAGGGGGGCTGAAATTATGAAAGCAAAAGCTATGAAAAGGAAAAATTGCTTGTGATAAGAATAGCCAGGAAAGCACATATATTGTGGATAAACAGTTGA
>JGI24159J19872_10006495_pt1 | contig 15240 bp, 12 predicted proteins | sample Ectturendosymbi4_FD_19872 | JGI IMG/M metagenome (IMG submission 19872) | reverse complement strand
TACGCCTTGTGGTACTGCCGAAGAACATTCTGCAATACACCCGATCTCGACTTACAATGTTGGTGAATAACTAAGAAAATAAACATCAATATTCTGACTGCTAAGGGGGGCTTGAGCCCTTTCAGCCCCCCCCTGGCTGCGCCTTTGTCTACAACTATTTAAGAGATGACCCGTAGTGAGTTACAATCGTAAATAATGCTAACTTTAGTCAGTAATTTCCCATGTGTTTGTATAGGTAGGCCTATTAATTGTTTGCACGAACATAACAGAAAAAATGTTTTCTGTTGAAATCAAAGATGTTTTAAGATCGCCAAAAATATTCAACGGCATGCTAATAAAACGTTGCCTAATGCGATCAACTCACATAAATTATGGCTAGGGAGCGCACATTTGCAGTCAAATAATGCAGTTGATATAACGGGTACAAAGCGGGACCGTCGCCAGCGGGGGGGGCAGTGGTGCCCGCCCCCCCATTTGAAATATGTGCCCCCCATTTCATGTTTGGCCCCCGGTTGCTGCATACAGTACATTTAATATTGTTAAAAATGTGGCCCCCTCTTGTGGTTTTTGGCCCCCCCTGCTGCGAAATCATGGCGACGAGTCTGATACAAAGTTTGCAAAGCACCTATTCAAAAACCGGGGGGGGGGCGATCGCCCCTTCCTAAACCTGCGAAAGTAACTTTTTTCACCATGATCTTGTACAATTCGGAAAACAGCATTCGCGATATAAGGCCATTTTGCCGTCCACTCTTTTGTCACAGCAGTGTTGTGAAGTGTTCTTCATTTCTCTTACAGTAGGGAACCCGTAATGAGGCTTGTCTGTCAAATATCATTGAAATCGCTCCGTCTAAACTAGCTGTCTGTATCCGCTCCTGTTGAAGACATGCGTACTTGGCAAGCTAGTGGCCTGGTTTTAAGACCAGGCCCGTAGCCAGGTTTTAAGGAAGGGCACAATATATTTTTGGGCAGCAAGATTTTCGTATTTATTATATGTTTAAAATTAATTGTATAACATTTTTTGAGAGTACAAAAAGTTTGGGGGTACAAAAAGTTTGGGGGCACAAAAAATTGGGGCACTGCCCTAGAATGCCTCTCCGTGGCTACGGGCCATGGTATTTGGCGAGATTTGAGGAAGTTTATGAAAGGTGCTTTCAATGTCTATAGCCAGGCAATCGGTATCCCAGCGCACCAGCACCTATAGTAGGGTCGGCAACCGGCCCGCCAAGCATAAACATCCGGCCCGCAGCCCCTTTGCAAATTGTAGTACAGTATCTGTATGGCCCGCCTAGTGCTAATAGGCTATATTTTATGAATCTGCCCTCCTTGCAACTTCTTGTATTACATACTAAGGGGGACTTTTTTTGAGAAACCGCACTGTGCTACAATTGTACTGTATTTCGTATTTTGGGTTTGCGCTGTGAACTGTGAAAATCAGAAGTTTAATTTGATTATAATTCCATGAATTCCCAGCTTTTAACAACATCATAAACAGCAAAGGAACGGAATTGTCGGTAGAAAATTAGTACGGCCCATCATACCCTGCAGAGTTTGTTTTTGGCCCGCGACGAGAGAAAGGTTGCCCAACCCTGACCTATAGCATTTCCTACAATTGTTGCTGTGACCGCCGTCAAAGCAGGATGCAATGTGCTTGCTTGTGCTAACAGCCAGCACTGCCTATATACTTTGCTATGCTTTAAGAAAGCGTCGGTAACAAATCGTCGAAAACAGGTTCAGACGACAAACAGGCCACCGTAGATGTCTGAACTGCTGAACAGTTTCTCCTAAACTGGTTTACAATCCTAAAAGCAACCCATTTCATCCAATTCAGAAAAACACTATTTCTTGCAGTTCCATCAGAGGCATAGTGAGAGAAGAATGCAATTATTTATAAGCTGCAACTCATGATTTCAGTCTGGTTAAACAAGACAATAAGCAACATTTATGGGTCTCTACGAACGGTTACTTTGATCAGGAGAAATGTTGGTTGATGAAAATAAAACGCATCCGTTTTACTGTACTGATATTTATGCTTTGATACGTTTCTTTTGTTCATAGTCAGTAAACGATTTTGCGAACCGCAAAAGACGGGGATCTAGANCGACACCTACCCCTCATAGAACTGCAAAATTTGGGGATGTCAAATGAGTAACAGCAGTATTATTTGTGAATTTTCAGGCAAGGAAATATGATTCTCGGGACAGAAGAAAAAATAAGAGCAGTTTTTCTAGCCACAAAAAATCCATCACAGAAGATTTTGAAAACATTAAGGGTTTGTCCTTGTTAGCGGTATTTTGGTTTGGAAAAAATGGATTACATTTTCAGGTGAAAATTGCGGAAATTCTGTCAAAATTCAGACGGCAGGTAAAACACTTTACGCAAAAAATCGTGTGGCAAAAAACTGAAGTAGTTACAAGTTTTACATGGTAAACAGATTTTACTGCCCTTCTGAAACCTTCACGTACGCCTATAACTGGTAATAATCAGGTCCGGTTTTCAACTGCTGGCCGCCCATAGGTCACAGAAATTTTGCCGTCCTCTCCTCACCCAAGAATTTTGTCTCCTCACCTCATAGTTACCTGAATGCACTGAAACAAGAAAAACAGACATGCAGGTAACTCTGGAATGCGTGCTGCAAAATGCCGAATTAAAGCAACTTGAAAATACTTTCAAAAAAGTTTGCCGCCCCTGGAAATTCTGCCGCCTTAGGCTATAGCCCGAAAGCCTTTATGGGACATCCGGGTCTGGTAATAATACGTTTCAATTATGCTTTACCATTGATTTTTCTCAATCTTATTTTCCATAAAATATCGGGAATGTTACCAATGTTTGAATAAACACTTTGCGGCCCACCATGTTAAACCTCAAAGTTGTTCATAGGTCTAAGTACTTTGAAAATCAGTGTGTAAGACTTTTTGAAAGCTGCGAAATTTTAATTTGCAGGCTACTGCCGCAATTGTAGTTCTTGGCCATTGTACGTAATTGATAAAGGGGTATTGTTCATAACAATGATTTTTGTGACATACTCTAAGGTGCACCACAATCTTCCAACGTCAAGCAAAACAGCAAGCTGAGAACGGCAGAGAAAACCATTCCCTGAGTTTGGTTGTCGTGTATTTGTCGATGTGAAACTGTCCAGTGGTCATGTTTGTTTGTGTGGGTTCATGATTAGCCAAGCAATAAAATGTCTCGCCTTGGAGGTGAGCAAAGCGGCCATGATTGGCCTTGCAGTGTCCATGTTCCATTTCATGACAAGCAAGTCCCGAGCAGGTAAGTTTAAGCAAGCAATAAGCTTTTTATACTGCTTTGCTGAAAATGATCTGTGGGCGACTCACTAGTTCTGTGGTGTTTAGTAAATCCAGTTCGATTCTTCACGTCTATTTTTTGTTTGGTTGCATATAATTAATTACTGGTCAGCGTAACAATAACAGATACCAGGCCGGATGCATAAAGATGAAGTTATTGTCAAATTTTAATTTGACTTCCTCAGATCACGGGCGTCGGAAGGGGATCAGGAAGAGGCTTTGCCCCTCCTGGATTTTGAAATTAGACAATATTCTTTTAAATTTTTAGGAAAAAGATTGTGTTCTTAGTTTCGAGTGGGTAAAATGAAATGTCAACACTTTTGGCCACACTTGGAAAAATCTTTTTGACCACCTCTGGAAAAATCCACTATTGACCCCCCTGGAAAATATCCTTCCGACGCTCATGCCTCAGACACCGTCGTACGATAACGTATCCTTGAATTAAGCAGTCACCTTCACTTACAAATTGACGTGCTGTCAGTTTACAGATTTTTCATGTTTTTATTGTATGAAGTAGAGCTATTTTTTTTCTAAGAATGAACACGGGTCTTAAACAGTGATTTAGATCACCGAATATGTATGGAGTGGCTTTTATAAGAACTGCAGTGAAGTAAACACAATTATTTTTCGTAAACTTTCAACATTTTTTAAGCTCTTTATTACAAGCCTGCGCAAGATTTGTTCAAATTTTTAGAAATTCGCCATACCTATTGGATCTGTATCAAATTTTAGATTTCATATGACATGCAAGAAACAAAAATTCTGCAGCTGCTGTTTAGAATGTTCTCATTTCAACGATAATTTAAAATAAAATCAATTTGTTATGTTATTGAACAGAAATTTGAATATCTGTCTCTGAAAACATGTCATGTGTTTTTTTTCTTGCTTAAAATCGATTCATTTTTGTAGCAAAATATTTGTCTGAAGTTTCAAATGACGATTAACTGCATTTGATGTATAACCTTACCAAATTTTTGAGCACCTGGTAAATCTCTCTGTGTTGTGCCACCGACTTTGTAACATACAAGTGGTGGGTAGGTAGAATCATTCAAACAAAAATATTTTACAAGTTGTTTAGGATTTTAAAGAAGCAACGGTATTGTGCATACTTGCTTCAAATCTGAGTGTTATTTACAGGGTCGCAAACATCGATAGAAGGACGGAGCACGGATAGTGAAAACACCGAGGTACATTGCTAATTGTGTATCAGCTTTGTTTAGCAAAAGTAAAACTGTCCTTCTTTCTTGTTGTGGTGATTAGTAGAGAATAGAGTATGTGATTTCTTGTTTTGTCAATATTTTATAGAATTTCTTGATCAAACTTTCAATGAAAGTTCCTCTGCTGCTCGAGGAAACACCACAATATAGGGACAGGTCTTTGGAGATATAGAACCGTGCACAACTTTACCCCTGCTGCTGTAAACGCGAGGCTGATTCATTTTTGTTTTGCAGAAAGAGGACAGCAAGTTATAATTATGTTTGCATATGAAAGTTCTACTGATTTAGCAGTTTTTTATGGCCATCTTGCAAAAAGTATGAACTTGTTAGAAAATATGTATTTTCATTTCATTTCTGCAGCTTGTTTACGCTCACGCTCTCATTTATAGTTTTTCAATAAACCAAAAATTTCCGGCGATTATAGGTGCAGGGGAAAAAATGGTACAGAGGAAAAAATAAAGCCATTTGAAAAAATGTTCAGGTCAGAAAGTACTGTTCTCAATGGGTGACATGATTAGTTTAGATGCAGATATAGTTACCGATGACAACTGAAGTTGCAGTAAGGAGCACGTTAAGAAAAATTTTAAACCCAATTATTAAACAGTTATTGTTAGTTTCGCCCTGTTTCATTTTTTTGCAAATCAAAAAAATTGCAGATAGTTTTTCAACAAGTTACACTACAACCTCGAACTTATTCAAAAACATGATTTCTTGAATCCGCAAATTCTTGACCACATATCGTCTAATCAGCAACGACAAACGGATTGTTCATAAACAAATAAGTTCTTGTCACTACAAAAGTATCAGTGCTTCGTGACTGGTTTTATTCATACCTGCTATACCGAAGGGCATATGTCAAAGTAATGATAATATTTCCAATTAAGCAGAAGGATAGCCTTACTGGTTTATCTATCTAGAAATAGAAACATGAGCTTTTTAATTCCGTGCATTACCTGTTAAACTTTCAAGGATCAGAGGGATAAAAATGTTTTTCGTAGCCTGGACAAATAAGTTCCAGACAACAAAAGATAGGATGAGACATTCGCAGATGACTTTTTCTTGAACATTTTTTGTATTGCGCGTATTTTTTCGCAAGGAAAATGTATGGAATGCCATTGTGGAAAGAATATTGCCCGTTACATAAATTGCATTAAAGAAATATCATGTTTGAAACAATATATCTGCTGAAGAAGAGCAATCGGATACCAGATTACGTTAAAATTTGAAGACTTGCTTCAGGCTCAACTCAGTGCATAGTTCAGTCTAGCTGTGAATACACTGCACATGAAATGGATTCGTATAACAACTTGAGTGGTTCCCTCAGTTGTTTTTATTCGCATCTCATTTATGAAATATGGCAAGTCCTTGATTTTCACTTGTCAACTTGTTTTTAGCTGAGACATTATTCATACCACTTGTTATTGCAGTTACAATAATTGAACTAAAAAAAGCTCTACATTCCGATATATTTAGATTTTTAAACTTGGAGTTTGCCCCTGTCTGTGTGTTAAGGTCATGTGGGCTCAGGGTCGTAACGAGGGGGAGGGCAAGAGGGCGCCATTCCCCGGGCGCCAAGTCACTATGGGGGCACCAAATCACTGCGGGGGGCGCTGAAAAGTCCCAACAATGTCACAAATAATTTCTTCGATGCTGCTTCCGAGAGACCTGTTTCGAGCATGGGGGCGCCAAACTTGCTTCTTGCCCCAAGCGCCATCTAACCTCGTTACGCCCCTGTGTAGGCTATTTGCATTTTCTTCAGGTTCACTTGCAAATCGATGTGGCTAAGCAGCTAAAGCTTTAATGTCGACCCTTGCTCAATTTCACCTCAGCTGTTTGGTTGGACGCAGGTCCGTAGCCACGGCGACATTCGGGGGCAATGCACCCCAAATTCTTTTTCCCCCCAGTTTTGTTGTGCCCAGAAAATTTTTTATTAAAACATAATAAAGACAAAAGTCTAGCTTCCCTAAAATGTTTTTTGCACCCCAAATCTTTAAACCTGGCTACGGGTCTAGTTGGGCGTCCGTTACCTGCATGAAAGTCCGGAAGGCTTTGACAAAAGGTTACAGAAACAGGAGTGTTTGCTTCGTGTTAACTTTGAAAAACACATGACTTGTTTTCAGTTCGTAGATTCTGTTGATGAGAATTAGCTGCCTATACTTGTAGATCCTTAAAGAAATACTTCAACATTTTTGAAAGTTCAGAAACTAACCCTGCACTTCGTGCCGCTGTAAGCCCAATGCTGCTCGCCATACAGTTTCTCCTGGAATGTTTTCGCAATGTTATACTGGGCGTATCACTTGCGATGAGTCAGAGAGTTCATGACCAAAGGAACCTGACGTCCACAGACCTACATTCCAAATAAACAATTGCAGTTGGAGAATCTGTCAAGCCGCAGTTGGGGCCGGGGGTATGCTAGGAAGTTCTTCCCAAAGCCTACTAACTTAGCACCATGTACAAATTCCACTGATCTTCTCAAACAGCAGTTTTCGATGCGCTACTTTCCACAAAAATTCAGTCGTAAGTTTATATTCCTCAGGGGCTCGACGACATCATTTTGGATGGTTGTTCAAGTCATTCGACGCAGGAAACCATCACTTTGTCAACGCCATCACCAACTTTAAACTCAGAAAAGCACGTCTCTGCTTTGGGCCGAACAGGAAATGACAGGTATGTGCTGTCTGATATGTTACTGCTGCCTTTTGTCTGGGCAGCACAAGAATGCATAGAAGTACCAAAGTCAAAATTATTCATTTTTTTTTAAAAGTTGACTGGGGTTTGTGTTAGAGAGCTGCCAGCTATGGCGAGCTGTATATGTTGTGTGTTGCTTTCGTAGGTCATTGTTACGACTTCTACTTCGTTCCTTTCTTGCACATCTTTTGTAGACTGAAACAAAAAGTGCATGGTTGCTAGATGCCTTCACGAGCAGGTACCCTGAAAAAATAAGGAAGAATACACATGGTTTTTGACAAATAAATATGTTTCATTTTTGAACATAGAATTTTGAAATCAGTTTCAATGGAGAATATCTAAAAAACAAACCGCTTGCGGATTCAAACTGTCTGTGCTGTTCTACAGTACCTTCGAGCGACTAAGAACAATAACGTATAGTATGTTTCACAGTTCATACTTGTGAGATGCTTCCAGCTGTGAGAGATCAGTTACAGGAGGTAATTATACGCCTCCATGTGGGGAATGGCGGTTAATCGCTCATATAAATCCATTCTTTATTTTCAAACATCATCCCAAATCAACGTCTGATATTGACGCTTGTAGTAATGATGATGCATCTTAGCTGTTGACGTCGTTTTTTGAATTTGCATTGCTGTGTTAGGAGTTGTTGTTACTTCAAGTTTATCCGCGTTTTTCCTGGATGACATGCAGGATTTTATTTGTCTGCCATCCAATTAGGTACTGACAAAAAGTAATGTGGGTTTAATCCGTCCTTCCAATCTATTCTTTGTAACATTATTCGACGATAAACGCATGTGCCCTTTCCTGTGTCGTTTTTCCTTAATGTCATGAGGGCTATTCACATTTTCTTCAGTTTCGCTTGCAAATCGATGTGGCTGAAGCTTTACTGTCGACCCTTGCTCAAATCCAACCGGGCTATTTGGTTGGGCGTCCGTTGTGTGCATGAAAGTCCGCAAAAAAAAAAAATTTACCTAAAAATTCTATACCTAGAAATACTTAGCACTTTTGAAAGTCTAGAAACTTACCCTACACTGCGTGCCGCTGTAAGCCCAACTAGTACTTGCTTTTTTTCCCACGTCCCATTAAGGGTTCTGGAACCTCTTCGTGACGTCACACTACTCCAAAAATTTTCAACTCCCAATTTCCCCACTTTTTTAGTCGTCGCTTGCAGCCTTGACATTCCTGAGCACATGTCCTCTATGTGGTCGAGGTGCTAAATAAACTGAACTGCCGTTGCAGAGCTAGAAATATATTTCGCAATCCGGGTAATATCGGCGAAGGAATTTATTAGGTCTTGCTCAGTGAAAGCCCGCTCATGTGGATTACCCGCCTAGTTTCCATACTGCTAACACCCAAGCCCAGCAAGCATCTTAACCATCGCTCGCCCTACTCCACGAATTCCAGTGTCCGCCGCTACAGTGCGAGTATACCGTCAAACCTGCGGCGAGTTAACTCATCCGCAGAAAGACCCTGGTAGTGACGTTCTGATTAAGGTACCGGATTCCATTTGCTTGTCCGCCGGCAAACGCAGTCAGCCATTACTATGCATGCAAGCAGTGGCGTAGTACCGAAAACAAAACTAAAGATCGCTTCATGAGAAGAAGACTATGTTGGTGAAGAGAGTCAGTCACGAAATTTTTCTATTTAATTTCACAAAAAATGGCAACAAAAACGCCATTATTTTGGTGTCACTATGAATTCGTTAAGGAATGGCATTTCCTTTTAAAAAAGGAGTGGAAACCCACTCTGTTTCTCCCTGACCACACCACTGTACATACAAGAGGCTTCTGAATGAGTCAACAAAGAGCCTTACTTTTGCTACGCAGAGGATATCACCACAAGGAAAACCGAGATCAATCAGGCACGTGTTCTAGCATCGACAGGTTGGAGACCAACCTAGAGCTGCTGAAAATTGATGGCGCTGATCTGGCTAACAAGGTAAAAATGTTGGAGAATGAATCCATCGTTGTGTTCTTATCCTACTTTGGTATTTTATTGATCAGGCAGAGTCTCGTGAAATTTCACCAGGTAATGATGCATTGATTACCGAAAATGTGTGCACTCACTGTCTATATTCGTTATTTTCGAGTAAAACCTTTTGTCCTTCATTACTGCGTTTCGACTCCGCTGCAGTTTCAAGTTCGCTAAAGAAACTACAAAGAGACAGGGGCGTAACGAGCGGGACAAGGGGGACATAATTCCCCGGCGCCGAGTCACTAAGGGGCGACGGATCACTGCCGGGGGCGCCAAATAACTGCAGAGGGCGCCGAAAAGTCTCAACAATGTTACTACTTTCTTCAATACAGTACATTTGTTCCCGAAAGACCTCAGGTTCGAACATGTGGGCGCCAAATTTGCTTCTTGCCCCAGGCGTCATCTAACCTCGTTACGTCCCTGATGCAAACAGAGAAGCTGAAAAAAAACGCGTGCTCAATGCGCACTGCAGACAAATTCGTAGATTACATAAAAATTTGAAAGATGTCATGCTTTACTGCAATAATTTTCGTTTTATAACAAAAAAACGCAAACATCATATTAGCTAAAAATGTCCTCGATATTCAGAAACTTTGCTTGTGCTTTATGTTAATCGAGACCAAAATTGCTTTGTAGTAGTAGTGCTGGTAATGTTTAAGTCTATCACGGAAAACTAATTCAAATCTGCAGAAAAGCAGTCAACCTTGAAAGAGTTTTGAAGTGAACAGTGAAGTCAGTTTCAAAACGCATGCTATTTCCCTTTTCGACTCAATCATTCCTCAAGTGTTATACAGGGAAAATAAATCAACCAGTAACATACGAAATAGTAGCGTAACCTAGAATTTTGTTCGGGAGGGGCTAGTCAATCGCTTCGATATTCATTGACGTCTTTCTGACAGTTGAAATTTGATACAAAGCACCAGTAAAAATCATAGCAAGTTTGTTTCGGGGGGCCATGGCCCAGGTCCGCAACCAGCTTGGGACACCCAGGGGAGCGAAGGGTTTTCTGAGAGTGGCCCAAAATTTTAAACTATGTCCAATATTTTTAAACTATGTCCAACATATTTTTCCAGGGAGGGCGAAAAATTTTCTTGGGGAGGCTTCTCCCCCTGCGCCCCCTGGTTACGGGCAAAAACGCTGTGAATAGCTCTTTGAAAAAGTCAGAGTTTTCCTGGAGAGGCTGACATGTTTTTACGCAGTAGTATACTTCGTAGCATTCATGACCTTTACTACGCAATAGTAAACTTTGATGCATTTATTTGATGACCTTGGCCATTTCTAATGAGAGAAAACGTCATTGAGTGAAAGAGAACCAAAGAACAAGTTTCATCAATGAACGTATGCTTTCAGTTAAAGATTATTTGCGCTCTTCGCGTTTTTGTTTAGGCTCACGACAGAATTCGCGTTCTTGAGGATCAGATCAAACTTTTGACTCAGGCTTTGCAAAACAGCAATCATCGCAGACAAAGCGAATTAAAGGTTCGTACGTTTCACTTCATGAAAGTGTCAGGTTTGCTTTCTTTAAACAAAAGCATTGAAGGTTTGCAAAAGGAAGTCGTCAGCAGGAGGGATCTTAACTTATGAAAACTGTGATTGCAGACGAACTGTGGCAATGGTCCGTTTTTAGATCGATGTGGCTGATAAGCACTGGTACAGAACAATATTTCAAGCTATTACCACGCTTGACTTTGCAGCACTTCAGCAATGCTGGGCATTTGTTTTTAGGATAAAGAAACTTTGCATCATCAAGCCTTGACAAGAATGCAGTTGTTGCATGAACAGCAGTTAAACAACTTGAAGGGTGAATGGCAAAACGAAAACCTTCAAATTACTGCTGACACTGGATCTTTGGAAGATGTCATTAGGTTTGTGTGTGTAAAGTTTTTTTTTCGTTTTATGATTTTTCGAAGCGACGTTCGCCAGTAGAGCGAATGGCACTTTTTGATTTTATCCTTAGCAAGTATAAGTACTCTCCACAATGGAAGTAAGCAAGGAATCGATCGGAAAATTTCTACTACGGTACAGGAAATCGATTTCACGTTAAATTACACATTCTCAGTCGTGAAATCTTTTTACCCCATTGTGGAAAGTGGTTACTTGAATACAGATATTTGCAAGTTTGAATCGCAAAAATTTGAAAGCAGAAAGAACCCAGTCGGCTGATTCCTCGAAAGCTTACAGAAAGCCTAGAGCATTTAATTGTTGTCAACCCTTAATAAACTGGTAATGGAATCAACTATCAGTGAAAGCTCCCTTGGCCCAAATGAGATATTTGTAAATTTCTGTGAGGCCAAATCAGGGGTATCTAAAACTTTGAATATCTAGCACTCTAGATGTCCCTGGCCTGGGTTAAAGTCACGTCAAAAAATTTGGAGCAGTTCTGAACAACCGCGAGATGAAAGTCTCCCCTCCAGTCAGCAATTTCATTATTCTCTTCACAGAAACGAAACGCGTTTTAGTGCTTAAATAGCAAAACACAGTGAAAACTTCTCCTGTACTTTTGAAGAGAAATATTTGTTGAGTTCTACATGATGTTGCTAGGCGTCTGTTACTCGAAGTGTGTCTAATTTTCGGCTACATGAGTATATTTCTGATTTAGGAAACAAAATAATTTTGTATTCAAATTTTCTGAGTGGGATAGAGCGCACGTCACTAAAGCTGGCAAGCTGGGTCCGCATCCGTCCGGTCACACACGGAAGACTTGAAAAACGCTACTCGGGACCTGTCCAGCCTCGTGCCCACAAATAATTAATGGATGCGCGTAAGGGGAAGCTTCGCGAGCGGTGCTCCCATCGCCTTACCAGTAGCGCAGTATTCATAACGACAGTAGCCGCGTGGCCCACGGAGGAGAGTTGGTGGCCGGCAGACCACTTGACACTCGGACACTCCGCAGGGCAGTGCTTTTCAACCTTTTTGCTGCAGCGGAACCTTCCGCAAATGTTTTGCGTTGCTCATGGAACCCTATGCAACTGTGAAGCAGTAGTAGTGCTGCAACCACATGGAACTGTGGTTGGGAAATTCGTCCCAGGCAATTTCCGGTCCGTTTCGGCGGAAACCCTGGGAGCCACCCGAGGAACCCCGGTTGAAAAACACTGCCCCAGGGAATGCAAAGCGATTATGATGAAACTTTCTTCAGTGTCATTAGAACGTCAAGCTATGAAGCTGTAAACCAAAAGCCCAGCATAAGTATGTGTGCGATGATCAAGCCCTTGTAGTAATAAATTGTTCTACCAAATGTGAATTTGCTGTGCATTATTAATGCTTTTGTGCATCGTTTGTTTCAACTCTCAACAGTTTGCTTCGACTGATTTTATTTTTAGGTTGATGACAAACTAAATTCATTAATCAAAACTTAATTTCACCATTTAGTAGGGCTAAGCAGAATCTCATTCTCATTATCTTATAAACTTTATTATTTGTAGAGAAAAAGATGAACAGATTGTACGAATGACTCTTTTGCATAAGAAATCCGGTTTGCAAGCAGAGAAAACTATCGAAAGTTACAAGTTGCAGGTATGTCATTGGAAGTTAAAACCTGAACAATGCTAAATAAGCGAAAATTACAGCAGTCAAACTATAGTTCTATAGTTCTCAATTATAGTTCCATAGTGTCTCAAATACTATGGTTCTCAGCCACATAGTTCAAGGAAAAAATTGCACGGCTAGTAGTACATCTCAACAAGTAATGTAATCGTAACAAGCTTTGATGATTCTTGGCTGTGACAGAATTCCTTTCGATGGGTAGTGATCTTAGCAAGTGTGTTCAAAATGTGCAACTTCATGATCTGACCAAGCTGTCATCACGGAGGTCATCGCCTTGCTCTCGTCATGTAGCACACATGGATCTTGTGGAAACCACACGTGTGACAGCCGAAAGTCTGTATTCGATGGCAAAAATATTAGTACGGGGATGAGCCCAAAGCAGTTGGCACCTGGAATACATACATCATGTGATTGATGACCATCTTTAATTTAATGAACCGTTCAAATACATTACGAATCTGGAGGCTTTCATGAAACAACAAGAGCTTATGCTTTAGGGTACCTCATACTGTAACTGGAACTTACTCTCCGTTTGAATGTAGGCCAGACGCATTATTTGAAACCCCCGCTATTCACGCGTTTTTCTCCAAACGCCTCATCGATGTTTTTCAACTTAACAAGCATCAAACTTTTCTGAGCTGCGGAGTAACCGCAACAACGATATGATTTTAAAAAACGTTCTGTTCAGTGAATTGTTTTTCATGCGTTTTTCGGTTGTGTAAAAAGTGGCAATAGTCCTAAAATAGTGACTCTCTACAAATTTTATCTGCATTGCAAAAAATGCGTTTCAAACAGGTTGGAGAAGCGCAAAAAATGCTTTACGAGGGAATGCGGAAGCAGGTTGGCATACTGGAAACCGAGGTGGTGAATTGTAAGCAATTAATCGACACGATGCAGGAAGATTTTAAGCTTCATATAGAAGACTTGAGGGATAAACATCAAGATGAGGTAAACAGATTTTAGAAGCTTCGATTAGTGTTAGCTTTGTTAAAAGTATGTCAAAGGCTTGTTGTATCTCGCACTTTCAACTAACACCAGTTGCTGTCTTGCTCTTAAATGCTTTTTATAGTGGTCCACTTCCGTACATTCGTAAAATTGCAGAGATTGAGATTTCAGCCATGGCCATGGGCTCAGTGCCGGATTAAGGTAGCGAGGGACCTGTAGCATATAATAACAGTGCGGGGCCCTAACTTAAAAATACACTTGAACAAGTGAACAACTGTTAAATCATAAAGCATGGAAATTTCCAGGGGGCGCGAACCCTTACATGGTCTACAACATGGAAAGGTTTTGAAAGGGAATGTGTCCCTTCCAAACGTTATGCCAGTGCTAATTTTACGCCGCTACATCTTAATTGTTTTAGTTCTGGCAAAGATGGAAGCCGAGGTTAAGTTTCTTGGAATTTTGCAGGCCGAATTCGAGCCTGCATACAATCATTCAGGGGCGCTGCTTGGGAGAGTGTTTAGTCAGCGTGCCAAGTCCGCTTAGTAATAACGTCTATGCCGTTCTCGCATTTGACAACAGCATCGTGCACGTAGAATTTAAAGTATTTTTACTGGAATATCCGGCTTATGCGATTAACCGTACTATCAGTGGCGTAACTAGAGGTTTGAGCCAGGGGAGGCAAAGCTTAGCTGAAGGGGACCCACTAGCCAAAACTCAGAAAAAAGTTAATGATAGTGAATCTCTGGATGTTGTGGATGTCTGTACTACCTAAAAAAAAAAAACCCGAAAAATGCAAAAAAACGACAACCTAAAGAATCGTAAATATCAAAATGTCAACTAGAAGGGGCCCGTTTTTTACATTTAGCTTGCCAGAGGGGGCAGCTCGCCCCCTTGCCTCCCCATCAGTTACGCCACTGCGTACTATGTTTTACGTATGAATGGTTTGGTTTGAGATACTGGAATCTGCGAAAACGCGGGTATCGCGTACAACCGATACGCAATTAGTCGGAGTAAGCTGTATTCAATTTGCGAAGTATATTGTGCGGTTGTAAAGTTTTGCAGAATGAATAGAACAAAAAAGAATTTGCATAACTTCGCATAAGTCTGAAAGCAACTGCAACTCATTGAGCATGCGGGCTAGAGTGGGAACATGCGTATCATCGAGTACCGGTAAATCTTGCGCAATGTCGCTTAAAAGAAAACGTTTTCCATTTAATACTGCAACATTACTTTGCACCAAATATTGGCCAAAATTGTCAAGTAATCAATGGCCTATAATTTTGGTGCAGGGCTCTATACAAACTGCCGTGACGAGCGACTTTTAGTAGTCATAAGTTCAATGCAAATTTCTACCTTTGAGGCTTTATTTGCAAAAATGTGTAGCCTACTTCTCTTGAACGATGAGGAAATCTAACAACGTATGTGCTCTGGCCTGTAGCACCGACAGATTTTCGTTTTAAAACCTAGGCTGTAATTTACTATAACTTTAAGCAAGCTTAGTGACGCAGCATGCTGAAAGAAAAGAAAACAACGATTTACACTAACCACTCGACTTAGTACTGTAGATT
>JGI24159J19872_10006494_pt1 | contig 15240 bp, 15 predicted proteins | sample Ectturendosymbi4_FD_19872 | JGI IMG/M metagenome (IMG submission 19872) | reverse complement strand
CATGTTTGAGATTGCGTTCCGCGATAGTTCACTTTATCCAAAACAATTGTCTTTATTTTGTCTGCTATGGCTGATCAGCGCAAACTTCGCCAAAACGTTGGCTTGGGAAACATGAATACGACGTCAATTATGACGTCACAAACGACTGACATCAAATACAAATGACACCATACGCCACTGGCGCTGATTGCTGGCGACAGAAGCTCCGCCTAAAAACGTCACTGTAGGTTCGTCACTGTTCGCTATGGAAATCATGCTGATCTTGATGAGATTTCGCAACTTGGTGGCAGTCGCTGGCATTCGATATTTTATAAATCGTAACAATTTTCATCAGCTGACCTTTGTAATTATTAAGTAACATTCCGACCTCAATTTTACGCCCCCAAAATGCTTCGCCCGGGGCATACGTCCCCCTTCTCCCCGTAGTTACGCCACTGGGTATGCGGCTGGGATGACAGTTTGAAACTTGCTACACTACACAAGAATTGAGAATGCGCAATAATAAGTATGCAAAAAAAACTTTCGTTTTTTATTATGTGACTGTTATATGTACAACTACTGGGGGTACAGACAGTGCCGTAGCCAGATGGGGTGGAGAATCTTTGATTTTAGGCTAGCAACAGTATTTTGTTTGGGATACCGCCTGTCAAAGCACAAAATTACGAGGTATTCTAAAAATTTGGGGGGATGACCCCCCTGGCTACGCCTATGGGGCAGAACAGATAGGGGCTTGTGTGAGCCGTTACGATTAATCCACCTGAACTGCCAATTAATGACGAAGCTCAAAGTGATGCACATTTTTCAAGCACAGTTGTGCGGCTGTACTAGCGCACACCCAGGGTCGCCACATCAAAAAATGCAACGGGAGAACTAGTGATGCAGCAAAAAGTCAGCTAAACCAAGCAAATTCAAAAAGGACAGTTTTGAAATGTGGCTCATAAAATCAATTGAAACGTCCATAATTATCTTTCAATTCTTTTTTTATGATTTTCCCTTGATCACACGATCTGGAAAAGGTCACGTCACTATCAGTTTGATTGGGTGTTCGCCGCACACCTAGAGTATAGGTCCCTGGCACTGAAGAATGTGAGAATTGCTGGCATTTGAATGCGAAACAACTAGTGTTGACAAAAAAACAAGTTTCGAAAAAACAAATTCAAGCAGCATGTAGCCTTACAATAGGAAAAATCATCTAGTTACAGCATTTTCATTTGTGTTATTTCACTCTTTGGATGCTACATGCCTCGGATCCCCGGTGCCGTCGCCCTGTTCGCCTCCACCTCCGCACGCCAATGCCTAGAGACAATGGAGTGTGTATTTGACATCAAGTCAAACGGTAAAATTTCTTATGCTAATGCACAGGTGCCGTGCAGCATTAACGTTGTATTAATTGGAATTTTTTAATAAGCGTATGTCGTTTACATATTTTTATTGCAGGGATAGCACTCAATCTTCAAACGGGCGCCGTTTCACTGCTAGTGGAATTAGCGGTGGTCACAGCTGCAACCACTAAACTTACGTAACAGTAATGCGTTCTGTCGCTCGTGGCGAGTGCATACCACTCATTTTTCTTCGTGCTCAGTCTTTACGCGAATATCATCTGTCGGGTTGCTACGCTTACTTCGCGTCTTCAGCTTTAAATAAAGTTCGAGCAGCCTAAACGGGATTCATAAGTGGACACGATTTCACGATTCGGCAGAACAGCAGTGCCATTGCTTTACATAACGTAAACTGTGAAAACTTTTTGACTGACATTTCTCGTCATCAAAGTGAACTTATTGCGACGCATCACAACAACAAACACAGAAGCCATTTTGTGTATTTCAGCAAGGTCACCATTTCTGTGTATGTTGAGAGGTCCTGTACGCGTCACGAGCATGTGCGCATACCAATGCGACCGGATAAGGCACACAAAAATCCGTGATACGCCGCAGCAGGTCATCTGATGGGTATACGTCATGCTGTCTGCGTATCATACGCGCGCAATAACTGAGGTAAGTCATAATCACAGTTTTTTTTGGTTACAATGACTTCCGTGAAAGAACCGCAACAGCAGACACAAAAATGCGATTGTAAAAGAAGTTGCAACTTGGCATCGGCGGAAAAGAACAGCACAGCACTGATTTGCTTGCCGGTCAGGACAACAACAGACCCGACCTGGGGAAACACCGTTTCTGTGACGCACCTCAAACAATTAACTGTTTAACTTGATGAAGTTCGCAAAAAGTAGTCTCACAACAATAACCAAAAGAATTCGCGCGCAAGAAAAACAAGTCGATCGCCAAAAGTGCTTAACGGCAGAACACAGTCGACACAAAATAACTTCAGCGAGAAATAAGAGAAAAAGACAAAAGAAATGTCGTGCATAGACAAAAGAGACTCGGTGTGCTTCAATGCAAGGAAAACGTTAACGCAAGACATTTCAATGTTTCCTGGCACCACACCTTGATCGAAAGGTGACAAGCTCTTACTAAAGCCTGACAAGCTCTTACTAAAGCCGTACAAGACAGCGAACAGCAACCACGCTCATTTGATCAAGCCTAGTGAAGCATACACTTGTGCATAAAACACCTGCTGCGTCTCGCAATCCATTTCCTACTCTTGGTTACAAAATACTGGGCAATCTCATGATGCAGCAAACATGACACAACGCAAAAGTCAATCACGCATTGGCAGATCACTTTATATTAATACTGGGGCAAATTTTATACTGTAAACTTACGTCATGTCTGGAAAGGAACTGATCGCAATACAATTGCAGTAAGCAGAAAACACCAGCGATTGCGCTGACACTTCGTCGACTCGCTCCTTGCTGCCTACATGCCAATCGTGGCCCAGTTTTTCAAATGTTGTTGAACTTTCCAATATCTCAAAACCACGAAGTGCTGGACCACCAGATTTACTAAACCTGAGGCAACACTCCGACGAGACTTGCGCAGCATTTCCACAGCTCCCACACACTGCTCCTATGCTCATCACGCCAGACGATGCACCGCTTACCAGTCGTTCAAGTTTCGAGCGGCATTGCTCGAGTCTGGCGTGTGTACGACAGCGTGAACGACATTGTCATTGGGTGTAAACGGATCAACATGTACGTTTTCGTCGACTCCACCGTCAGTTGCACTTTCGTCCAAGTGACTCACGAAGTGCAGTGAGTCAGAAGGTTGCTGCTCTGCTGCGTGTCGGGATTGCTTCCTGCATGGCAAGCATAGCAGTCGGTTTGCGAGAACGCGAAACTCAGGTGGGCTCCGGCACCAAGCACACTTGATAGGAAGACGATCATCGAGAAGTTGTCATTGCCGAGCACTCGAGAGCGGCAGCATTGCAGCGAATAACACGGGAAATTTGTAAACGGCCGATAGGCCATAAAATACTGAGTTGTCAGCTACGTCAGTATAACAAGACGAAAAGGCAATATCACTGTCTATCGCGTCAACATGCGAACTTCTACGCATACTTTGAGGTTTTGGTACAATACGCAGATAATCTGCACTTTCTTCATGGCACGTCACATACTTGGCAAAAAATTCAGTAGGAAACGGCACATACCCAAACAATATTTCACGAGCACATAGCCATGCAGTAATTTTTAGAAGCAAGCGAAACAGATTCGCAATAAACTGCGACAACGACACTCCTCCCACCGATGAAGGCAAGCCCGCTGCTCGTCATCATTCGGATGAGATGAGTGCTGGAAACACAGAAGACGATTACCTGGACCTGAGGTGTTTTGGCGAANACGGACTGGTTGCCAGCTCCGAGTCGGCCTCCACAAGATAGCGCTCGAACGAGAAGCGGTTGCGTCGCGGAACAGTGCTTGGGGTGGTCGGCGTCGATGAAGATCCTGAACGCGGCATGGGTTGTGGGTCAATGCGGATGTTTAGAATATTACGCTTCGTGAAAGAGGAGCTGTCAATACCGCAAGCCATACTTGCAAGCTGTCAAATTCACCTTGAGGTTTATTTGCTCAGATGTGCACAGCTCTGACTCTGCAGACAAACTGCTTTCTATGTAAGTTCCAAGCAACCAGACAAGAATCAAAGTCGTTCGCAACTCAAGTCGCTGCATTACGCTTGGATTAAAAATGACCGCTTCGCGGACGTCCGTCACAGCCTGCTTACCGTCACGCGATGAGCCATTCCTGGGACACGCAACGGGACTGTCGTCTTCGAATTGGTAAAGGTAAGGTTTGTCATAAAAGTAGAGCTTGTTGTTCACGTGTCTCAAAACTCTACCTGTAAGNGAAGTCGAATCATATTGGTCGCAGCGGACGAATGCTCAACAGTGAAACGGTTAACAATAATTCACAAGAACATACACTGCACTGTCGTNGGCGCCCNGGAAAGCTGATTCAGGCCTAACCAACTTGCCCTGAACAGTCTTTTTCCCACACCCCCGTTTCCTCGTTTGTAAGCGGTGCTAAGCATCAACGGCAAACTGCCTGGCAACCCCGCTCAGGTTATGCCGGGGTTTACCTCCGCCCTTGGGTTGCTTTTTTGTGGATTGCATATACTTGAGAAAATATTTGAAGTCTGTTATTTTATGACGTTTTCTAATTCGTGAGACAAATGGAATGGTATGAAGGTTTTTATTTCAAACAATTTCTTTTAAGCTCATAAACAAAAGACTGAAGTCTCAGAAGACCCCAGATAGCCCACAGTTACTTCATGCTATACTCGGAGATCCTTGAAAGAGTAAGGGGTGGTTTGTAATTTTAATTCGTTGCAGATACGACATCATAAAAGCAGATTTCCTGTAGTAGAGACCTAAGCCCTGAATCGATGTGAACGCAAAACAAATTGGAAACGCGCATAACCCCCTATTCACGGTCAAATAAAAATTACCCCCAGAAAAATTCGTAGCGGGTATTGTTGATCAAATTAGCATAACATGTGTATTTCACTGGGCACACGCGATTTTGTGGCGAAAATGAGTAGAAGTGGCCGCAGTTAAGTCCAAAATCGTTTGACGGGCAATTACGGGTGACCCAGAAAAACGCAATCCAATTTGGGGTTCCATTGAACTCTGTTGTGCTTGACGTTTTTCGCGCAATATGATTACCTGAGCAGGATTGCGATAAAAGAACATGAAGCATTCACATTCAACATCTGTGCTGCATATCGAGACAGGAAGAACACGACACAGGTAAAGGTTTCTTCCTTAACTCAGCGTGGGCTTCAAACTACGAGTTACATCACAGATTTATAGGAGGGGGTAAGCGGAAGCACTAACCGAGTTCTCAATTCCTCAGCACCATTTACTTCTCACATTTTCGTAAATCAAGATCAAAGCCAGTTCAAGCTTCCACAAGGACATCATTAAACGCCAACGAACGGACGATATGAAAACGGCTAAAAATATATATATGGGCTGCCGCTGTGTGATCGTCACGCGCCCAAAGCCTTTTACCCCGGAAATCACCGGAAACCCTGAGGCAGTTCTCTTATTTGCGCATGGTGATCGTTGACACCAAGCAAAGCGACGAACCAAGCATAAGGTGTTGTCCGAAAAGCAACGCGTCTTGCCGGTCTGCTGCAAGTCCTACTTCCACCAGCCAGGTGCAAAGGTCACAACCGGAAAAAGCAGCCTTGTACGTTCGAAGCACGCTTCTGCAAACAGCATGGTTGGTAAGCTACCAGCAGTCGTAAGAAACAGCTGAGTAAGACGGTGTTTACGCGTTACATCAGCGCAACCAGTACTTTCTACGGAAAACCAATTAACAATGAAGAGGCAGAATGCCGCACAATCATTCAGAAGTGTCATCTGCCGAAATATGTGAACTCAGAAAGCTTCGGAAAACATGAAGCTCCATCAGGATACAATTAAATGATTATTACATGATACCATTGAATACTTTCGCTGAAAACAAAACAATTGTGATGTCGCTTTTTGTATCACTATCGAAGAAATGTTTTTAAGTTGACTTCGATAAAACACAGAACAAGCCGACAGATGTTCCAACATCAGGTCCAAAAACACCTCATTTCCAAAACGCACCGATGACTCGTCCCGCTTCATCTTAAAAATCATCACTCGATGCGCGAGAAAAAAACAGCGCTTATTGAAAAAGTAACCACGCCTGGTTTGCTTAGGTGGTACAAAAAAGTACATGATATCCAGTAGTTGCTTACAGATTTTAGTTTTACTCGTAATCTCACGTTGGGCGGTGCGTACAAACGATACTTGAAGACGAAAGTTTGCCGAGGTATCCGGTTGGCGAACAATAAAATGCTTATTACGTCTCACTCAGTGCGAAACCAGGAGCGACTTAAACGGAAAAATCTTTGCGCAGATTCTTTAGTGCGTGCGTAACGCCATTCTATTTATAATGTTCTTTGAATCTCTGTAAAATAAGATTGCGAGTAAAACTAAATCGTATAGAAACTACTGAAAGACTTGTATGGTAAAACATCAGTGCTTATTTCGGATTGCTTACCCACTAGCGTGTCGACATGACCTCTGGTGCAACTAGGGGCATTTTTGGCATAAAACCAAGTAATTAAAAAAATTATATAACCTTGGTCCGACACAATCGAAGTCGAAAAATCTGACCCACGAACTTGTGACGTTATTATAGTTGTGTAGCTCGATGACCCAGAGCCGCAGGAGAGCGAACGTATGGATGAATATTAATGACGCATTCTACACTAATTTCAGCTGGCAATGCAACTAATTACGCAAGTAACTAAAAAGAAAAGTCATTGCTAAAAAATTGATGATAAAACTGGCAGATCACAAAAGGTAAGGTTGTTACGCAGTGTACCTTTGATCTCTGGCCAAATCCTTTTTGCAATGATGCAAATGATGAAAAACGAAAACGTGACATTGTCGCAGGATCTCCTGATCAACTTCAGCCAGGCGAGTTAGTGATATTTCTTCCGCACCTTTCGTGAGTTTACGCCAGCTTCAATAAAACGATTGAAAAATAACATGGCGGGACAAAATGCTGGGATTTTCGAAAAAAATACATTGCAAACGGCGTTTTCACTTTTACCTTGGTTGCAGCCTCTTGAATCGCCAACATATGTTTTATTACAATGAATACTAGCCGGTAAACTTATTTTATAAAATCATTATTTAGTTACTGGAATGTTAGCTGAGTTTCAACACAATGAGGGTGACTCAATGAATGCTTGAGATGAAACGCGAGAAATTTTAAGAGAGGTATTTCAGAAAATTCATCTTTGCTTCACTTATCAATGTAAAGTGAGGTGTTAACGCTTCAGTGACCTTCACGTAAAATCAAGAAAACACGAAACAACCCAGATTGTTGTCACAATTTCAATGATGCCGACATCAGAAGCAAAGGTGAGTAAGCCTGGTTCAGAGTTCGATGCATTCATAGCAACGTTTTAGTGGCTTTCGGGTGATTTGGTCATAAAAGTGGTTTTGTTACCTTTAATGGGTAAATTTCAAGACTGCTGGCATTATCTTTGACCAGCAGACAACACTTCGGCCGTGAGTTGAGACAAAGGTAGTTCAGAAGAACCATTCTAAAAAGGCTTCGTACAAGAGCATTTTCATAACACGCCAAACAATTCAGCAGTTGTTTTCGAGACTCTGTTCAAACACACAACAACTCACGCTCGGACGAAAGGGTCGATGATGAGTTCAGAGTCGAGACCAAACACGGCGAAGACGAAGAAAGCTTGACCGAAGTTAAACACCGTGTCCAGGAAGCCGATTTCAAAGAAAACTCCAGTCATGTTGTGACCATCCACTCGCCAAACGATCAGCACCAAGCCCTGAAATCGCGTACGGTGAGGCGTGTGCAAAAGTTTGAAGCAGCAATCACGTGACTTGGGCATGCAAGTGTGAGATCATAATCGAGCGCACGGAAGTGACCCGACCATGCCTCCACCTGACTTTTACGTGCTCGTTACCAGAAATCACATAACATTCGAACATTGCGAGTGCCATTTATCGTGATGGAAAATCAAGGTTTGAATTCTGCGCAGACTTACTAAACACCCAAAATTAAGCAATTGTTATTGGAAAGAACGTAAAGTAGCAAGGATGAGGAGTTACGCTCCACAGATGGACAGGTCGACTTTTTTTCTGCGCTTCCCCGTCATTTTTTCACAGCACCGGCATTTTACACTCAAGTCCGACTCATTGACGCAGTAGATTATTACTTTGAATATCGCCATGCTGTTTAGTATTCCAGGGAATTTGTTTGTGACCACGCCTCCGCTTCCGCGCTCGTACCACGGATGACTCACGCTGGTCGCAACGTGTTGCGAAAGCATTGCAAACACCCGAATAAGTCCGCAAAGCTGCTTGCAAAGACGGATCCAACATTACCGTCTTCAAAAGACTGTTTCGAAGGGAATGTGGCTGGACAGTAGGTTAAGGGAAAGAAATCGATGGGCTTTCTACGTTTCAGACAAAACGATTTGGATTTAGGAACAACTAAAATAACTGCATCAGTCGACGTTATTTAAAAAAACGAAAGTCACATATTTTCGATGCACCCCAACTCACAATAAACTGGGAAACGGTCAGAAGGAGCAGCAGCACAATGTGACGAGTAATCTGAGGATCGCCAGGATGCAGTTCCCACCATTTCAAATTGTCCGATTCGAGAGAAACCTCAAGTGCGTCATCGCACGAAGCAGAAGCCTCTTCCTCCCTCGGCAGAAGCAACTCGTTCATTTCTGCGCATTGTTATAGATGTGAAGCACCAAAACCCTGTGTTCATATCAGCAACCGAGATACAAAGGCCATTCAAACGCACAGTGACATTAAAGATTCGTTGTGGATATTGCATGTGCATCATCGGGGACACATTTTTTGATTATTGTAAAAGCTGACCATGCAGGGATTTCATTAAAAATACGCGTTTAAAAAAAACAAACAAAAAAACACTTCATAGATGGTTAAGTAGTGCTGTTTTCAAGAATCTTAGTGGTGCTTCTTCACAGCTACCAAAGCCATCCTACGGCCGCCATAAAAAGCATTTGGAGCGCGGAACAAGTTTTGAACAACTTTTGCAGAAAAACGATAAAATTTTCCTGGTACAATGTAAACCTGGTGCGCTGTATCCATGGAAGCTAGTGTATCGGAAGAGCTGTTTGCTAATGTAAGAGAAGTTCAGCACACCACTGAAAACCAACCGATAAAGCAAGTGTTGTCATTAACCTGCAGCAATAAATAAAGTCTTACCAGATGCATCACTTTCTTGGTCAGATTGAGCTTCGGCTCGACTTACACGACTTGATGTCTTTTCGAACAGGTTCGGAAAACGAAAGATGGAGATTAGTGACGCGATTGTGACGAAAAGCGAAATTAGAACGACACACAGTGACACGATCTCCTGCAAAGCGAAAACATAATTTTATGGAGAGCAGAAACATTCACAGCGCTAGTATTTCGGCCAGCGGTCAAGTTGTAAAAAAACTGCATTTGAACTTTGGAAAAATGTAGATGTTTTTTTTCTCGGTCATGGACCGAAACGTTTTTGAAATGACCGAAAAAAGTAAGTCATTTCGGTCAGAATATCTGAACAGATTGGCAAATGAACACTGTTGCAGCGACAACTGTGAGACAAATGACCGAAACGTTGCAGCAAAAAATGACCGAAATGTCTCAGCGAAAAAAAACAGATGTAGCTTAGTTTTCGATCTTTAAGCATATTCGTGTTCAGCTTCAGTGCAAATCTTTCAAACTGAAAACAGCAAATTACAGCAGTTTCACTCGAACTGAAGAAATACGGAATCAACTGACAGTTTCACACTCCTAGGTCTAACGGCAAGCAGAAAATGAGCTTTTCCTTGGTTTGCCTCAAAATACTCTTTGAGTGTAAAAGTTATTTGATGGATGCAGAAGATCTATGTACCGTTCTACAACATTAGCCACGATGTAAAAAGAGGACGATCAACTTTGAGAGCCTGGACATTCCGAAAACTCTATGCCACGTTTTTTCTCTTCTTCATAATTGCTTTCATTGGAAGTCAAATGTTTTGTTATATAGCAATCTCTGTAACCGATTGTTTATGCTGTACAGGACGGTCTGAACAAAAGTTCAGGTATCTGTCTGTTTATGGTGGTTTTCTGCAAACAGAGTAGTCTAAACCACCGGTTCATTCACGGGTTAATTTAACATTAAGGAACGCCATAACTCTTATCACTTCTTGTTTCTTGTACGAGCTGAACAGTAGGTTCAGCTGATAAACTCCGGCTTCAATCTACTGGAGTCATGGAGAACGGCACGGGCAAACGCCACACCACCGGCCCAGTTTCTAGTAACCCCTGCCGTTCGCCTCCCGTCTGGCTCAGAGCTACCCCGTAGTCTGCGGGTAGCACTGAATAGATTAAGAACTGGCGTCGGCGGCTTTGGTATATGCCTGCATCGCTGGGGCATGCTAGATACATCCAAATGCATTTGTTGCGCTGAGGAGCAGTCGGCCATTCATGTAATCTTCGACTGCGACATCCTCCGAACTGCCTGGAAGACCTGCGGTCCACTAACATCAACAACACTAAATGGCTTGAGGACCTTGTGGATTTTGTCTGAACCGCCGCTCACACGCAAGAAGAAGTAGGTTCAGTGGCGTTCAAAAATTGAAATAGTGCTGCAATTTGCAAATACTCTCGATTGATGATAAGGGTATGTATCATTCACATAGCGTTTCCAAAATTTAGGAGAGTGGTGAAATTCTGTCATTGGTTTATTTTGATTGTCTTCCGTGACTAATTTCTCCAAGATGTGAGACATCGGTGAACCCATAGGTATCCCAAATATTTATTTCAAACATTTTCCTCTGAATGTAAAATATGATGCTTGCACACAAGATCCAGCCCCTCGCAAACCTCTTGTTTAGACCAACTGGCACGCTCTTGAAAGTCATCACTTCGGCAACCAAAAGTCAATAAAGTCAAAAATTTTCTGCCTTTTCAAAAGTTTACGAAACGTCCACAAACAAATTTCGCGTTGATACCATCAGCCACTCCAAAGTTATTAGGTCAAAAAAAGTCAAAATTTATCATTAGGTCAAAATTTATCGTTAGGTCAAAATTTTCTTGCTGCAGAGTTTTTTTCTCGTTATCGATATTTTATTAACGTTACGACAACAGATTTTGATATGTTTTTGAAAGTTCAGTTGTAATTCTGAAATAGTAATAGGTTTGTTGCGAATTTTGATGTAATAATGTTGCTTAGCCTACAATTGGACGATTGAATATTAAGTAGACTAGGCATGGCAATGCAAGAAATGTGGTCTTACAGTACTTGTTTTGGCAAATGCTCAATCCATTGTGCATAGACAGTGTTTTAACTTTACGATATTATCAGATTGGACTCTACTTTAGTTATTAATGCACTTATCAACATATCGTGCCTTAGGTTAAGCAACCAAATTCTTTAGCATCAACGAGATTCGTTTCATGAAACTGAAAGTATAGCCAGACATTTTGAAACATGCTATACTAGATTTTGCAGGAAAACATCTTTTTGTTTCATTTCAACAGATACTGTAGGTCCTATATTTTCTAATACTGTAGGGCCCATATGAACATGCTTAGTATTCTGCATTTCAACTCAAAACGCAGAAAATTGACAGGTCAAATTGAAGTCAAAATTTGTGAATTATAAAGACAAAATTATAAGTTTTTAGGTCAAAAAACTGGTTGCCCTAGTCATCAGATTCTGTCAATCCTTTCTTCTCTATTTCTACTCCTAGACTTGTTGGAACATTTGTAAACAATGACACGACATCAAAAGATGTTAGAATTCCATCACCTTCTTGTTGTAAGTCACGAATTGAGTTAACGAAATCAGCTGAATTACGAATATGAAATTCTGTATTGCCCGACATGGCATAGGTGGGAACCGATGAACGATACAATAGTTGTCAACACAAGATTTCAACATATTTCGCGGAGATACTACTGGGTTGAAGAACTGCCATCACGCTCTTCTTCTGTGATGTTTGCTGACGCTTCGGCATCAATCATCGCCAACAGTCGTTAGTGCGCGATGGCCCGCTGATATGATAGAAATGACAGTACATGTAGAAGTCTTGAGCACCAAAAATACTATTCAAAGCAGGCTTTGCCATATCTGACGTTTGGTAGATCTTTCAAAGAAACATATTTCCAGCCTGCGTCGCGACAGAAGGCCTGGGTGGTTTGCGAATTATTAATTTGATAAAAGTTTTCTAATCCAAGTTCTGAATACAATTAATAGCAAACGTGCAGCTGATATCGCGATGTCGCATGAAGTCAAAATTGGTGTGATAAACCGTTTGTTTCAATGACCCATCTCTAAACTGGGCAAGAAAGAGCATGAAAACTGAACCACGCGCTTGAGCATTCTCGTACAATGCGGGCAAAGAAAATGCTGTAATAGAAAAACTACGGACGGCATGGGGCACTTCAACAGCAAAGATCACACAAAGACGCACAGTATAGTACGGACTATCCACTGACGTAAACGCGTTTGTATGCTTAGCATCGCCAAGAAATGCGCGAAGCTTTTAGGCAAGTAAGTAAGGCAGTGCATCCGTCAAACGGTAAGGAAAACAACAACGAGAACTCTCGATAATAGCCTCTGGTTGGTAGGCAGGTTGTTCAGACACGCTTCTATCGTTAGAAACAAGCAAGCTGAGCTTACAGCACAATTGTACCCCACCTGCACTCTGCCTTGCTGGAACACGGGAGTGACGTCTGTGATATTCGTTGACAGCAAGTAGACAAACGCCGTCAGTGGCATTGAAACAAGAACCGGAACTCCGATCATTATCCACCTGTGACGCCTGCACGCACAAAACAACACCACTTAGAAAAACAACAAGGATAGACTGCAGTGAAACAAGACCAGGGCACCCAGCAAACAAATGCAAATAACTGGGCGGCAAATTATTATCTTCCGACAACAGGTTCGAGTCACGAGCAGCACACACACACACATGTGTTAGTACATTAGTTACAGTAGATCCAGAACCAACAGAAACCTTCTCGATCGGAACATTTTCCACATACCAGGCAAATTGCTCCCCGCGGTACTGAATGATGGCCACGCAGATTGCCAGGGAACCGGTGAGAAGACGGGTGGCTGTTACTCCGAAGTAGAGAAAAATAAACAACGTCTGAAAAGCACGAGGTTATCAAACAATTCTCGTCCAGCGATATATGTATTGTATAACGTCGTCGCTCGAACACGCGACGCAGTAGACTTTTAAGCATACATGGCGGTAACAAGGAACATACAGATACATGAAAGAACACGAATATAGCCGGCGACAAATCATGCAGTAGGCTATTTCACGCGCCACGATGAAAACAGCAGCACAAACCAATAATCCTGGAAAATCTATTCATAAAAAAGGCAAACATACTTCTCTGGCAGCGTGGTAACCTTCAGACATGCTTGTCCACACTATTTCAGTGGCGACTGTCATCACCGCAGCAAGAAACTGTAAAACATATTTTAAAGACTTGCCTTATTAGCAGCACGTACATTTACTAAGGAATAGCGTATGCTTAAAATCACGAGCTTTAATAATGAACACCGTCGTGACCACAGAAGCATGCGCGATCGGGAAAAAACTTGACGGTCAGCAACTTTTCCAACAGAGCGGTACGACTGGTTGCCAGTGTGTCATTCACCTCTGTGCAAAAGTGATTAACGTGGCAACAACTACAGCAGCGACGACCACTTTGCATGAGCTGGAATGAAAAGAGTAAAAAATTCGGAAAAACTCCTCCCAACAACTATTGAAAGGGTTTCGCTCCCTGCATAAAACGCAATATAACCGGAAAACTCGACAAGATACAGAAATACTGTATCGGTATTGCACTGAAGAAAAGCAAAAAATATAAAGATACAACCGAAATTTCAAACAAATACATTGCATTGCTCCGAAAAATGGTCTGATCTTACAGAAAAGTGAATGAGCCAAACTGAGCATGCGAGTATAAAACACGAAATAACTGTCTACACGGTTTGGAAGACCAGCAAAAATAGTCATTGCGAAGTGACTCGGGTGGGAATCTTGATTTTAACTTCAATGGGTCACGCACGTGAAATGAGGTATGGATGAATTGTCAGCGCGGCATCAGCTACAGCAGGGATCTGCAGCAGAACTGACTTGTTCAACGCATCGACGTTTAATCTTTGACAATCAACTGTGCAGCCATCAATGTAGATAGTAGCATCAGTTGTTCACCGCCAACAGTATCGATTTCCTTCGTGCCTATTCACGGCCGTGCTACTTTAGATATACGACTCAGTCCTTCGCAGACCTGACAACAAATTCAGTCGCGCGATGGCGAACGCCGCAAGCGAAACCTTCGCAAGCTTCCATCAGAAACAATAAGCAATACCCGAAACTTTTCAACACGACTTATTCGGCGTGTGTCAAATTCCAGAAACACAATAACTTGGCTAAAGCACATTTCGAACGGTTGCAGTTTGCCACACTTCCCACGTTCCTACTGAATTAACAAATTTTCGAAGTATAAGCAAGGCTTGTTTATAGTCCATCTTCAAACGCATCGGGGTTGTTTCAAGAAAAACAAGTCAGCAACTATACGCTTAGAAGATACATGCCTTCAAAGCGGTGGCATACCACGTTTTATATAGTGCTTCACGCCTTTGTTGTTGTTTATGGCAGGGGTGGCGGAACCGGGGGGCTACATGGGCCCAGGACNCCACTTCTANATTTCAAATTTTGCTTAAACAAGTTCAAGCNACACAATTAGTATTGGGTCGATTGTTAAAGTAAATCGCTTAATAAAAAAAATCTTCCATAGTTTTTTTGTATGCACTTCTATCCCCCGCTTTGAAAAAGGTTCCTCCACCACTGGTTTAGGGTCCACCAATTGTAGAAGTCTATGTACAGGCCTATGCGACTAACGTACAAAACAAACGTGAAAGATAATAAAACAGGCAAACATATTCCTGACCACAACACCAACCAGGAAACGAAACTGAGATACCAGCAAAAACGCAATGTGGCGTCATCGACGTTACTACTGTTGCAACCTCTCCGGTGGTGTTGCGTTGATTGTGTGATTCACCACGAACGGGATGTGCGTGAAGAACAACACCATACGTATACGTGGCGCGAAGAAGCAATAATAGTGACCATGGCATGTCAACTCTTTTGTTCCTTGCTGCCACAGTGCGAAGCTTTGCGCATATGCCGCTCGGGATTTCCGATCGCAACAAAATGGTGCTGTGACCAGGATGTGGAGGTCGTGCCGAGTTCAGCCTTCACACAAAGAACGTGCGATCGG
>JGI24159J19872_10006493_pt1 | contig 15243 bp, 8 predicted proteins | sample Ectturendosymbi4_FD_19872 | JGI IMG/M metagenome (IMG submission 19872) | reverse complement strand
TCTGAAAGTCCTACACAGACCATTGACAGCTCCCCTTGTTGCAAAACTGGCCCCTCCAGTGGCCCCCCAAATGAAAATGTCTGGCTCCGCCCCTGCTCAGACTGTTTACGACCAGGGGTAACTACGTAGCGGCTCTTGACAACACTGGTTTTACGATTTCAACGCTCAAAGGCCAATCTACACTGAGGAGTTGCCAGGAGTAGACGCGCACGATTCTTTGTTTTGTTGCGTCGGGTAATTCTGCGCTTGTGCACGGCTCGGCACGGCAACTCCTGGGAGCAATAAAACAAATAAAGAATCGTGCGCGGCTACTTCTGGCAACTCTTCAGCGTAGATTGGCCTTTACTCAAGAAGAGTGCGCTATCCGGCGTAGCACATTTTCACGCATACCTGACATACTCCGCGCCATTTGGGATTGTACAAGGTGCTGTCGTCATATATAAAAACTGCACCAGACGTTCCTCTTGTTAGTTGTATGGGAGCTGCGCATCGACAATTGTGAAGTTTAGAAGAAAAAGTGATGAAACGGCCTTCGCAAGAATTTAACTATCAACTGCTCACAATCGCATGACGGTGAAAAGCACGGTTGAGAATCGGATGATTCCCCCACACAGGATTGGTCGCCGATCGAAAACTTGCAAGTTCTTGTTCTGGTTCGAACGCCCTCACCGCAATCCTTCAAAGACTCACAAGATGACCACTCCATCCATTGTGACCATTCTGAAAAATAGGCAATAAATGACGCTAAAATAACCTATGTTTTCAATCAAGACCTTTTTAGAATAAAAAAGGATGACGATAAAATGCTCGGGGTAACAACTTAAAACAAAATGTAGTTGCTAACCAAGTCACTGGCGTCAATTTTATATATTAAGCACGTTGGATAGATCTTAATGATTACAGAAGTACATTTATATCAATATGATCAAAACGGCCAATAGCATACACCTTACATTTCACAATTAGAAGCTAAAAATGCAAAATTCATTTGTTTTTTTTATTTTTGAATAGAACCACCAACGCATCAATTTGTGAATGACTGAAAAAGTATGCCAAAACTGTTAGAAATATGTCGGGAGCAACTCAAGACTTAAATACCATTGGCGAAGACTGTTAAAACAAAGTGGTTACGAGCAAATTGTTTTTAGCTGTGAGCACTCATCCGAAATAGAACTTTATGTAACAGCTAAAGTTGATAAAGCAAAACGTTTCCTCAAACCTAAACAAATTTTTCAGCTCGTATAAAAGTGACTTCGATTGCAAACTGTAGAAATAAATCAGTGTTTTCGAGCAAAGTAGATGCTGAGAACGTCACTTTTTTTTGCATCTGAAGGTACTTTTCATGTTGCATTTGAAAATGCATGAAAACGCATGCCCACGTTCTGTTTAGCCTGTATACTACTGACTGCAACCCTCGTTTAGGAGTGGTCTTATTTGTTGTTTGTCGCCTATGTCTGAAGAGCGTATCAGCAATTGTCAGGCCGTAGCAATGTTGCGCATTCATTTGCTGAGCACACTGCACCCTTATTCAACTTTTTCGACAAGTCAGTTGTAAGAGATAGATTCAGTTGCTCAATTTAAAACCCACTGTAGTTTTGTTAACTGTCACATTTTTTCAGGCCTCAGGACTATGTATGTTGTTAGCGAGAAATTATTGTTGAAAAAACATATGTTAATTGCCTGGCTATCGAGCTGGCGAACAAGATTTTAAACTCAACTTTTAAGAGTTTTATGAGACAACCAAATGTCAGTTCAAATAACATGCTATGTCTTGCCAAAACACGTTTGATAGCGCGCCGAAAAAAAAGCTAGTTTTTCCAGTACAAAATATAAACACTACAAGATTTCAAAAAATCTATTTAGAAAGGTAAATTGCTTGCAAAAAGCACAAAGCACGATATTTTTTTCAGTGGAACCTTCCAAGCAATGCTGATGGCTATGCAAGACTGCGGCCTGGGTGAAATATTGCCTTTCCCTAAAATAATGTGCGATTCGATCGAACTTTTCATTTATGGAACCAAGTTTTCGGCTATGTTGATTGGTTAGTCTGAATAAAACAATCAGTCTCTTTCATCTTTTTCATTTGGAAAACAATAAAAAATGTATTATTCTCTTGCCAGTATGCCAATTTATTCAATCCTTTATTCGTATATTTGCTCCATTTTTCTGTAAGATTGTATATAGTACCTTTTCTTTGTCTAGTACCGTTCCTAGTGTTCAGCACCCTCCCTTTACATTAAAACATGCTTTTCACACTCTGTGTTTTGTGCTTTTCTTTGATTTTGTGCTCTGTTAGTAACTTCAGCGTAAAGTTCAAATTACTGTATTTTGTCACATCTTTTCCTCTTCACTTGCAACGTCTTCTAATGATTTATGCCAGCAGTAGTAATTCTTCAATTGATTTATGCCAACAAAGCTGACTATTCGTCAGTTCTCAATTGTTTAGTCAGTGACTGAGCAGTTGACCCCTATCTTTCGACCCAAACCTTTTGCCAGCCCCTTGTGTCCGAAATATGTAGTTAACAGCAATTTGCAGAATTCCCAAGGCCTCAATTGTTTTTTCATTTATTTTTATTTAAAATTCAATTAACGTTTCTGCTCTTTCGTGTTTTGCTCTTTTTATTCAACTTCTTGGCAGCTTGAATCACAAAAATGCATGTAGCGTTTGATTCTATTTGTTTTCAGTCAATAGCATGGAAAGTAGAAAAGTATGAAGCTTTTTAATCAGTGTTGTAGCTCAGAAACCACTAGTAAAAGAAATTGTAGAGGGAGATCTGGATCGTATGTTGAATTAAGTGCAGCGAAAACAACTTCATAACTACCATAGCGAAACATCTGTCAACATTTCCAATTTTTGGAGCATAATATTGGCGGAGCATCAAAATGCCTGCATTAAATCGAGGAAAAACTAGTCAATTACACCTATCGGCATCTGCAGAAATGTTATAAATTGCCTTGTAGAGCCTTTCACTTGGAGATTTCAAAGAGTGGATGCAGCACTAGATAAGATTCCAACACAAGATGGAAACGCATTTTACTTGCTGAGAAAATAATATGCGCTGGACATGCTGTTCCTCTAATTTTTGCCAATTCTTTCCAGACATGCTCGGTTGGCTTATGATATGTGCAACACTATCAGAGAAAAGCATGCTTGCACATAAAAAAAGAAAATAATTTAAAAGTTTTTTCACACAAAAGATGTGTAAAGCCCTACATTAGTGTAAAATTGCAATGAAACTTTTATGAAACTGTGCAGTGACGCCGGTCCACGATTGGGTTTAAAAGAAAGATCATGTGTATCTAATTGTTTTACTATCATTTACTTTTGATTATATCGTTTACTTTGATAATACACATGTTTTAATATCATTTACTTTGTTAATTTGATCAAAGTTTCGATTAAGATCATGAATAAAACAGCATTCAACTTAAAAAATGCATTAAATCTGATTCGGTAAATCAGCTATAAACCGATGCATTAGGCCTCTAAGAGCTGATGATGCCTACATCGTAGGCGAAATATATACTCTGTAAGATCTTAAAGTGTCTGATTCGTTGCTAAGAAAGGATCTCTTTCCATAGACAGTGGCCTCATAACACACTGTGGAATGCACACCCACAAAACCAATGAACGTGCATTCCAAGTAAGTTTACAAATATTCTCGTTTAGAGTAAATTGTGGCAAGCACATATTTTGAAAATTCATTTTTAGAAAGGAGATTCAGTTGTGGCAGCTTGGGTCGGGGATATTCGGCTCAGTTTTGTTCAGAATGATTTGCGCCATACCGCCTTTAACTGTACGGCCACTTTGCACCAACTGATTTCACTTACATTATTTCCTTTATTACTGGGCGTACATAAGTTATTTTGTTAGCATTTGGAGATTTAACCGTAACCACTTAAGAATGATTTCCTAATCAAAGCAATTCGGTTTTGAAATTCATCATTAGAAAGCAGGGTTGCGGAGTCGTAAGGAGTCGGAGGTTTTTGGGGGGAGTCGGATTCGGATTCCTAACAACGTTAGGAGTATGAGTCGGATTTTTTGTCTGACTCCGACTCCGGAAGTCCAATTGGATCATTTTTTACATCACACTCCTAAGTTGAGAATTCCTGTTGAAATGGTACAATTTCTTATGAAACTTTTGTTGAAACAGAGAATTCTCGCTGTGTACCACGATTTCCATTGGGTGTTAGTTGCTATAATATTCTTGACAGCCAAACTTTATTCACTTTATGTAAAGGAGTCGGAATCGGGTCGGGAGTCGGAAATATTGGAAAAGTCGAAGGCGGGGGTTGGAGTCAGAAGTCTTGGAAAGGTTGGCGTTAGAGTCGAAGTCGGACATTTTACCTCCGACTCCGCAACCCTGCTGAAACGTTTTACAGTTCCCTGTATTCACGTTCGGGAGGCTTTTGCAAGGGTGGTTTACGAGTGTCCACCAGTACTATCTAATTCACTTCTAAACTTAGGTTTCCATTGTTTGCTAGAAATAGATTTACAGATTTATCAAGAGTTTGCATGTTAATATCTGACAAAGTAAGGGTTTTTTGGAACCGTCGACATTTTTAATGCGATGCACAACCTATCGATTACATTGAAAACAATACCTTTTAACTTTTTCGAGAAATCTATCCTGCTTGTTTGACTAATGTCATTAATAAAGGTCTTTATGATCGAGCACAAAAAGTAAGTAATTGCTGATTCAATTAAGCTTTTTGTTTAAACTGCAAGACCTTGCACGAGTGTTTGTTACTGTTCGGATTTTTTAAGGTTGGGAGAACCCAGGAAGTCCACACCCGCACATCGTGAAGTGAATGGGAATATATAATCAAGTCTGTTCGGCATGTTGGAGTAAAACTGAACAAAACTTTTCTTGTGTCAGCGAAATGAAACAAAGTAAGTTTCTTTTTTCAAATTGCCAAAGATTTCATTGAAGTTGTTAGATTGCATTCATAAGAATATTTTCAAACATAATACAGTCACGGGCCTCATTTTGAAAACCGAACCCGGGCCGAGCCCAAACCCGGCGCAAGCCCGACATTTTTTTGAAGCCCAATTTAGGCCCGAAAGCCAAATTTACTGAGTGAATCAGGATATGCGCAACTGAGGGGTGCAATGTAGGCTGCGGGTATACCTGCCGGTACACGGTTTTATCAAACCCAAAATAGCAACTACCTTGACGAAACCATTGGCTTATACAAGCACAAACTTAGCGTGTTAGTCAACGATAATACTGTGGGATGTAATGTTTCTCAAGGAAAAAAGAAACTATCACGAAGCTACCCACGATGGTGCTATAGGCGTAAATGAAATTATCTATAGGACAGCGCTATACGCATGAAAAAAACGGTTTGTAGGCTATCGTTTCTTGAAACAACCCAAGAATGGGATACGTGATTGATCTTTTCAAAGCAACGTCATTGCGTGCTGATTTCCTCAGCGCCGTCGCCTTCTCAAAAAGACTCTTAGACTAATCCGAGCAGAGAATAAAAGATCACAGCTGTGTTCGCATTACAATCAGATGAAATAAAACCACAATCACTTCACTCACAGAAGTCACAGCGGTGAGCACAAGAAAATGTACGTAAAAAAGAAAATAAAACGTTACTCTGAATGTTATAAAAAGTTTTGTATACAGGCCTGAAATCGGCCCGAAATATTTTGACAAACTCAAACCCGAACCCAGCCCGACCGGAAAAGCACGGCCCGACTTACAACTCCCCGTTGGTCTGTCTTGTAATCATCAACGAAATACAGTCTCCGACCTTCTATTGCCTTGATCGCTTGTAGTTAACTATTTTTTGATAATCCTATCACAAAGTAAATTGGTCTGAATTCCACGTACGAGGACAAAATTCGTTCGTATAGCATTTTCGAACTTGCTGACTCGTCCCTCTACACAAAGACTGATGCTTTGCACCAGCGCAGTGGCGAGTCCTCGTTTCAACTCCTCCTCCGCACGAGGTCGAACAATCACTCCAGGATGTCCACGAGGACCATGCGAAAAAATCTGTTTCAGTAATAAAAATCTGATTAAAAGTTTGATGCGCCACATGTGTTGCACAATAACAACCTTCCCGTGTACAGCATAAAGTTTATTTTTCAGTATTGTTCAGAAGCAAAAACTACAACGTCTTTAGCACATGGCCTTTCAAAATTTTGGGAGCTGGTTGCCATTCTATGTAAGCATTGCCACCTAAACTTTGATCACTTTTGCAGCTGATATAATCGGAAACACTGTTTTATACTACAAAAAATCGTTTTTTTATCTGCATTATTATCCAACGATAAGAATACATTTAGTCAGGCACATCCTTACGCAGAAAAATACATTGGCCAGAAAATCGAAGCCAAATTTTATACCGACCTGTTGCCAGTCCAGGTTTTATCAGAGTGTTTTCGGGTTAATTGGGTAGATCAAGATCAATGCAGTATTAACCTTACATATTGTTATACAAAATAAGAATTTGAAATGCCATGTCGTGGAAAGATCCCTCAAACACCCTGTAGAGATGAGCTTCGACTTCAAATTTCATTCACAGAAAATTAGTTTTGCCTTGCATGTTCATCGGTGGTTGATTTACTTCTCAGCAGAAATTGCCCTAACTCAATTCTGTTCCAGTTGTATTATATTTTTTTCCATAATAACTATCTGAGTTCATGTTTTCAATTTGGTAAAAAATATTTGCTCTTACGTTAGGCGCCAACCGCGCAATAAACATGGATCTGAGCCATTTTACAAAAGATCTTATAACCGTTTTTCCATGAAAATTCTTGATAAAAATTGGTCACAGAAAGTAATTCCACACTTGAAAGCTGGATATACCTTCTATTCTGAAGACTGTGCGTTGACAGGTATGTTTATAAAGCATTCTCCAAGCTGGCAGAGATGGTGTACAAATTTCATCTTCTGCACAACGGTATAAGCTACAGGGTGAATCTTTCTGAAACAAATAAATGTCAGTCGTTTACAATCGAAACGTATTCTTCAATCTTCGATTTCACAGATGAGTATGCACAATGTAAAATCTCCCTCTCTCCAGCTATCAGGGTTTTCGACACGGGAGGTCGACCGTATATCAGGTCACCTTGTTGACGCAAGACACCGAGGATATCTTTTTGGCTAAGAAGGCCGGTGCAGTGTTTGTCGATCTCACAACAGCCTTCGACACTGTATGGCATCGCGGTCTCGCCAGCAAGCTACAGTGATTGCTTCCTGACAATCTTATGGTCCACATGATCATGGAGATGGTTGGTAATCCCGGCTTCACCCTTACCGCCGATAACAACCAACGGAGCAAGTTACGACGCCTCAAGAATGGCGTCACACAGGGATCCGTCATGGCATCCCTTGTTTTCAACATCTACACCTCTAACTTGACAATCACCGTCACCAGAAAGCATGCATATGCTGACAATCTAGCAACCATGCATGCTGATGGAGATTGGCAAGCAGTTGAAGGAGTGCTAAGTAAAGGCATGGCGACTATAGGTAAATACCTCCAGATCTGCAAACTAAAGCTCAGCACTGCAAAACGGTGTCGGCAAAAACGTCTTCCACGTAAAGAACATGGAAGCTAAACATGAGCTGAAAGTCAACTTCAACGACGAAACCCTGCCCTTTTTCTCCGAGCACAAATACCTCGTAGTAACGTTGGACAGGATACTCACGTATCGCCTACACCTCGAGCAAGGCCTTGGCTCACTAGAAGGCCTTGTCTCGGATCGGATCACTTCGCAAAAGCTGACATCACGCGTCTCACTCTTGAGGTGCCTTGCTGGCTCGGGCCGGGGAGCTGAGAACAACGTTGCTCACAGCCAACTTAGGTCCATTTAACAGTAGGGTACTGCGCTCCTGTCTGGTGCTGTAGTGCTCGCACTCGCCTCACTGATCCTGTCATCAACGACCCCTAACGAACTGCGACTGGATGCCTGCGTCTTACACTAGTGGACAATCTTCCTATCCTTGCGGACATCCAACCCCCATGAGCTTCGTCGCAAACGCGCCACACTGTCTCTGTCACGCCGTGACATGGAGCCTGGACATCTGCTCATTGGTGTAGGAGCAGGCAAATTTTGGGGGATCCAAAAGAGTTTTTCCCGAATTTCCCCAAATTTGCCTGAAAAATTTTGGGCCACTTTTGGTGCGAATATTTTCTCATGAAGACCGTTTTCCAAAAAGGTCTTCATGTGATTCTGCATCTGTTGGGCGCCATTTTTTTCAAATCAAAGCACGTTGGGCGCTATTTTTGCCCGTATTTTCAGGGATTTTACGAAGGTTTTCACAAATTTTGCCCAGATTTTGCGTGGATTTTCAGGGAATTTACCAGGATTTTCACTAAGTCAAAACTTTTGGGGGTACGCTTGTACCCCCGCCTCCTACACCACTTCATCTGCTTCCGTCGGCTCTAAAACATTTCGGCTACCTGGTGGGAAAGCACGGCATTNCAAATCGAGACACGACACCCATTTGCACCCGCCGCACAACAACTCATCAGTTCATCTGAGGATAACAGAAGTGTGACGCTCTGGGATATATCACCGATGGAAAGCGGAGTGGCTGCAGAGCACTACGAGACTCTGTACTTCCATCCCGGCATCGGCACCCAACCTCCTTCAATGGCCCTGCCAACAACAGCGTNGGTCTGGCTTAACCGCCTCCGCACCGGTGTCGGCCGGTTCCGCTCCTTACACAAACGGGAATGGCCCATTCTATGTCTTGTGACTGTGGCGCAGAACAGACCACTGACCATATTGTCCTTCGCTGTCCAATCCATCGTCCTTGAGTGCAAGGTCTGACGATTCTGGATGACGAGACAATCGAATGCTTTCTCAACACCTGCCCCGAGATCCTAGTGAGGCACAACAGTGAATAAGAAACAGCTCAAACGATGAAGTTGTTTTACAACGTTCAGTTCTTTTTGTTGTTAAACCATGACCCTGGCTTTAGGGTGATTCAATATCAATACAAAGACAGGATAGGATACTGTTGAGAAACTGTACGTTTTTGAAAAAACGATCTGACAGTCGTGAAATACTTCCTTGCAACACTACTGTTTTGCTTGGTAAATATTTGGTTATCCATCATTCGTTCTTCTACATACATGCAGCCCCTTTCCTAAACCTTCAGAATCATTAACAAACAAGCGAAACTGAAAAGGATTGACCAAATTTTGCAAAAATTGTGGAAGATTTTTTTAAAAAGTAAGTACTTTTAAAAGGATTTCTGTTTTTATTACCAGTACAAAAACAATGACATTCTATTCTATGTGCAGTAGAAGGCAAACTGTGTATGCAGTTAAACCTGAATAACTTTTTGAAAACAATGCTTCTCGTGACGAAAACAATTTTTGATAGAAATGCTTTGCAAAACCGAAAGCTTGCTTTGCTTTTTTTGCTATTTTACATCAACGTGTCTGACTGACACAAGTAATTATTCTTAGGGTGTGCGTATCTTCAGATTTTTTAAGAAATGGCGATCCTTTTCAGTAAAAACGCCTCCCTCTTCACGCGTCGCAATACAGTATATCACTCTGCCTACTGCTAATTTTAAGAACCAGTTTCCTGAAGAAGTATTATTTCGAAGAGAAGCGTTAGTCCTCTAAAGGGCAGTTTTTGCCATTAGAATCGCATTAGCAGGCAGGGTTTTCACTTATCACCGCGGTAACAATGGCATTTCTTTCATTTTGGGAAAACGGTTTTGCCTCTCATAGACCATGCTTGTGGTAAGAAAAACGTTACACCTTTACAATTAAATAGTTTTCTGTTAATTCATTTGTGTGTTTTAGAACTCACAAGCATATTTGAGCCAATTAAGTTCTTGAACAGGTGGAGGAAGCGACGGTACAAAAATATCAGGTGGTAGGCGATCAGAAAAAGTTTGAGAACCACTGTGCTATGTGAACTGCTATTATCTGCACCAACTTATCGTGTTGCAGAGGAACTGAAGACAGGCACGTAGCCACGGGTGCATTCACAGGCAGTGCCCCTCCAAATCTTTTGTGTCCCTCCAAATCTTTTGCGTCCCTCCAAATTTTGTAGTGCCCAGAACACTTTGATTTAAATGTACAATAAAAATAAAACTCTTGCCCCCATAAAAATGTCTTCTTCCCTAAAAACTTGAAACCTGGCTATGGCCCTGACTGAAGAACAATGCGTTGGCAATGATGGGAAAAAAGTAACGATGTTTCAGAGTTTGCCAAGTTATGTAAAGGCATAGTAGGTACACTCTAAAGTAGTAGTAGTGATATTGTTTCAATCACGAAACTGGAAACAGTAGGCCTATGCGTTTTAACATAATTGTAAATGTTGTGGTATTACTGAATAGGTCAAACGCAGCCCTTTAGGTTGGGTGCATGTACAAAGAAGAATGTGTTAAAAACGTAAAATTAGTTTAGTAGCCCTTTTTCCAACAGCATACCTCAAACGACATCTGTGAATCAGCCACTGTGCTGGGGCATGCACGAGTATTTTTAGGTGAGAGCGTGTGCCAGCTTGCAAATTTTGTAAAAAGGCATTGTAATCTATCAGACACTGGTTGTAGTTANTTACATGTGAAAAAATCAACATACGTTGAGTCACAAGTAAATTACAACCGCATAAANTTCGCTTTTCCAATAAAATTTGCAAAAAAGTTATTGCAAAACATACAGAGTACTCAAAACATGCCGTAAGTCGAATACAAACAAATACAAATCAAGTCAACGTGGTCAAATGTATGCAAACCAACAACACATTTCAAAGCAATCGATCATGGTGTTTACTCATGTTATACCACTAACCTTGCAATAAGCAGAAGCAGACAGTATAGTTTCAAATATACCAAGCTATTAAAATATACCAAGCTATTAAAATATACCAAGCTATTATGCTAAAGCTATTAAGCCAGGAGTTCCCAACCTGTGGTACGCGAAGGTCTTCCAGGTGGTACGCGAGTAACTCGCATTTTTCACAAAAACCTGGATTCACAGCTTTCTAGTTTACGTATCGGGCTTTGTTTCCAAATAAATAAATTTTCCTGCACCCCGCTATTCTTATTGTATCGCAACATTATGACTTTCGATGCGCTGTTAACAAATTTACGCCACCCATCGACCAATTGGTGGAAGGTAAACAATAATAAAAATCTCATTAAATTTAGACTGTTATTTTGTTTGTTACGTCCCTTGGTAGTTTGTTTTGGTTAGTTGTTCCTACTGTGACGTTTTCCTTTCCAATGTGAAGTGGGCAGCTGGGGTTGCAATTTTTGAATTAGGTTTTCTTAATTGGTAACTTCACTGTTTGTGGGTTTTATTTTATTCTATTTATACTTGATGCACTTCGCAGAGCTTGTGATGCCTACTTCGTTGGTGAAATATATACTCTGTAAGATCTTAGTGTCTGATTCCTTGCAAAGAAAAGATTTCTTTCCATAGACGGTGTCATCAAATTTTGTTTTGGTCTTTTATTGTTATTTCAATGTATATTATTCGTCTGAATAAACTAAGATTAGATCCAATTAGTTGTTCTGGAAGAAGTGGTACGCGTTGACAATACGTGGTGCCCAAGTGGTACGTGATGGTAAAAAGGTTGGGAACCCTTCGTATTAAGCTATCTTGTATTAAGCTATACCTTGTATTAAGCTATCGCAGTAGCTATTAAGCTATTGTATTAAGCTATCGCAGTAGCTATTATAGATATGGTTCTGACGCAAATATGCCAAGCTATTAAGCTATTGCGATGTCTCAAACCTGTGATGAGAGGCCTATTGCCAGTCTGCTGTAATATCTGGCTCCTTCCTTGGCAACCAGTCCACGGACTTGCTCGACCCACACGCGATCCACTAAAATCCAAGTTTGTTGCTGATAAAAATACGAAGATCTGTCCTGGTCGTTGAGTTCGCACTTTCGCCGTTCGAAGTGATAGTTATAAGATTTGCATCTGCAAAGCGAACAGTTGTACTGTATAAGAGAGCAGTTTCAACTGGTAACTTTTGGTTCGATACTATTTGTTTGGATCTATGGGCAGAAGTTGAGTGCCCACACAAGCAGTTTAGCTATTCGAGCGTATATGACCCTGCAAACTAAAATTGCGATTTTCAGTAACAAAAAATGGCGATAACCTCTTTTGTCAAGACATTACTTGAATTGAGTCAAGTCCAGTGGTGTAGTTGGGTGGGAATGGCGTTCCCCCCACACCTTTTTTGGTGTGGGAACGCGTTCCAACACCTTTTTGCACAAGTAACGTTATTGCAGATTTAGATTTTTCATTTCAACCAGTACGTGTGGCACCTGGAGAAGCATAAATGAATGAATGACAAATTTTCTCGTGTATATAGCACCGTAGCTCTACAGTGAAACAGGAAGATTCAGTGTGGAAATTCTTGTAGGCGAATGCTCACTTTATTCGAAATTTCTGGTGCAGTCTTCCTTTTTACTTGCTGCTGTAACGGCGTTCCTACACCTCTTTTTCCAATACTACAACCCTTGTCAAGTCACCACGTGATAGAACCGCAATGTTACAGCTACGCTTTCTGTGAGTTACAGTTGAGTTTTGAACAAAACGAAGGGTCGCAGGCTAAAGATAATGTTTTGAGTAAACTGCATGAATGCGGAAAAATATGAGCAATCACATTGTACGTCTCGTAGTGACACTTGACAGATGCCCTCTACTCCCGCTAGTGAAGGATTGGACTCGACTTGACCTAAAAGTTGTGGAGCAGTCTTCCTTTTTACTTGCTGTTGTAACGGCGTTCCTACACCTCTTTTTTCAACACTACACCCCTGGTCAAGTTACCACGTGATAGACATTAAATCGAATCTTACCCTATTGCCACTAACACATTAAATCAAATCTTACCCTATTGCCACTAATTTTGTTCGATTTTACGATTTTTTTTCAATTGTTTCTAATTTTTCAGTGCTAGAAGGCATTTTTATCCTTGCCTCTCCCTGTCTGTGACAGCTATCCCCGGAAAATAGAGGGAACAGTGGTGTATATGCATTTCGTTTGGTAACAAGTGATGTAACTCAGTCCATGTACAGTATGTAAAGCATCTTTTAACAAATGGATCAAATAAATAGTTTTGTATCACGGATCATTTGTGAGTAAAACAAATAATTCTCTAGCCAATAACAACAACAAAAACGTATGAAAACGCGAGTTTCGATGGGAAACAGATCTCAAACTACGGCGCTCTTGTGCAAATTAATTCACTAAAAATTTTGGTTCAGTTGTTATATCACCACCTTGGGTGTTTGTTTGAGAACCAATTGCTGTTATTTCATTGTCAGGCCAATAACGTAAGTACTATGTGATGCGTTGTCACAGTTGAAAATTAAGCTTCATGACCTCACACAAAACTTCAAGCAGCTCAATAGCGTTATATAATAAAGTTAATTCTTCCGGATGTGTGCAGCTGAGAGTCGTAGAGTCATATGTTGGCATTTCTGTGATTTGCAATGGCAGATATCACACCTAGGAAGCAGAGTCGCATTACTACTATTTGCGAACATTGTGCCTATGCCCAAGCAGCTACTGCAATTGTTGTGGAAGTTGGTCAAAAGTCTGTGTCTCTGATCATGAAGCCACAGAAAGTAACTGTTTCTTTTACACCAAGACGGCAAGGAAAAAGCTGAAGAAAGCGCAAAACCACCCGGGAAGATGATACAATGCTTTACAGAAATAACGGAATGGATACAAGGCACGGAAGACGAGTTTTGAATTGATTTACGAGAATTTGTTGCTTTCTGGAGTTCATGTAAGCTCAACTACAGTGTGACACCGCCTACTGGAAGCTGGTAGAAAAACGAAGAAACGTTACAAAAGCAGTTTCTTACTCACAAAACGAAGAAGAACAGATCAAAATGGTCAAAAAACTGAAACTGGACAGTAGAAAACTCAACAGTGCTGTTCACAGATGAAATTCATTTTTTGTTCAAGAGCAGCACAGCCGATTTGTCAGGATAAGGATGAGTAGTTAGGTCCTGTCAATTTCATGGAGGTAATAAAACACCCCCAAAAGAATATGTTCTGGGGAGAGTTTTAACTTTTCTGGAGTAGAATCACGTATTCGAATTAAATGTATGATGACGTAATTGAAAAAAAGTCATTCAAAACATGAGGAGGGCATTTCCGTAATATGGAGAAATATTCCAACAGGATCTTGCTCCGATTGTCCCATTCACAGGCTTGTCCATAGGAATGTCTTTCTATGGGAATCCCATGGGATGGGACAGCACACATTTATATTTCCCAAGAGACAGTAGCCATGTCATAGCAACTTCATTACGTCAGAGCTAACCTTAGTTTTTATACTTTTTACCTTTCAAAGTTTTTTACTCTCCTTTTTTCTTTATATACATGTATCTATTATTTATCCTTTTTTCTTTATATACATGTATCTATACTTTTGTGCTAGATATTAAACCTAAACTTTCATAAATTTAATAAGTTTAATTGAATTGTTTTCCATATTAATATTATAATGGGAATCCGTAGGATGCGACAGGCATAAATTGCTATGGGATGGGACAGACAAATATGTCCCATGGACAATCCTGCCCATTCATCTACAACAGTGAAAACAATTTTCAGGATATACAGATAAAATGTGATAGAATAGCTTGGAAACTCACCAGATCTTAACCCCATTGAGAATTTGTGGCCAATAACATAATCTCGGTTACAAAAATTGGTTTGCACAACCATGTACCAAGCCAATAGATGCCGTTATTCAAGTACGGCATAGGACCACTAAAATCAAAGAAAATTGCCAAAAACTGGTAGAATCTCTGCTAAATGAAGCAAAAAAAGTGTCAAAAACTAAAGCAGCTTATATAACCAACAAAACGTAAGTCTTGTGATGTTTTATGCATGAACAAATGATTTGAAACTGAATGTATTTTTCTTCGTAGTCAGTTAATTTGCACAAGACTGCATTTATGAAAAGAAAGACGAAGTGCTTGTTCTTCCACTGACGTCTGAAAAACTAACTATTGCGACTTGGTCTGTTGCTAACTACGCCTTGTTGGCTGTACCGCTTTTAAAACCTTCAAATTCTCATAAGGTTTGAATCTGAAGTTATGACATAGAATTTCGCCGAACAATTTTGTCCATCATATTCATAAACATAGAACCGTCGCCAGAGCCGGATTAAAGGCTAGGGGGGCCGGGGCAATTTTTACTGGAGGGCCCCTATGACGTAATTCATGACGTCATCGTTTGTAAGAATTACTTTTTCGCTGATTCGCAAGGTTCACGTTTGT
>JGI24159J19872_10006492_pt1 | contig 15243 bp, 12 predicted proteins | sample Ectturendosymbi4_FD_19872 | JGI IMG/M metagenome (IMG submission 19872) | reverse complement strand
CCGTAGAGAAGTGTTGTTAAGACGACTGCTCTGTAGACTTTGATTTTGTTTCGCTGCGAGATTCCTCTTCTTTCCCAGACTGTCTTCTTCAATCTTCCAAAGGAACTGCTTGCTTTGGCGATACGGTTGTTAACTTCTGCATCTATGTTGGCAGAGCGGCAGAGTGTGCTGCCGAGGGAATGCACTAACTACCGGGCAATTTCATTCCTCAGCCTCCCTGTAACGATGTATGCCCAATGCCTTGAAAAAAGATGTCGAGATATAATAGAATCAAATCTGGAGAATAAGCAGTGTGTCCTGACCGCTGCATTGCAGACCAAATATCCACTCTCCAGCAGTTTTTTCAGAAATTTTGGGAGTATGTTAAAAATGTCTATTGTTGTTCTGATGACCTGGAAGAAGTAATTGATCGGGTCCCTCGTAACGCCTTGTGAGTTTTGCGAGAGCACGATGTTGACAATGTCACCTGCTACTGAACATTGTATTCCCGACAAAGGTGTTTGTTTTCACAACTCCTGTTCATAATTCACTTTATATGAATTGAACAGACAGCCACTGCCGAGTCGACGAGGGTTTCACTGTTGCAAGGCGCAGGATCGCTTGCTGCGCGCTTAGACGGTTTACTACGCCTCGACAACAAAATGGAATGCTATGTGATAAAAAGGAACAGGTTTGCCTATTTCCAACAACCTGCTTTCACAACACAGTGATAAAATATTGTTTTCGTTGCTGGTCTGACCGCTTATCAATGGTTCGTTTCATATTATTAAGTCTTTACTTTTGTATTGCAGCTGGAATATGAAGATAATAAATTGCTGGAATACGGATGTGTTCACCTTGCTAATTTGAACAGATTTGGAAACATAACGTGGTCAAGAAGCATCTGCACCACGAATGACACTCAGTTAAACGAAACTTTGCAGGATTTTATATCAAACTTATTTTCTGTAAGTAAAATTTGGCTGCTTTTTTACGAGATAAGCAGCAATTTTGTTTAAAGTTTGAATAGCGTTTCAAAACGTTTCCGAAAGTTGTAAAACGGTATTTAAACAACACCCAGCAAAGTTATGTTTGCGAGTTGTATAAACTCTTTTTCTAGTATTGTACCTACATTTTAGATCTGTTCCGTTTATTGGATTTTTGGTATACTCGCTATTGTATAACGTTCTGAGTGTCACGAGTGGTCTGCGGCGCCCATCTCCGCTTACTTGCGCCGCGGGCCACGCGGCTACTTTCGCAGTGAATGCTGCACTGGTAGCAGGTCAGTGGCAAAACCACGCGTGAACCTTTCCTTGCAACCAACCCATCAACGCTGAGAACGAGGATGGACAGGCCACAAGTACTGTTTTCGAAGACTTCAGCATGACATGACCTGAAATCGAACGCAGCCTACCAACTTTGGTGGGGCGTACTCAAACAGCCTTGTTTTAGATGAACACTGATTTTAACGCTTTTTACAAAACTATTAAAATCTTATTTTTAATACGAAAAAGTACTTTTTGCGTTACAACACAGCTTTCCATATATTTCCGAAGATCCAACTGTTACGTGTATATATACGGCCACCCCTCGAAAGGCTAAGGTATTAATAACAGCAGCACAGTGGCGGGTCGATTGGCCAATGCGGAGTTTTACAAAGTCATCCCGAAAATTGACTGTCTCCCAGTCTGTTTACTGCTCAGTTGGCAGGGCAGGAAACCAGCTCGCAACGGTTTCGTGGAAATACACAACGCTGCTGTGCGTTGTGTAAGAACTTTCTGCACATGTTCTCTTGTCTTCGCCGTTCAGATCGTCGCGTTGCGGCCGTGTGTTTGACCTAAAAACACCATTGCGTTATAAAGATTTGGCACCTGGTATACCATTAAATTATAATGAGTATCTCGCTTTCCTTCAATCTGCAAAAACACATCCGCGTTTGAAGGCTGATAAGACAATTGCTTTATCAAAAAGATATAGCTTAATAAAAGTCAGTACTGTTCAGACTGTCACCAAATATTTTACATAACGTTAGCTAAGGAAATGACATTTTTATTCAAGAAACTTTCATTCATTTTCCCGCCCGCTTTTCCTCTGGAGAGAATCGCAGGGGCAGCAGCTCCAGGGACTAGGACAGGTCGGCGATGTAATCACGCCACCTGGCCCTTGGACGACCTTTTGTCCACTTTACCGTGGGTGTAGCCAGCAGGTCTCGCCAACCTTTCTTTTGAGATTCTGGTCATGTGGCCGAAACAAGGCAGCTGAGATCTCATTTTTTGGAAAGGCGGCTCGACATACAAGGCTTTACGAATTTCACAGCTGCGCACTTCGTCCCGAAGCGCCACACTGTGAACAGAATATGTGACATGTACTGCTACGCCTGGACGAAAATCGCACTGGGTATTTTCCAGGTTTAGTTCAAATATTTCGCGACCATCTTTTTTTCAAGGCACTTACCATGTATTTTTCCAGAGAGGCTAAGGATAGAGATGTCTCGGTAGCAAGTACATTCTCACGTGTCTCCCTTCTTGTGCACTGCAACGATCACCCCAGTTTATTAATTTCGCTGTGCCCTTCCAGGCCACACGATCAGTTGCCACATGCAAGTCACTCAAAGAACTCACTTTCCATTCAAGGCTTTGAGCATTTCAAGTCGGTTTTCATCACAGCCTGCAGCCTTCGCCGACTACAGTGCTTTGGCAGCTAGAAGAACTTCTGCTGCAGTGATGATATTTTCCTCCCCTAACTGTACATCTTGTGTGTCAGATACTGTTATAATTACTGTCATAGTGAAAGTTTTGAAACACTCTCTACATCTGCTAACTATGTCCTCCTCATCGATGATAAAAACAAGATTTTGGTCTTTGATGGATCTAACAATATCAGATTTTTTGCCGCGTAGACACCGGATGGTTTACCAAAACACTTTATTAATTTTTTAGTGATTGGAATCCAGTTCATGCACAAAATTACCCCAAGACTGCATGTTGATCCTTTCTACCACTAGGGCTGCAGACGTTCGCGCCTCAGCGTACCGCGAATCATAGGTGTAGGAGCGAGCAAATTTTTGGGGATGCGAACCATTTTTGCCCGAATTTCCCCAAACTTGTCCGAAAAGTTGTTGTGCGACTTTTGCCTACAAATTTTCTCCCACAAAATCATGAAGACCTCTTTTTGGTGTGGCTTCTAAAAAAGGGTTTTCATTTGTTTTTCTGTAATGTTGGGCGCCATTTTTTGAAGTCAAACAACGTTGGGCACCATTTTTACCCAGATTTTCTTAGAGTTTGCCTAGATATTTTACACAGATTTTGCCCAAATTTTTAGGTATTTTGCCCGAATTTTCAAGAAGTCAAAATTTTTGGGGGTGCGCTTCCACCCCCTTCACCCTCGCCTCCTACACCACTGCCGCGAATGCAAAGAAGGTTCGACTTTGTTCTGAAGCCAGGTTTTGCAGGCTTTCACCAATTGGTTCCAACAAAGGGTTAATTTTGTGCCGTTATTCGCCACACCGAATCTTTTCCATCCACATACCCGAGCAGCAGATGAAGTTGTATCTGCATTAAACAGCTGCCACTCCACCTCTGCATCTCCCGTGCGTTCCTGAATCTCTCGTAATAAGCAAGAAACGTTCTCTGCAAGGGTCTTTTTTCAAATTCTTGTCTGTCAAACAGGCCTCCCACTTTATTCAGAAGAATGCGCTAGTCCTGCACGCTCGGATAGGCCCTATTCGTTTTTCCACACGTAACTTTTAAATCACCAGATGGTGATCGGCGGACAGTTATGAACCCGTTTGACACGAACATTCAACTCCGATCGAAACAAGTCAGCGGAAACGATGCAGAAATCAATGAGCGACGGATGACCCAAAGAATCTCTGCCCTAGGTGTACCTGTGGAAATCTCTGTGTTGTAAGAAACTGTCATTATGCACAGCATGTTGTTACATCACAGTTGCAGCAGGAGCCTTATTGTAATAATTTATGTCAACATCACCATGTTTGCTAGCTATACACTTCCATGCCCTTGCATCGTTCCCAACATGTGCACTGAAATTTCCCAAAAAGTTTTATGCATTCGTTAGTTCCAATCCATCGCGGAACATCACCGTTATTTTCCACAAATTCCGGGTGCTGTGCACTGAGCTTGAGCCGTATATCTGTATCAAGCACAGACCGGTATAACAATTACAACCTCAACATGCACACTCTTCCTCCTGCATGGACCCATTCATCAATATAACTTGCCAGCTGAGGACTCCATCCTCATCTCAGCCTGAGTAGAAACTCCCAGAGAGAAGTATTCAATGCTATCCCTATTCGCCTCCCCAGCTGCGTAGCTGACGCAACGTGGGACTTCCGGTTGTGCATAGTTGTTGGCAGAGACTGTCAGGAATCTTAGGTTCGGGGCTGCCGTTACGCGTTAAAATAATTTTTTTGATACCGTCAGACAAACTGATCTAGCCATTTACACAGCAATTTTTGTGATATCAGGAGCACCACGGAAAAGTGCTGCTGCAGGAACATTTGTGTGAGTGCTTGGATTTGGTTTACTGAAAGCACAGGCAATCACTACGTATAATATAAAATGGAGAGGTTGTATGGCACTTTTATGAACGACACAGTGTCGACGATGTTTTTAGCCCCTTTTGCCTCATACATTGTCTCATAAAGAGTATGAAAAGGTTATGATTTTAGAACGACGCACGGGCAATTATTTACCCCGTTTTTCCGTGCAAAATTGCTTATCTAAAATCTTGAAAAATTGTTTGAATGCAAATAACTCTTGCTATACTGTTTGTCAAGGAAACCACTCAATAACAAGTCATTGTTTTTTGTATTTCCAGCATGATGTTTCTTATTTCGCTCTTACCGCAAGTGGTTATATGTTGGTGAATAACAGATGGCAAGTAGTGTATGAAGAACTGATGAAATATGGAATCACAGTCACAATGCCGCTCGAATCTGAAAGACCAAGTTAGTTTGTCAATTTGTTTCCTTTCCTTCTGTTTCTCTGATCTTCACCAGAGGTAGAAATTAGCCTATAAGGGTGAACAAGTGTATTTGCAATTATTTGATAATGCATTGTCTATTCACAATCAACCAATTGCGCCGCCCATTGAAATTTGACAACTTGCTGTTTTGCGCAGCAGGGTAGTGTGCTCTCTTAACAAATCCTAAATTTGAAGAAATCACATTTTTCTTCGCTTTTTAAACTGTTGCCACTCGGTCCAATCAGGCGCGAATTTGCCATTAGGTTGAAAAGGCTTGAGCTTAGGGCCCCCGATTTGGGGGGGGGCAATTCTAGGAGTAAGGACAATTTCTAGCATTTTTGTAAGCAAATATCTTTGTAGCTTTGATTTGGTTCATTGCACGTTTTTTTACTATGCCGCTAACAAAAGATCTCTATAGAAGAATGAGCGCTAAGGATTCAAGTGTATGACGACAAGCATTCTCTTTTTGTGGCGTTGGGTTTGGTTATTGTTACGTATAATGCGTGGAACAAAACGCCTGAATCCATTTATCAGATTATACGAGACCAATGAGATACTTTCGTTCAGCCCGGGTTTCTCTCTTGTAGCTTTTCATTGGTAAAATACGGGGTAAGGGTGCTTTACTCAGAGCCAGCTTTTGANTCGTGAAAACCGTGTAATTGCACAGGACACTCAATAAATATGTAATGGGAATGTGGTCAGATGACTTCACCGCTGCCTTTTTTCGTTAGTTTCATTGTGACTGTTTTTGTTCCTGACACCGACGGAATTCAGAATAAAGTAATCTAATATGTTGTGAATTGGAACAACGTGTTCAGTGAATATAGCGAACACTTGTTGTGCTAATTTGTATGACATCAGTGGTCGCAAACCTTCCAGAAGGGCCCCCAATTCAAAATAACCTAGGGCCCCAAAAATGAAAATTCGCCTCTGGGTGCAATTCACAGCAAAAATACCATTCTGTCCCCAACGTTTAGATCGCTTCAACAATGCTTTCCAAAAACACTTTGAGATTGGTGAACGTTACAAACAACCAGAACATAGCCTGTGTGTCTTTCTCAAATAGCCACACATGTCGTAAACTGAGACAATAAACAACTAACGAAATTCATGGACCATTCGCATAATTCTGAAAGGAGTAAAAAATCTTGTGGTTTCAATCTCTGGCTCTTGGTGTAAGCTTTTGATGAATAGCAATGAAAATTCGTTTCGCAATTGTTGTCCACGCGTGGCCAGACGTCGTGTGGATTGATACACAAAATTTAAGTGTGACATCACATAGATTGATTACGAAAGATGATGACTGTGTACCTAGTTTTCAAAATATGGCAGGAACATGGAATGCGTTGAACAGTGTCTCGGTATTGCTTGTCTCCTTCATACTCCTATGAACAGCATGAAAAAATACTTTTACAATTTCCCATACTCTAGGAAAGATTGTTGCATTGCGTAACGTCTTCACTCCCACACGTAACGCAGTAGACTTAAGCATTCATCGCAGTAACAACGAGCACATAAGTACATGAACGAACGCGAGGATATACGTGGCGTTAGCAGAAAAGTATACGCCTAATGGCGTTGATACATGTACTTTCATGAAACACAAGCATAAAAGGCACACGCGTGAATGACGGCATTAATTATTATTTATTTGTCAAATAAGAAGAGACGTTGAAAGCATCATAAAGGCTATTAGCAGGTTGTTTGAAAAAGTTGCTGTTTGATAAATAAGCGTTTTTGCAATTAAATTATACAAATCTTTTCGTAATTAAATTGCAATTAAAAATACGTTTTCAAGCGCTTTATCAAAAAACAGAAGTGAAAACCTTTTTGTAATTGAGATATAAAAATTTCAGTGCCTGGTGGATACAAAAAATATAACGTATTAACTAAAATCAGTTTGGTGATTGGCATTTTGAAGAAATCGACAGCACGTGGTTGAAATTTGGAGTGATTATTGCACATCTGGTGCGACAATCGACCACACAACAACAAAATTAGTTACAATTTGAGATGAACCTTAAAGTGGAAACCAATTGGTTGAAAATAAAGCCAAGCAGTTGTCTTTCAACGCGACCAAGCTTCATGATTAATTCGTAGAAGCTTTGAACTTTGAACAATTAACTCAAAATTATCTTAGCATTTATTTTAGGCAATAGGAAATAGGTTCTCAGGGTGTTAGAGAGTTTCTGCTCTCAAATTGTGAAAAGCACCTTACATAAAACACAGCTATCTACACTGCAAAGCAATCCGTCAAATACCGCACAGAATGTCTTGTTTTCGTAACAGTTGCCCACAAAACGTCCATGGTTCAGTGAAAACACCATTCATACCGAAGCAGTACTACTTAATGTTTTGTGACGTAAAGAAAGAAAATTTGGCTGAAATAATTAGTCCGACTGCTTAATAAGGTACGTTTTCCGTTGCTTTTCAGCCATTCCAGTCATTGCAACCGGTACTGACTGGAAAAGCTCGCCTGGCGACAACTTCATATTAACCAAGTGCAAACGGTGTGAGGAAGGCTGTTTCGCCTCAGCTGTATACAAAGGAGAAGGGAACTTGCCGCTATGTCGAGCCTACACTTCGACGAACACATCAGACTACAAAGTAACTTGTACTGTGCATTGCTGAAGTAGAATCAAGTTGTATCGCAAAAAGCAGTGGATGAAGGGCGCAGATTAGTCGATATGGATGTCACATGTGTTAACATATCGCTTTCAGGTTTATTACTGTTGCTTATTGCAATAAACGATTTATTACTTTCACTGATTGCTAAAATCACTAAAATATCAGATAAATTGCTGTTGCAGCACAAAGCTCTTGTGATGGACCAAGAGAATGTGCAGAACGCAATAAATGTGAAATATCGGTCAAAAACAATTAAAACCATTTCACAATACGAGGAAATCAGATGTCCATGGATGACTTATGATCACCAGCAAAGTCCTACCCTAGTGTAAGTATTTTACGTAGTCTGTGAAAGTCATCTCAGTGAAGTTAATCTAATGTGAAAAATCGCTGAAGGATCGCTTNTTTGTCAAACGCTTTTGTTTAATCAGTAAGTGGGAAATATATTATTAAAAAATATTGATGGGCGCATTTCGGCCCGACAAATCATGTAGGCAAAAAACTAGTACAAAAAATAATTTCGTTGAAAACTCCACTAAAATCACAAACAAACGTTTGCTTTTTTAGCGCAAAATTTGTGTAACAAGTTTTGTTTCAAAATCAAAGTTTTTACCATTTCTTTGCTTTGTTGTTGATACCAGTGCAGATTTTGGCAAAGATTCTACCGGCGCACCACCAGGTGGTCATTTTACATGCACTGACCCTCCATGCGTTTTTCAGTTAAACTGCTTTCAACATCCGCCTGCGGTGGTAAGTTGTCTGAATTGCTTCCATAACTTCCGTGGCGAAGATCTTATCCACAAGCTTTTTCTCTCAAAGAAAAATCATGGAGTAGCATTTTTAATTAAACATTTGTAGAAAAGGGTTCACCTGTTCAGCCCAAATTATTACGTTCATGCTATGATTTGCGCTGATCAGTTGTCAAGCCCATCTGGAAACTATCCTTGTGGCGTTTGTTTGATATGCGCGCCTTTCCTTTTAGTGCTCACAACGTCCCGTGAAACAGCTTTCATTCTACTATATGCTTGATAGCGATTCGGTGTGAACAGTGTGTTCATTTTGTCCTTAACGTAGTTTTGTTCAGCCGTGACGTGGTGTAATTTCAAGATCATTAAAAATTTGTTAAAAATTCCCTGAATGCTGGTTGTAGTTCAGTTCAGTTTACAGTAGATGCTATGCAAAAACTGACTTTACCTGCAAGATTGGCGGAGGAACGTCAGGAATTGCTATCGATGTTTATGTGCCTGATGGAAGAACGCCATTCACTCTCAACAGATTTTGGGAACGGCGTTTCCGTCCTTCCTTGCCGACTACGCCACTGCTATTCGTTATTTTTCAATATCACACACGCATACATCGGCACCAACTGTATGAGAATGGTGGTATAGAAAGGTTAATGTGTTGACAAAACTTCTTAAACTAATTAGTTCAGGGATGTGCTATTTCATAAAATTAATTTCCATTATTTTCAGAATGTTCGCTTTCAATTTTTTTTTTCATGAGACCGTACCAATTTTCTCAAAAGTACTGTCATTTTGGTGCTGTATGTCAAAAAAAGATTTATCAATCAAGTCTTTCAACGAAATATACTGGCACTTTTTCCCGCTTGCAAACATCGCTGTCACCAAAAATTAAAAGTGCTGTTGAGATCATTCATAAATATTTGGTTAAAAAACTGCTCTTGTAATTTCTACTTTCTCGCATGAAGCACCCTAATAATCTGGCCTCTATTGCCAAAGCAGAGATCTGCAAAGTGACCAAAGATTATCCTGGAGGGCAGGCACAGGGCATCTGTGAGTAAATTTCATCAAACGTTTTCTAACGACCCATTTTCCGGCTCTGAAAATTTGTTTTTCAATCCGTAACATTTTTGAAATAACTGGAAAATTTAAACAAACTGTCGTTTTCAACCTGTTTAATCATTTCATCAACTCCCAATACCCCTGCTCAGTGCATGAAAACCTAACCTTTGGATTATAAATTAATTTATACTTATGATATCCATGAACAATGACTCAAATTTGGGACATCAAAGTCCAGGAAGGCTATCTTTCGAACCAAATTCCACTGTCAGCTCTGCGAAGCACGACACACCATGGCGCTAGCCAAGGTTGGGGTTCTGGGCAAAATTTAAAGATTTCCTAGGATTTTTACTCAACAATCGTAAGATTTGTCGAGACTAACAAAATTGGAAAAAGTGCACAAATAAACTACAATAACCGCTTTTACAGTATTTCATATAAGTAATGCATAAGCAGTGATGTGTCAAGAGCATTAGTATTAAAGCTGCTCCTTGTTTTATATGCGAAATAACCAAGAGCTGAGAAAGCGCCTTTAGCCTCAACCGATGTGGGCTTGATAAGCTTCGAGGTCTTCATTCAACTTTAATTAGGTTATCTGGATTTTTTGCTGGCCTCGTGTAGCCGAATTTCTTTCAGTGCCACAAGCAAGCTGCATTACTGTTTTTTGGTTCTTTGCTTCAACATTAAGACCAATATGACAGCGACACTCCAACAAATCTCGACTTTGGGTCTGGAAAAATAATTAAATTAGTCGAATTTTGAGAACAGGATTTCCCTAGATCACCAACCCTTCTTAGCATCCTGTCTGTGGCAATGCTATATTATCAAAATTTTATCTTGGCTGGTAGCGTGACAGAGCTACTGATTACAGCCAAACCACACGCATTATTTTGATGTAGACGAATTCAGTTATCCTCATAAAAGCATCTACCGAAAAAGATCCTTTCACAGCCAAGAACCAGACACCAAGTATATATTACACCTATTGAACAAGAATTTTCAGCTCTTATTAAAATAAGAATGAAAAGTTGGGGAATGCTAACAAGCAGGGTTGCGGAGTCCGTGCCGGAGTCGTAAGGAGTGAGAGGTTTTTGGGAGGAGTCGGCGTCGGAGTCCTAACAGCACTGGGAGTCGGAGTCGTATTTTTCTGTCCGACTTCGACTCCGGATTTTCAATTGGATCATTTTTTACATCACACTCTTTAATTGGGAATTCCTGTAGAAATGGATCAATTTCCTTCGAAACATTTGTTGAAACAGAGATTTCTTTCTGTGCACCACGATTTCCATTGATTCTAACCGCCAAATTTCATTCCCTTTATGTTAAGGAGTCGAAGTAGGAAATTTTGGAAAGACTGGAGTCGGGAGTCGGATAAATTTACCTCCGACTCCGCAACCCTGGTAACAAGTCTTTCGTGCTGTTGAGTGATATCGAAAAAAAGTGATCCTGACTGAAAATACAGAGTGTGTTGATGAAAATGACTTCATAACCAAATGGACGATTTTGTGTGGACTGTGGAAGCAATAAATTTGGCACATTGTTTTGTTTCGCAGGAGTCAGAAACACAAAAGCAGCCACCAGCTGGAGCTGCAGTCTTATTTTGTGAAAAAAATACATTTGGCGGGTTTTCATGTCCAATCAACAAAACTGCAAAAATGTTCGAAGCCCCTTTGCACGCTTCCGCCGCCATCCCGGTATATCAGCATATGCGTAAGTTTTCTGTTTGTCGTTATGATTTGTCTAACCAGGAACAAAGCACGTTTTTCAGTTCAAGAACCATTCTCAGAAACTTACAAGTTTGATCGGCAGCATAGGAAGAATGAATCGCGTTCAAAAGTGTCAAGAAAAGGCTGTCGTTGTTACCTGGTATTGTAAATGCAGATTTACCCAGCGGCAAAGGATTTCTCGACAGTAGATCCGTTTTGTCCGGGATTTTGATATTCAAATGTGACTGAAGTATTAACTCCGCGCCTCGGCTGGCTCTCCAAACTGATCTAGTCGATGACAAGCAACCTTCCTATATTCAACCGAGCTCCACGTGTTACTCAAGGCAGGCAAATGGATTTCAAGAACCAAATTCTGAAAACTATGGCCTCCGTTGTGTGGTTCTTCTTTTGAGCCAGTTGTTCTAACCACTGCTTGGCCGCACTAGATCTCGGGGCAAGTGTTGAGCAGCCATTCGATTGTCTCATCGTCCGGAACCGTCAGGCCATGCTGTCCATGAAGAGGTCGATGGGTTGGACATTGGAGGACAATATGGTCGACGGTTTGTTCTTCTGCGCCACACTCACAGGCCGCAGAGGAAGCCACACCTCATTTGTACAAGCAGGAGCGGAAACGCCCGACACCGGTACGGAGGTGGTTACGCCGGACCCAGGCTCTTCTTGAGAGGTTCACTCTGGGAGGAAATGCGGAATCTTGTGAGGTTGTCCGCCCACTTCCCACTCCATTGGTGATCCGCCCAGTGTGCCGCACGTATGTTGTTGTCAGCTGAACAGATGAGTTACTGTGCGGTGGGTACAAATGTGTGTCTCGATTTGAGGCGCCGTGAATCTGCACTCGATGGACGGGTGAGCGCTGGAGCAGGTGTCGAGGCTTCATGGCACGACGTGGTAGCGACAGTGTGGCTCCATTGCGACGAAGCTCAGCAGGTCGGATGCCTGCGAGGATTGGAAGGTTGTCCGCTGTTGTGGGACGCAAGCATCCAGTCACAATTCGAAAGGCGTCGTTGATGGCGCGGTCAACAAGGCGGGTATGAGCACTGCGGCACCAGACAGGAGCACATTACTCTGTGGTTGAATGCACCAGGGCTAAGGTGGCTGTTCGCAAAGTTGTTGCTCCAGCACCCCAACCGGAGTCAGCAAGCCGCCTCAGGAGCGCGACGCGTGATGTCATCTTCTTGCGAAGTGACACAAGGTGTCGGCGATACGTGAGCGACCTGTCCTACGTTACTCCGAGGTATCCAGGCTTGGAGCAGAAAGGCAGGGTTTCGTTGTTGATGTTGACTTTCAGCTCACGTTTAGCTTCCTTGTTGTAAAGATGGAAGGCCGACACCGATTTTGTAGTGCTGAGCTTTAGCTTTCAAGCGTGAAGGTTTTCACTTACCTATTCTATGCCGTTACTCAGCACTCCTTCCACTGCCTGCCAGTCTCCATCAGCATGCATGATTGCTAGGTCGTCAGCATATGCGTGCTTTCTGGAGATGGTGGTTGGTAGGTCAGAGATGTAGATGTTGAAAAGAAGTGGCGCCAGGACAGATCCCTGTGGGCAGGGACGGATTTAAGGAGCGCGGGCCCTGGGCCATCTTAGGTTTTGGAGCCCTACGCAAGTGTGACCTATTTGGCCCTTTGTCTGAAAAGCGTGAACGTATGCCCGTCTTGTGTGCGTGACCCCTCAAAAATCTATCGTTTGTTGTGCCGACTTTGGTCAAATCTTCAACAGAAGTCCTTTGCAAAGCCTTTGCTACATTCTTCTAAAAAACGAATGGCATTGCGATTTTTTCTTGGGATGTATAGCTCTTTTGCGTAGTTCAGCAGATCTCTTCGTTAAATTTCCGTGATTTCTAGCGATTTTGTTGGGTTTGTTTTTCAGATATATATATTTTCTTGCGGGACCGTGTTGCGGCTCTTGAAAATATCGTCTATAGCTGTCGATCTGATTAATTATCTGCACGTAAAGTCCTTTTTCTGATAGAAGCCTAATAGTAACCACATATTTTATGAACCAAACAAGCACAATCCGTTCAGTGGACCCGGCTTATTTATGCCGTTTTGAAGTTGTCATTTTGTAAGGAGTGCAAAATATAGTGTTTTAATCCTCTGTGGCTATGCCATTGGCCGATGGTAAACAGCATGAAGACAAGTTTGCACAGCAGCAAAGTATTGTCGCAACATCCTCGGTTAACCATATGAAGTAAGCCCAATGTTGACACGTTTTTCCAGTTAAGTTCACGAGAAACTGTTCTAGCTGATTTACCTAACATTTAGAGCTTCAACAAGCAATGGCTTTGCGGGAAATCTTGTATAAACAACCAAACGTAGGATTCAATACTCACAATATTGCTTTTCATCGGAGTTTTGCAGCGTCTGGCGTTCTGGTGTTGTTGCGAGCTTTGTTTCAATGGAAAATTTAACATCAATCAAGTACATCTTTTTTCTTTTTCATTCTTTTTCTGCAACCGCTTTCATAAAGACGGCCTGCATCTCTCTCACGGCCACATGCACAGTATTGTGTTGTTACTGTACTGATAAGAGTCTAGATTAGACATTTGCATTTACCCTCTTTTCAAGGTAAATTGTGAAATCATGCCTCTGCGAAGTTTCGCAAATTTTTAGTTAATATTGAGCCGTCATAGGAAACAGTTGCGCGGGGCCACCAAAAGAGCGGGGTCCTAGGCCATGGCCTATTTGGCCTATGCGTAAATCCGTCACTGCCTGTGAGACGCCGTTCTTGAGGCGTGGTAAAGCTGCGATTGCCAACCATCTCAATGATCATGCGGAGCATGTGTCAGGCAGCAATCGCAGCAGCGTCCAGGTGAGGTCGTGGTGCAATACAGCGTCGTAGGCTGCTGTGAGGTCGACAAACACAGCTCCGGCCTTCTTTTTAGCCGAAAAGCTGTCCTCGATGTCCTATGTCAACAGGGTAACCTGATCTACGGCCGACCTCCCGTGTCGAAAGCCCGCCTGCTCCCGTGGTGGCAATGTGTCGATGGTTGGGTCGACACGAGCATAATGATTCTCTCGAGGATTTTAAAAGGGACGCACAGCAGAAATATGGGGCGATAGCTCTTTGGGTCCGCCAGTGGCTTTTCTGGCTCAGGGATCGCAACTATTAGTGCTCTTCTCCAGATCTTTGATAATTTGAGTTGGCGCATGCAGGAAGTGAGGAAGTCGCAAAACCAAGATTTGAGAGCCCACCGGGCGTGGAGTATAAACTCCGGGAAGATGGAATTTAATCCCGGAGTCTTTCCTGACTTCAGGCGTCTGAGGGCAGCAGCAAGCTCCTCCGGCCTAAAGGGTTCAGAGATACTGTGGCCCTCAGGTGTTTTGAATCTTCCATTGGTCGGACAGCTCCTTGTTGACGAGCTTGGTGGACTCTCGGTCCCCGGTCCTGTGTGCCCCGTTCTTCAGTTCAATACGAGTTGCGAGGCGATGGAGTTTGCCGAGACGGGGCACAGGCGAGAGGAGCGTCCAGACCTGCCAGTAAGTTTGTTGATGGTTCCCCACGCCTTGCGGCTAGAGTTCGAGAAGTCGATCAAATTAACAGCTTCCTGCCATCGCTCCTGCTTCTTCTGTTTTAGCCGGGATGGTAGGCACAAAGCGGCTCTGTCAGTCCCCACTGGGGCTGCGGTGAAGGAGCAATAGAGGATTTCGCACTCTTTGTCCCAGCATGGCACATAGATCTTCCGACGGCCACGTGGGATACATTGTTTGGCCGCGAATAGTAGGCTCTCGCAAAACTCCTGGTATGCCTTCTCAATGTTTGATATGTCCGGAGGTGGCAATCCCTCGACGGATTCACCTGTAAGAAGGCAAAAGCGCTTCCAGTCAGCCTTGCGAAAGTTCCAACACTTCACCGGATCGCTGTGGGAAGGAACCTTGAGCTTCGGGGCGTTATAAGAGAAGGCCGATGTTGTGACCTCGGGAATTTTCCTAGAACACGTCTGTCCGGCAGTCGGCTGTCCTGGCCGAAACTCGCAAAGGCCAGGTCCGAGTTGCTGCCGATGTTCCATCGGTGAGAGAAGAAACTGGCTGTTTCCTTTGGACAGTCCAAGGTTGTTGGATGTTGCCCGGGAGTCCAGGCTCTCACCGTTAGGAGATGTTTTGTTGTAACCCCAGTTGACGTGTTG
>JGI24159J19872_10006489_pt1 | contig 15244 bp, 7 predicted proteins | sample Ectturendosymbi4_FD_19872 | JGI IMG/M metagenome (IMG submission 19872) | reverse complement strand
AACGTCACGGAGCAACGATAGTGCCAGCCAGAATGAGCAAATGGAAATTTCAGTGATACAAGCTCCGAACGGTTGCATTCACAAAGTGTAGGTTGCGTGATCAGCCCATGGACGCTGCTGATCTGGAATGGCCCCTGAGTGTAGGTATGCAAGTTAGTGCGTTGCCGCCTTGCTGAATAGCCATGATCATCTCTTGTTGAAGCGTCAAGCTGCTTAAATTGCCAAGTGTGACGCTTACGCATGTTTGTGGCACAAACAATCACAATTGGTGAGCAAAAGGTCTGACCGGAGTCGGAGTTGGAGTCGTTAGAATTTCTGCGGCTCCAACTTCTCTGGTTTAAAATCCTTCCGACTCCTCGGCTCCGACTCCACAGCCCTGGCCCTGAATGTCAAACCACTTCTAAATGAGAGAACACAACTGCAGTACGCCAGTTCAGCCACGTATCCAGAATGCCCAACGAAAGACTGGTGAGGCAAGTCCTGCTGCCTAAACCCACGGGAAAGCCGCCGAGATTTCGTCCAAGGCCTAGGTGGATCAACTGCATCTCCGACCTTGCTTGATCCCGTCTTGGTGTGGAGCCAGCAGAACTATCTGAGATTGCTGTTGACCGTGAGGTATTTCACGTTCTCCTAAGGATGTTGCCGGGGCAACTCCATCCCTAGAAGAAAAAACTGGCATGGAAATGAATAACACTTACGTAAGTTTATTTACCAGTGTTTAAAAATGCTGAGCTAGCGAGTGAACAAGTTCCTTAGGCAGCTAGAATTGATTAAAACACGAACGTAGAGTCAGCTAGAAATGATTTGCCTATAATTCATGATACCTTTCGCAGGAAATAAGTTGCAAAATTAAGTTCAGGTACCGCTGTTGTTGCGTCAGCGACATAATGCGGCTCGCGGGTTACCTTGTAAGTCCTCATGTGGCCCACGGAGCAATTTGAGTTTGAGACCCCTGTTCTACAGTGTCACTCTCTTCCTATCCATTTCTATGATTTCCCTGCATTCTTCTGCAATAGCCTGGAGTAGTTCAGACAACACCACCTGCACTGGTTTCACAGTTAATTGCCAAAAAAATCCCCAGACAGATCACATTCAAGACGGAGTACGATGAGTATGACTAAACAAAAGAACGGGGAAAACAAAGAAACAATGAGTATTGTTATTAAGTTACTAATAATAATTTGCCCTCACTTTGGACTTAAAGGAACGTCGTTGAACTGTCCTGACAAGATTCACTACCACAGTCATTATAATTTGAGAAGTTCTGCGTTCGTTCTTTTTGAATTAGCCTACTCCTATGCATTTATTTTCAAAATACCGGCTTCAGGCACTGCTTTTCAAAATACCGGCTTCTTACCGGCCTCTGCTAAATTAGCTGTGAAATACCGACCAGCCCGGCGAAATACCGGCCATCTGGCAACCTTGCTCAGGAAAGGTTGCCGCCCCCTGGTTTATACACTGAAACATTTTCAAACCAAACGTTCTGGGAGCTTTATGAAATTGTAAAGAAAACAACATGAAATATTAACACATTGTCGAAAAACCGTTATTTTCACTAATTTCATTCGAGAATCCAGTGCCATTGAATTTGCACTTACGAATACAGCTTAGTTAGATCCGCCACTGCTGAAAAAATGGCCGGTATTTATGCAAAACGCATCTGGCAACCCTATTTCAACAGCACAACACTAGTTGCGCCTGTGAGTTTGAGGTATGGCCGCCTTTCACACATGATTAGTTTTAGTCAAACCAACCTCAGCGACCTCCTCTTGGCGCTCTCAATAAAGAGAGAACATTTGTCTCAGATCCAAGCCAAATTTACATCTAGAGACACGTTGTTCGGTTCTGGACGGGAACATGAGCAGCGACTGGAATTGGTGTTTCCTGTAAGTGCAGGCAGCAGCACGTGGGGCGAATTTAGTTCAGTAACAGCTTGTGTTGGGAGAATGTGAGATGTTTGTGTGTGATATTCCTTAGCACAAACGCAACGTTGATTGTTCGTTTGGGTGATTCGTGAGGGGAGAAAAATAAAAATACAGCAGCAGGGATTTCCATCTGAAAGAAACAAGTAAGAAGGAAATTGAACCAACTAGAAAGAAAACCGTCTAACATTCATTGTAACAAATGAGCTTAAAAATGGAGGTATGTTTATGAGCGTCATTTTTCACTCAGCAACCCATCGAGAAGTTACAATTTCTAAAGAATTGCCAATTCAATCTCTACAATGTCAAGATATTTTGACTATGACGAGTGAGACTTCAAGCTGGAGATCAGTAAATCGTTCTTCATTTTGTGTTGAGTTTCGATGGAGACAAATCCGAAGTCAGCAATCTGTCAGCATATTGGCGTGTGTGCAAGCTTGGTCTGATTTTAGTTGTTCCCATTTGAGTAACCAGTATTACTGCCCGTCACATGCGTTGTTTCAACGCACAGTTATTCCAGGCTGCATGTGGGTTGTAAATATAATTTATGTTGCTAAGGGAAAATGTTCAGTTCGTTGTGTAAAGAAGTAGAGAAGAATCTGACCCAATCAAATGCGTATTCGCATTCTTTATGTTAGAAGTGGACTGCTGCAATCAGGGCCTCTTCATAAAAATTTTATCAGGAGGTACGAAGACTGATGCTGGGCCGCCTATCTTCTGGGGCCTTATGTCGAAACTTGTGTAGTTTGTTTGTATAATAATCAGAGTATAGATAATACCACTTCCACGCTGAAGCTCAGAAATACAGTAGAAAAATTGTCATTATGGGGACTGTTTCACACTAATAATTTTGGGCTTGGTTATAGAAACTTATCTTCATGCGTACAGCGTCAAGCGTACTTTCATCATCCCGGTGTCAAGCGAAATTTCTGACTTGCGAAATTTCTGACTTCACGCCATGTGCGCAAGCACAAAGTAATATTCTGTATATCAAATCCGCTGAGAAAAGTGATGATTAGGGTTTAGGGATTCGTGTTTAGATGTGTCGGGTTAAGGTTTGGGTTAGGGTGAGAAAAAAATTGAGGTCAAAGACTAAGTCCAAAAATTTTCACTGGTTAAAAGTTATTCCCGCACTAGAGCTTGTTATAGGTACCTGACGTCCAACCAAAATGTTTTGATTTACGCAACACACATAAAAAGTCATTGCCAAACTTTATTTTTTTTATTCTGAGAAGTAAAATAACTGAGAAACAATATCAGGTCAGAAATTTCGCAGAGGTAAGAAATTTCGCTTGACACCGGGTCCCGTACGATGTACCCCTTGTACACCACTCTGGTAGGTGCTGACTGGCATTGTTGATTTGACGGACATTCGCTACTTGCTTGATGTTGGCGCCAAAAGATCAAGGCGGATCCAGCCAGCAAGGTTAGAGGGGGCGATTCGTGGTGCACAGCAAGAAATATCTGTTTCAACAAAAGTTTCAAAAGAAATGTACCATTTCAACAGGAATTCCCACTTTGTGATTATGATCTAAAAAACGATCCAAATTGGACATCCGGAGTCGGTGTTGGACAAAACAATCCGACTCCCATTCCCAGTGTTGTTAGGAATCCGACTCCATCCAAATACCTCCATCTCCTTACGCCTGCGACTCCGCAACCCTGGTACTGTGGGCTGATTACGGTTTTATCTATATATTTACCCCAGCAAATACGTATGGCGATTCAAGTGAGTGGTTTTTGCTTAAAACAATCTTATCCCTGTATCGAAATTCTGAAACTAATGTTGTAAGTGTGATGTAAGGCAACTTTATTTTGTAATGAAAACACATGTTTTTACATAACAAAAAAGTGAAGCGATCTTGCCAATCTAGATTTTGTGGAGGTAGTTCCCGTTCAAAACGTAGATTTAATACTCTTTCCGGTAATGTGCACAGAAAAAAATGTTTCAGCAAACCAAACTTGTGTCCGGTAACGGTGTTGATTTTCAAGCAGTAACGTTATGTTACTGCTTGAAAATTGTCAACGACAGTGAATTCTGTGCTTCGAACAGTTTTGCAATGCGATTGCATATTTTCAGTTGCAAATTTTGATTGCTTGCATTTTGTCTCGAAAAACATTGGAATACATTTTTCCATTTCAAAAGTCGATGAATTTTCTATCCAACGTTAAGAAACGTAAAATATGTCAATCAAGAACAAATTAAAAAATGGGAAATAAAATGAACACACTTTTTCGCAAACCAATTTGTACCAGGGCTTGATTTGAATCTTGATTTAAGTCAAGCAATAAAATGAAAAAAAACAAGCGAAAATCATGTGCAGTTTGAAAGCTTTGTATGATTTATATGACACATTCAATTAGCATTCTGATAGATTTTCACTTATTACAGTAGAAGACAGAGTTGATGACACAAGTTAAAAGTAATTAAAGTTTTGTCAATCATGACTTCTGTGATGTCACAGATTTTGTCACAAAACTGCAATAGTGGCATGTGGACTGAACTCACTAACCTTTGCAGATTCAGAAGTCAGAACTGTTGAAAAGTCACGAGTTTGGAAGTTTAGACTGCCACAAAGTTAAAGTTACATCTACTCTGAAATCCATCAAACATATAGGCTGTTGACTGTAGACACAGTGTAGTTACAGAAGATATTTTTATTCATAATGACAGATGTTTTTTACCGTTTTATGCAGGTAGGTGATACTTTTGCAGAAGCTGAACTAGTGAAAAGTGCATTACATTAATTAATTTCAGCCAGGATCGTAACGAGGATGGAGCAAAGGGGGCACAATTCCTGCGGCGTCGAATCACTGGGAGGGGCCTGAAAAGTCCCAACAGTGTCACAAGTACTCTGTTCAATGCAGTAGGTTTGCTTCCGAAAGACCTGAGGTTCGAACACAGGGGCGCCAAACTTCCTTTCTTGCCCCGGGCACCATCTAACCTCGTTACGCCCTTGATTTCAGCAACAACAGACTTCGCACCAAAATGCTGGCTTAGCAGCTGCTGCCACTGGTTTCTTCCCGCAGCGTAGTTTTCGAGAGTGAAGCGCAAAGTATTTGATCGAACGCGCCTCGTGCCTATGGCGCGGTACGACTTTTAAAACACGAGGCTCGACGCGCTTGACAGGGTGAGAGCTACTATTACTGTTTGCACTAGCATTGGTTGGAGACGTCCCGAGTTTTCGTTTGATATGTTCACATCTGTTTGAAATGTCTTTGAGTTTGTCTCTGCATTAAGATAAAGTCAGCGAAAATAAAGAAGCTTGATTACGTAAAACTCAGTCTCACTGTATCAAGAGATCTTAACTGCCAGATTGCAGAGGTTATCAATCTCGTGGCTACACTGGCAAGCTTGCATTTAAGTGCAAGCTTCTTGGCATGCCATTAGTGCAAGTGAACTTGCTAAACTGATGGTTTGAGTGTTGTTATTTCAATAAATATTTCGTTTTGTATATAGGGTACTGGTGATTCTATTTGACTAAGGACTGAAGATGTGTTAAATATACGAAACTAGTTTCCCTGTGAAATAAATTGCGTTGTGATAACTTGCGCACGTCACTACTGTTGCTTACGACTATGGGATACTGGTGTTGTGAACTGATTTGTATTAAGGAATATCCTGTGCATATCCCAGTTTTCCGCATAAAGTTACACTCAATTATGTTTTTTAGTCAGTGCATTCGCATTTTACCTGGAGTGGACCAGTTTAGGAATTGGCACCCTACTTCGCAGTAGTGTTGCACAAGTGTTACGTGTTAGCTAACATTAGTGTTAGCAATGTGTCTGTAACCCAGTGGTTCCGCCGGCTCCAGTGTCGTGTGAAACGTTTTGATTTTTCTGTTTTCATCGACCTGGGTTCTGCAGAGTGTATGTGTTTTTACTATGCACTTCGTGTCTGGTCACAAACAATAAAATTGAATTGAATTTAGGGATATTGCTTATATGGACGAAGCAAGTTAAAATGAAAGTTCAGCTGTTTGTAGTTTTTGAAGTTAGCAAAGCACAAAGTTACATTAAAACAATTTTTTAATTAAACCATGCAAGGATTGGGTGACCACCCTCTCAGCCTTGATAAAAAATCTGATTTAAATTTAAAAAATCCGATTTTCAAATTTTTTTAATAAAAATCATGATTTTTATCAACCCTATTTTGAACACAGAGTTTGGTCCTCTTCTAAATGTGGGTACGTGCTCTCAGGAACAAACTATGAATTTGTTGGAAAGAGTTTTAATATTGGAGAAATACTTTTGAAACAACTTTATGAAAATGAGTTGATGTGACATGTTATTCTATGGTTGCAGATGATCACTAAGTGTGCTTCTCAATTTGCAGTAATTGGACTTTATTTTTGTCAAGCTTGTAAATTTATTTTGAACCTTGCAAGTAGAATGGTGTTTTCCTTACGAAAAAGCCTCTGGTGAATGAAAGCTTCAACTGTAAAATTGGTAAGATTTGAAAATTATTTTTTTTCAACCGTATTACACATAATCAGGAGCGTTGTAGGCTTGGGAGCATCGGTGAGAAGTTGGGACCGGTTTTTATTTCTACAAATGTTTAGAAAAATTATGTTACTGATGGACTTTTTATTTCCTAAACATCGTATTCTCCTAGTACAAGATCATCTCTATACCAGACCCGACGAAGTGGTGCAGTTGTATAAGCTCCTCTCAAGCTATACTTGTCGGGGTCATACGGAAGACTTCATAAATGGAACTTGCAGGCTTTTCGGCCTCATCTCCAGCGTTAATGGCTTGTGCGTATGGAATTGTTCCCTAACTTATCTAATTGTGGCGTAACTAACAACATAACCATAGCAATGTGCGTTTTAATTTTTCTTGCTGGTGGTCCTCCCATTCCATCATCAACCCTAATGAAGCAAAACGAGTCTGGTGTTTCAGTCACCTTTGATTCTTTCCTGCCTGTTCTCTGTCTTCAGCAGCATTTTTCCGCGGGAAGAGGAAGCAGAACTTGTTTGCTAAACTGTTGTTTGGACATTCTGTTCTCCATCTGCAAACAATGTTCAATTTCCCAAAAGAGGAGTAGTATGATGTCCATGCGTGCCACCCTAAAAATTTTTGTTTCTGGCATTTTTTGAAAAAAAATAAAAAAAACTTTATCTTAATTTCGTTTTGAAAAAACTTTCGTTTCGAAAAAACTTTCGTTTCGCAAATTTTTCCTAAATAAAAACATTTTCGTTTAAAAAAAAGTTTGTTTTCGTTTCGGAAACACTTTCACTTTTGTTTGCAAATTAAAATATTTTGCTTCGAAACAAAAGCAATTTACTTTCGTTTCGAAAACACTTTCATTGCGCAAATGTTTTCTCAATAAAAAGAATTTCGTTGAAAAAATTATTTTCGTTTCGGAAACGTCACTTTTGTTTCGGAAACACTTCGTGAAGCAAATCGAAAAAAATCAGTAGATGATGAAATGGATGCCGATTTGTGGATTTGACCTAAGGTAACCGCGCGCAATGAAAACGCTGGAAACACTGCTCTTTTATTCGTCAAGGTTGTAACTACGGACCCGCCAAGCATGACGCGGCTCGGATATAACGCTGCTTGTCAGTCAGACGGCAGCGACCTCGTAACCTAACAGGTAGGTTTAAGGGCTCGTATGGCAATGCTTTTCGGTTCGGCTCTCAGCTTTACGACTTTCGTTTTGGTAGTAGTTGTTGCACAGGTATCCACACTTGTCTATTCATATTTTCCGTTTTGCTTTACGTTTAGAGGTTATGTTTAGAGCAGGGGTCACCACCATGGTGCCAGCGGGCACCAGGTAACCCGCGCGGACCACGTGGGTCGCCCGCGGGCCTGTTCTAAAAATGAAAGCATCAATGTAAGTGCCTCCACACGGATGAATATCATTATTTCAGTAACATAATTAAAGATAAATTGAACATATTTTTTATTTCAGAAGTGTGCATCAAACTGGTAGCCCTTCGCGTTAATCGGTATCCAAGAAGTAGCCCTCAGTTTCAAAAAGATTGGTGACTCCTGGCTTAGAGATTATGTTTAGGGATTAGGTTTAAGGTTTAAAACTTTGTGTATAACGGAGTCAGTCGAGTACAGCACAAACTTCCCTCCGACCCTACCTTGTCGCAGAAACAAGCAGTAATTCCAGCATTTTCATCGCGCGAGGTTACCTTCGGTCAAACGCGCAAAGGTAACCTCGCGCGATGAAAACGCTGGAAACACTGCTCGTTTCTTCGTCAAGGTAGTAACTTCGGATCCGTCTGGCATGATGCGGCTCGGATAAAACGCTGAGTTTATCAGTCAGACGGCAGCGACCTCGTAGCCTAACAGGTAGGCTTAAGGGCTCGTATGCCAATGCTTTTCGGTTCGGCTCTCAGCTTTACTTTCATTTCGGTAGTAGTTGTTGCACAAGTACCGCACTTTTCATATTTTCCGTTTTGCTTTACATTTGGGCTTTAGGTTTAGAGGTTAGGTTAAAAATTTTGAGTTATAATGGAATCAGTCGAGTACAGCACAAACTTCCGTCCGACCCTACCTTTTCGCAGAAACGAGCAGTGTTTCCACCGTTTTCATCGCGCGAGGTTAGCTTACGTCAAATGCGCAAAATCGGCATCCATTTTATCATATCCTGTGTGGCTGGCGTGGTTTGGGAGGTTGCGCTGGGTGAATGAAGGTTTCGGGTTAGATGTTTGCGGGTACGGGTTGCGGGGCGAGAGCAGGTAAAATTTCTCAAACTCCTGCGAGGTGGGTTTAAATTTTGTGGGACGAGAGCGGACATCATTTTTTCAACTCGCACAAGACTCTGCAAAGCGTCAGACATTTTGCGTGACAGAATATATTATTGCTAGACTCATCAAATATCACAACTGACCTTGCCATCAAGCAACGACTCCTTGTGAACTACGACTGGATGCGTAAGTCCTACACCAGTGGACAATCTTCCAATCTTTCCAGGCATCGAAATTGCTGAGCTTCGTCGCAAAGGAGCCACACTGTCTCTAGCACGACGTGCTATGGAGTCTGGAATCTACTCCACATAGCGCTCGCCTGTCAACGAGTGGAATGCACGGCGTCTGAAATCGAGACATCCATTTGCATGCGGCACACAACAACCAGTTTCCAACAAAACACATCACCCTAAGGTACCAAGAAGCCATTCCATTGCCATAGTTTGCTTTTCAGTAGAAAGCTCGGTTCAGACTTGTATATGAGCCTCAGTTTGAACCCAAACCCGGCCCAAGCGCGACATTTATTTTTGAAGCCAGACGTGCGCGGTGTTGGTGTTGTAGCAAAGTAATCATGACTAAATACTTTACAATCAACTTTTATTGAAAATTCAATCAAATGGACATGATGATCTATGCTGTTAAAGTTAAACTTTATACAAGATCACTTACTGAAAAGCTTCCTTCAGGCTGACTAGGGTAAGAGGCTGTTATGGTAAAATCTCGAGTGAATGTCGCTCTGCGCTTAAGAGGCAGTAGCGAGTTTTGTTTATACTTCTGGGAAAAAATACTCGTTTATAGTGTGAACCTAGTTTACTTCAGAAGCTGTGTTGTCCAAACACACTGATTTTCGAAATAAAACACCTGTCATTTCAGGAGTGATGTAGGCGGGACCCTAATCGCGAGGCCGAGACCTAATCAAAGCTTCGACACCGAGACTTCGTCAAAATCCGAGACCGATACTTGAAAGTCGAGACCGAGACTGAAAATGTCTCCGTTTTGCCGAAGTTTTCTAAAATTTCTCGGTGTTTCTGATTTAATTTTTCCTTTGCCAGAGTCTTTCTGGTGAAAGATATGCTGTACTTACAGATCTAAGGCAGGGCCTCAAATTTTTTTTGTCAGGTGGCCACACAAGCTATACACAACAGTTCAAGGGCCGGACAACTTGCGTAATGCATCTGTTTCGGGATATGTTACTTTTTCGTAAATGTATTATTTTCTTATCACTGACAAAATTAATGGCTTCGCGGGCCTGATTTGGCCCGCTGACGGTAGTTTGGACACTCCATGGTCTTAAGGATCAGTTTAAGGAGTCTCAATCCCAAACCAATGTTATACAGCAGTGGTTCACAATCTTTTTGCAGCAGCAGACTGGTGAAAAACACAAAATGTACGGACCTGCAGCTGAGTTCCATGTAAGTGACAATCGCAACGAATGCAACAGATTATTGCAGTTGTTTTTTTAACCAAAGCTGTTATACACTTAATGCAACGCATTACTTTGATAACACAAGGCCGTCGCCAGGATGTCGCAGCAGGGGGGCCAAAAGTCACAAGGGGGGGCACATTTTTAAATACAATATTGGATGTATGCAGCAACTGCCACGAAAAAAGTCGCTTGCGATATGTAAACTTTATTCACATTTAATTCGACCCAGAAAGTTGTACAGATATGAACGCTGAGCCGTCCGAGCACCGCCTTTGATGTTTTGCAACTTGGGCAAGGGAAGAGACAAGAGATAGCATATTTAGCAAGCCGTTAAAACTGCTACCTCCTTGTAAATTGTCCTCGCTTTTCACCTTTGCCCCTCGTCTCCTCTTTCATGTCACACGAGCTACAACATATCAGACGATTCGCTATACAGCAGAAATAATGCCAGTAGACGATACAACGTGGCAATTGAAGCACAAAGCAGAAAGAATATCATCCTCTAAACATCTCCGAATAGAACAAACTTCGTCAAAATGGTTTTGACTCATTTCTGGAATCAACATAGCTCTGTTATCTGTTACACTTAAATCCTTCAGTATACGCAAAGGCGGATTTAGCTGATGCGATGCCCCTAGTAGGCTAATCCAATTGTAAGGTACCATCTCCCACTGTTACTTGGGAAAATAGAAAAGCGCTAAGCCGAAAATGACGATACTGACGTTCTAAAACATAGGTTCCCAACCTGGGGTACATGTACCGTAGGAGTGCCTTTGCCTATCTGAAGAAGTGCATTTGAGGTTAGCAATATAAGAGAAAAGCATAGTTACATTATATTTATTTCGAAATATTTGTACATGTATCACAATCATATGCTTAATTTTTAATATATCTATGAATAACCATGATAAAATATTTTGTCATACGATATTTTAGGGGCACATGTTCTATGTTCATCTATCGAAATGCTGAAGGGGTACATGTTCATGTGGCGGTACATTGGGAACAAAACGTTGGGAGTCCCTGCTCCAAAAGTACGGTCAATAAAAATTTGTAGATCCTTACTGCGAGTGCCCCACGATGACTGCGCTTGTTCTGACTTTCGGCGCAAAAGCCTTCAATGACACGTAGGGGCGGATTTAACTGATGCGAGGCCCTAGGCTAATCCACTTGTGAGGCCCCTCTCCCATTGTTACGAGGAAAAGAATGGAAAGCGTTAATCTATTTACGAAATTTCGAAAATGACCCTCGGAAAGTATTGTCAGTTAAAAACTCTAAATCATAACTGGAGTGTCCCACGATTAGTGCCTATGTTGCTGCCTTCGACGCAAAAGCGTTCAATTGCACGGAATTGTTGAAATCCTGCTTAGCTGCCGGGAACAGGATTATTAATTGCCACAGGCAAACCAACCGAAATCGCCACAATTGAAATATTTGACAAAACACATGACCTACGTTTTTATTAGAATCACATCTGTTTTTTCTCATTCTGTGTTAAAAAAAAAACAACAAACAAACACACTGCGCCTATATAGCATGTGTGGCCGCATAAAGACTTTAAGCACAATGTGAGCACCGCATTGTGACGCGCTTACCACGGCTGTAAAAATCTCACACACACGAGCAAAACACGTCACGTAAAATACACCCAAATGGTTGTAAATTTTTAGGTTCACGATTCGCGAGTTTCTTACTTTTTCAGACTGCTAAGCGTCGAACGCAACTAAACTTTCGCGTGGAAAGATGTGAGGTTTAAAAACCAGAACCGTCGCCAGAAAATCTTTAATAGGAGGTTTAAATTTGCGCAAGGGGACTTGATATTCTGAAAATTTGATAAATTCTGTACTGATTTATAATGTTTCATATTTAAATTTGGAAGGGCTGAGCTCACCAATGCCCACCGTGGCGACTGGACTGGTGGTTTAAATTTCGTTTATGCTGCCATTATTGAAATACGTATAAAGAAATAAAAAGCTGCAATCATCGAATCAAGTAAGGCTGAACATAACACACTCTACAGTGAAAAAGGTTTTATCTTGCCTTCTTCATAACAAATTTATATAAGAATTCATTAATAATTTGTTTGCCCAAGTTTGTCGCTTTTAATGTACCGAATGGTTAGTGTGGACAACCTCTCCTAGTGTATTGCGACTCTTTAATTCATTTTTTCTTTTGAACCTTGTAAAAGACCTTTTGCCTGAGCAGTTAGTGACCATCAAGCAAAGTAATAAGGCTTCGCGTGGTTGCATAAACTAAGAACCACTAATCTAAGGCATCAGACCCAAACGTGCTTTTGTCATTTTTTTGTTTCCCTGTCTCATTGGGGAAGAGTTCTGCGGTTGCCAGTTGGCAAAGTGGCTTTTGCTTGCTGTTGAAGCTCATCAAGATATTCTCTGATTTGCTTAGCATGGGAGGAGTACAAACTTGCTCAAGTACTCAATAGCAATCTGATTTCTGAATGACTTACTGAAGAAAATTCAAATGGGAAAAATCACATCTAAAAATACCAATCGAGCTTTACGCGATACAAACGCCGACAAAACTACTGACTTGCTCAGTCACCTAAGAAACAACTATGTTTTTATTGTAGGATACTGCTGCTACCCTACACATAGGTTTTATCTGCAGTACCATCTTGCTTTGATCAGGTCCAGTGAAGTAACTAGAGGTTTAAGCCAGGGCGACGCTCAGTGCCATATCAGCCCAACTCTGCCCCCCCAAGATGCTTACAAGGGCCCCCCTAATGGTGATTTTTTAAAAAAAGTTTTGCTATGCTACATCTCGAGGACGGATGGACTTCAAAACAAAATATTCTAAATGCAGATACAACTTTGGCAAAACCAGGTCCGTAGCCAGGTTTTAAGGTTAGAGGGGGGAAAAACATTTTTATGGGGGAAAGACTTAAATTTTTATCATATGGCTGAAACACATTTTTCTGAGCACAACAAAATTTGGGGTGCACAAAAAACATTTGGGGTAACTGCGCCCGAATGCTCTCCGTGTCTGCGGGCCTGGGCAGAACCGTCGCCAGAAAGTCTTCCTTTGGGGGCCTTCATATTTGTGCAGGGGGCTAGGCATTCTGAAAATTTATTTTTAATTCAAAAGATGAACAGCATTTGCAGATTGTGCAAATGAATTATTAATATTTTCCCGAAAATACGTATAGTACGCTCGTAGTTTCCAACTAAAATATTTTGAACCAGCTTAACACAAGGAATCAGGTTGTAAATCATTGACATTTAATTGACGGCGATTATTAGGAGATGTAGTGATGAAATGCAAATGCAAAAAAAATTTGCAGGAAAGCAGAATCAATCCTATCGTTCAGCAATCAAAACATTATTACCGAAGGAGCAAACATGAGGCCGGTCAAAGCATGTGCGCTGCGATGAATGTTTTCTTTCATTAGCGCAAATTGATAAACTTTACCATGAGCTTAAGTGAAATATGCTTTTAAAGCGTGCGTATTGGGCTTTTTACTGGCCGAAATACGCATGCGTAAACCTTGCTGATGTCTAGACTGTAATCTCTGGGTGCATGGCACATGTTTAGATTAGTAATATTTTGTACCTCAAATCGCCTATAAATGTCAACAAATACTAAGGCCTACATGGACGGAACGGTTAGCATCAATAACCTACTAACTGCACAAAGTGGCGTAACTGAGAGAGAGGCAAGGGGGCGAGCTAGATAAAGAAACTGGGCCCCCTCTAACTGACGTTTCGATATTTAGTTTTCTTTATGTTGTATTTTTCGGGGTGTTTTCGTTGTTTTAGCTAGTATAGACATCCACGACATCCAGAGATTCACTATCATTTCTTAACTTTTTTCTGAGCGGTGGCTAGTGGGCCCCCTTCAGCTAAGCTTTTCCCCCCTGGCTCAAACCTCTAATTACGTCACTGACTGCACTACTCTGTTTTGGGACACCCCCCAAAATAGACTTCTAACTACACAATGAACTCTATCTGGCTGTCTGAACAGCAGGCTGCCCAAATGTGTAATTTTGGTCGTAAGCACAAAAGGTATCATGTTGCTATGCAGTACAAAATAAGAGAAGACTACCTGGGCTAGACATAGTAGCATACAATTTTTCACAACAATCACTACACATAGCAGATTGATCACGTGGAAATCTGACTTCTGGGCGTATACAACTAGGCATGTAGGCAGGGGCGGATTAATGAACGCGAGGCCCATCAGGGCAAAGTCGTGAGCGCGAGGTCCCTGACACGCTTTGCGTAAGTGCGCAGTTGGCTCCTTTGCCAGCCCAGCAGAGGCAGGTTGCGAAACGTGCTAGCGGATCGTTGTACTCTTGATGTTTATTGCGTAACAATAACACGGCAATAAATCTTCAAATGTTCACTTCAAGTTATGGGAGTAGGCTTTTTGCCGCATGAGACCAGGGCTCGCACTGAGGGTGTTTTTCCACCCAAATCTGTTTTTTTAGTCGACTTGTGTATCTATAGGTTAATATGAAAAATCGCGTGATATCTGTGTTTTTTGAAGTGATAAACTCATCAACAACATCAATGTGTTGAATAATATAAAGATGACTTTACATTACAGTGTTTGCATGCGCACATCAGGTAAGAAAGTACGCATATCGGATGAAGCAGAACGTGTTCAATCGGTTTCATATTCTCATGTAAGATCATTGTCAGGCTTATATACACTATACAGTGGTGTGTTTAAGGGAAGGCAAGTGAGGCACTTGCCTCGGGCCCCCCCTTGCAATTGTAATGCGCAAAGTAGCATACCTTGCTTCCAAATGAGGCCCAACAGCAACTGCAATGTATAAGTGGGCGATTTTGTTTGTAAAGGGGCCCAAAATAACTGTAATGCACTTTTCTTTCAAAAGGCCCCCTAACTTCACTGATTTCTAGTGCTTAATATTTCAATTTGGGAATCGAAGCCTTCTCTGGTGTGCTAAGTGGTGACGGGACTGGAATTTTGGGCCCTCTGTGACAGCGTGGGACCCCCAAATTGGGGGGTATGGAGTGCGGCTTATACAGTCTTGGGGACACTTGCTGAAGAGAGCCCACTGACTAACACGCAGAAAATATTTGAGAAACAATAGCAAATCCGGTGTTGAACGGCTATACAAAAACCCGAAATCACCGGAAAACACTCCGAAAAACGCAAAAAAACAACAATCTACTGAAACCAAAAGAATAGTAAATGCCAAAATACAA
>JGI24159J19872_10006486_pt1 | contig 15248 bp, 10 predicted proteins | sample Ectturendosymbi4_FD_19872 | JGI IMG/M metagenome (IMG submission 19872) | reverse complement strand
CATTTCAAAAGCAAATACAAACTGAGATAACGTTACTGTAGCGCTAGGCAACTCAATCACTGTAGCCTACTACTGTATGCTGGTTGGCAATATCATCACTGGCCATGCAGTAGGCTACTAGCCTATTGCCACTGCTGTTATTTTTGAAACTATAGTAGTCCAGGTATAACTCCATCCACAATACACAAGTTCTATCAGTTAAATACCTGTACAAGCCAATTAACCATTACTACTGCTCTTCCTCCCTGAAATGTGCAAACGCATAAAAACACCACCTTCCTGAATTATACCCACGGAGTACCTCAACACTGTCCCGACTCAAGCCGAGATTCGGGCTGAGCTCGGCTGAGCAGTTCCCTCCAGAGCATAAAAATTTTTGGGCTGAGCAGGGCGTGGAAATTTCGTCATAATAGAACAAACCAGTTTTCAAGCTTTGCTCGGCTTTCCTCAGCCCTAGTGTAAACCAGCCTTAAAACCTAACCCTCACCATAGCCCTAACCTAATCCTGAATCGAACCCTAACTGTAGCCCTACGCTAACACTACTCAGCTTACCCTAATCTAACGTTTTGCTTATTCTAAGCTAACCTTAACCTAACACCAACTTGACACTAACCCTAACCCTTAAACCTAACCCTAAAGCAAAAGTTTAGAAAGTTTTGAAAAAAGTAAAGAAAAACTGGTCCCACGAATTGAAACATGCAAGCAGTCACTATTACGAAAATGCGAAGTGCCAACATGAATGACAAACCCACAACCATTGGCATGGTAGAGTTAAGACAACTGTTAAACTATCAGGTTGACACCGCTTGAGTGAGAAACTCACTGCTTTGTTCGAAGCGAGTCATGTGGGGTGGTTCCCTATCCACTTCCAATATTGAATGCAACAAGTGACAGCACTTTGCTTTGCTACCTGAAAATTTAAGGTAGTGTCTAAACCAGGGGTCTCATACGCCATGGCCGGCTTAGCCACATGCTGCCTGTGAGGACATTTGTGCGGCCCACGATAATTTTTGGGAATTTTTAAATAATTGACATTTCTAAGTTAATTAGTTTTTATCCACTGGTGTTTACAAGCAAGTGAACAAGTTCATTTTAAATGAACATGAAATGATGATTTGCCTTTAACTCCTAATACCTTTCGTAGAAAATTAGATGTAAAAGATAAACAAGATGACATTCTCACTCTTAGCAATTTATTCTTTTTTTGCTTACATAATAAACATGAAACTATACATAACAACGAAAGGTTTTTCAGGTTCATGTAACAGAGTTGAATAACTTTTATAAAAATTTCAAGGCTGTAGTGTTGAAGACAAAAACATTAATGCATTTTTCCACTTTTGTTACCAGTGTATGTAACTTTATGCGATGGAAATTCTTGAGCAGATACCGGCTTACATGTAGATATGGATTTGACTTAAATGAGATACTGGCTATAATCTTTTTTTCTTAAAAAATTGGATTTTTGTCCACCAAAACTATGAACAGAAATAGCAGATTTACTTGTTTGGGCTTCAATTGCAAATTGTTTTATGAAACTAGCATGAATGTGGTAAAAATTTAAAACTTGCCTTGTACCTACCAAAACATGATTTTTATGTAACAAAGTTATGTTTTGTTATGTTAAAAAAACATGATTTCTTAGGGAAAATTCTTTGTACTGAAAGTTTTTAATGAAGGATAAGTTGAAAGACCTATGATAAAGCTTACAAAAAGGTCACAAACATGCAGCAGACTTTTAACATTGCAGACATACATTTTAAAACTTACTTCACTTTTTTTCTCACTAAAATTGTGCGGTCTAGACCCTTTCCTTTTGAAAATGCATTTTAGAATGTGCAAATTATTGCTGCGCAACATGATATGTGACTGGATAAGTCTTATTTTATGCCAACATCTAACGGGTGCCAACCGTTAAATGGTTGTATTTTGCTGAAGTTTTTATTGGAAACTAGGCTACAATCCAAGTCTTTTGATACTTTGGATGACTTCCTGGGGTTTCGGGTTCAAAAGTTATGATCTAAAGTACTAAAATATTCGACTAATTAGATAATTAATTTGTTTATTTTAGATCATAACTTTTGAACCAGAAATGCTAGAAAGTCGATCAAAGGCTCAAAAGACTTGGACTGCTTCAAAATTAACGAAATTTATAGTGTTGCTGTGAAAAATTTCCCACAAGCATGTCAGATTTCCTGCAAATGACATTCCCATATTCCCCACTTTTTCCTTGCCTGGAATGAAGGCATTGTAAGAAAGTTTTTTTTACAGTGCATCTTGTGAGATAAGTCTTGCACATGACCAAGGCTACTGCCAATAGTGGCAGTAGTTATTTACAGTGCTTCCGTGGCATTGTTTTTTTTTAATAGTGGCAGTGGTTGCCAATAGTGGTTGTGTTTTTTTATAGTGGCTTTTCACAATAGGCTGTGCAGTGAAAACCATGCGCATTGGAAAAAGTTTTTATATGCAATTTCAATCATGTTGTCAAGTTTGCAAATCGAGCAAATATATTTTTGTGTTATTTGGAGGTTCAAGGGGGTGCAAAAGGGTTGTTTATGTTATTCTTTGTCTTTGAATCTCCATTTCTCCCATACTAGAAACAAAAAAATCTGAAAATCACAAAAGTGCACTATATATAACACCTGTCGAATTTAGTAAAAAAAATAAAAAAATTGAGAGGAAAAAAGTTGTAGCATATTTTTATAATGGGAAAAGCAACAACATTTCTAAGAAAAATCATAAGCTTACATGAAAAAAAAGCATGCAAAAAAGGATTTGTAATAGTGATTCTCAAGCATTTGTAATAGTGGCATATCTATCATTTTTGTTTTTATGGATTTATCCTGTTATTTTTAATGATGCATTCCAAAATCCAGTAATGGCAAAGTTTATGGTCATGCAACAAAAAGTACTTTTTTCTAGCTTAATTGTGAAATGCCATTTTTCAGAAAAAGATTTTCCTCAGAAAAGAGCAATGATCAAACTTTAGTTTTTTGGTCAATTACAGTCATTGCAATTGCTCAAAGGTGAAAATACAATTGGAAAAGCTAGTAATTAAGTGTGATACCAAATTTTAAATTAACAAACAAAAAATCATAAAATTTGCTTAAAAATTTCAAATGTGAAGGTACATGTTTTCACTTCATAAGAAAATACATACTGGTAATAAAATGCATCTTATATCTTCATTAATTCTCTATAGCAGAGGTGGGGAACCTATTTCGTACTGTGGGCTGCATGAATTGTATAATATTGCTGGCAAGCCGCAAAATCAATTAATTTTATCCTAAAATTATATCTTTATGTAACTATAAGGAAGAGTGGCTTCTCTTAACGTATTATCTAAGTACCTGCTTATCGTGGAGCTTCATTTTGATGCGATGTTGTACTCTAACACGGGTAACAAAAATTCTAATGCGGGCCAAATGAAACGTTCACGCAAGCTGCATTTGGCTCGTGGACTGCAGGTTCTGCACCCCTGCTGTACAGTAATCAGTTGGCGAGTTACAGTCGAAATTGCCTCCATGGTCCTTACCACAACCAGTCTTAGTCCGGTACATAAACTCAGCAAGCTGTTAAAGAGTTGCGCATATATTTTGTAGTTGGTGGTCATTGTTCGTATTGCTGAATTTAGTTCAAACCTGTGTTTAACATCTTGGGAGCCTGTGTACGATTATATCGTACTTTGAAATCACGTATTGAACTGCTAAATTGGCACCAATTTTCAACTCCATGACTCGCTAGTCAATTGTGCTAGAATGCCTACGGAGCTATCCAAGGAGTTATGGTAAATTACCAATTTTTGTAAAAGTAGCACTTTTGGTACAATTATCAATATTATGTATTTTGACCATAACTTTTGAACCAGAAACTTTACAGAGCCAATCAAAGGCTCAAAAACTTGGATTTTAGCCTAGATTCCAATAAAAACTTGAGCGAAATACTTCCATCTAGCGGTTGAGCCCAGGGCCAGGTAACCTTAGCCAAAATGGCCAAAAACTACCCCATGATGTCGCTCACAAAAAACCTAAAACCAAAAAAATTTTTCATTGTAGACTTGCCACATCTTTTGAGGGTTGAATCGCTCTGTAGTGTAATTGGTAGAGGAATTGCAGAGTTGCAAAGTGATAGCCTTCTAAGTGGCTCACATGGTCTTAACCCTTTAATGCCTGCGCCAGCCACAGTGATGGCTGGTAATTTTTTGGCCATAACTTGCCAGCAACTAGAGCTAGAGAGCTGTTCAAACCCACTACGGATTTGGGGAGTCTTCTAGTTTCAATTAAGATTTTTTTTCAGTTTTGGGTATGGGATTCTTTGTGGGTGATGTCACAAGTGGGGTAGTTTGTAATTTTGGCTGAGTTTACCTGGCCCTGGGCGCCAGCCCAATGAGCAATTTTTGGCTCATGTTTTTTTGAAATTCGGCTAAGATCTTCATCTGTAGAGCCCCTGATGCCTTTCTAGCATATGTAGAGCCAAAATTATGGCTAAAAAACCCAATTTTCCACAAAAATTAAAAGTTCCTCGAAAGGTACGATTTTCCCTCACAGGTCAAATTTTGACCAGCCGTAACTCGACAAGCGATTGAGCTAGAGAGCTGTTCAAACCCTCTAAAGACCAGCAAAGTCTTGTAGTTTAGAACAGTGCTCTTCAACAGGGGTTCCACAAAACATGTAGTGGAGTTCCGTGAGTTTAATGGTTTCATGAGGACTCCTCGTTATTTTAGGGGAAATTGTTTCTTGCTTCAGTATGTTCATGTGTCATTATGTAATTCTTAGATCACTGTGCCCCATTCAGACTCCAAGTACGCCAGTTAGTTGTACAGGAGGTTGAGCGCAGACTGTGGAACAAGAAATTTTGAGAGTTGTTACGTCACGTGTTGTTCATTGTTGTGCCATTAAGAAGAACATTATTGGTGCATTGCTGATGTACAGTTCACAGTACTGTAGAAGTAGAGACTAGACAACGAATTAGAGCTGCTGTTCAGTCCTTGTGGGAATAAAGAAAAATAGTGTGAGACCCAAATTTTTGTATTTAGTCAAATCAGATGAAGCGAAATAGCATATTTTCTTACGTGAAGTGATATAATAACAACAGCAAACGTGTGAATGGTAACGAGCAATGTAGTTCAAGTGTAATAGAGGCACCTGATCCAAAGTAGACCAAATTTAATTGAATTGCCAAAGTTAGAAAATGGGACGACACATATTTGAGATACGGGTTCTTTTTGCCAAGTTCTGATCGTATCAGATACATTCCAGAATTGCAAGAACAACTGAGTCATGAAATTTTCAATTTCTGTAATAACTGCTTATTTGTTCAAGTGTCTAACAATGAAAATTTGATTTTCTTACAAGTAATTCATGTTTTTAAAATTTTTGTTAATGGGGGGTTAAATGACAAACACGGAAGTATAACAGGGGTTCCACGATGACAAAAAGGTTGAAGAGCACTGGTTCAGAATTTAAAAAATTTCAAGTTTTGAGTTAGGGGTTTTTGGTCAATGATGTCATGATTGGGATAGGTTTTGCGGTTCTTTTATGATGTCATCGGCCAATCTAATGAGCTGACTTAGCAGCTAAAAGTTTTATTGGAATAGCTGTAATAGGAGTCTTTAGAGCCCTTGATTGACTTTCTGGTTTAAAAGTTATGCCAAAAAGATTCCAAATATTTCAGGAATTCCCTAAAAAATTTGCAGGGATTTCCCTAATGAATTTGCAGAATTTTGGCCATAATTTTGGAACCAGAAACACTAGAAAATCAATCAAACCTTCCAAAGACTCATATTATAGCCTTAAATCCAAAAAAAATTTGAGCAGCGAAATCGGCTTGTTTGTTCGACTCTCAGGGATGATGATGTCATCAGATTGTAAACAAAATATGCATAAACTTATTCCCATCATGTCAACGTAAAAAAATCCACCATCCAAAACTAAAATATATTTTATATTGCAAATTACAAGACTTTTCTCATGTTTAGAAGGTTTGGACAACTCTCTAGCTCCATCTGCTGGCAAGCTATAGCCGTGGGTCGAAAATACCCATGGTTACCTTTTGTGGGAGTTGAATTTTTATCAGTTTTTGTTTTTGAGCCATAACTTTGGCTCTAGATATACCAGAAAATCAATCAAGGGCTGTAAAGATTTGGATGATAGCCTAGATTCCAAAAAAAACTTTATGGCTCATTGGGTTGGTTGCCAGGGCCAGGTAACCTCAGCCAATAAAATGCAAAACACCTCCACTTATGATGTCACCTACAGAGAACCCACACGCAAAATTTAAATTTTCTTTCAATTGAAACTAAACTTCCTGAATCCGCAGAGGGTTTGAACAGCTCTCTAGCTCTAATGCAGGGGTGGGGAACCTATTTACTGTCACAGGCCACATGAATTATGCATTATTATCGGTGGCAGGCCGCCAGTCAATTTTTCCTAAATTTTACCTTTATCCAACTGTGAGGAAGAGTGAATTCTCTTGACTTAACTATCTAAGTACCTGCTTATAATGAGCTTTGTTTTGACGTGATGTTGTACTCTAACTTAGGTAACTATAATTCTGATACGGACCATATCAAATGTTCACACAGGCTGCACTTGGTCCGTGGGCCGCAGGTTCCCCATCCCTGCTGTAGCGGTTGGTGAGTTACGGTCAAAAATGTACTGGCCTTCATAGTGGCCAGCACAGGTGTTAGGTAAAACCAGGCTGGCTCCAAAGGTATTAGAACACACATCAAAATACTGTAACCTACGACACCAACTGAACATGAACAGTTCTTTTTAATAAGAGTGTAGTGTTTGCACAATAGCACAATGCATTAATACTGCAGAAGCAGGTGAAAGTTATCTCACATTTTTTGAAAAATGATGGGACAAATAGTACTTTAGGTACAAAATGGTCATGTCATGCATATGGCAGTGCTATATATTACATTGCTTCATCTTTCCACCATAGTGATTAGCTTGATTTACCACATGGCTGTCCCTAAGCTTGATCTTCAGCAGCTGAACAAACATAATGACTGATCCACGGTCATCTGATATGATGATCTCCAGGTATCTTTGTTGGCCATGTAAATAAACATGAACTGTCTGTCTGTCTATATGCAAAGTTTTTGTTTTTTTTTCTACAGCTATCACAGATGTGCGAAAATATTTTCTGCTGTGTACTCTGGCAGGCTTTATTGAAGCTGTTGAATTAATTAAAATGCAGTGTTCTTTTTATATCCAGAATGTGAAAATTGCCATCCTCAAGCATGCTAAGCAGTTACACTTCCCAACAGTCTGCTTCTGAATTGTGCTTTTCAAGATTTTTTGGCATGCCAAAAAGTACTTAAAGAAGATATTTTGTGCATTTTTACAGTTTTCCTCAGTCTACAGGAGCAGTAACAACACTGTCACAAAGTGCAGCTCAGAGTTATTCGAACCAAGCTTACACTTATGGATATGGATCTTCTGCTACAAGCACCACAGTAGCCCAATCTGCTTCTACACAGCCAAACTTCAATGCTTTTGCAGTTAAGATCTGTGTGTTTTGCTTCTGTTACTATGCGGGTGCCAGTAACGATTTTGGAAACATGACTATAGTATTTCATTTTGCTTTTGTATTCCTTGCACAGTGTTATGAATTCCATTTGCTTGCAGGGTCACAGCAGCTAGTATGGTAGTGGATGTTACCTATTTGAGTGTGACATCCTGCTTACACACAACGCAACAAAATGCTAAGATATTTACATTTTGCACTGTTTTACATCATTGTTTTTTTGCACAACTTCACATACAACATACAACTAAAATTTTTTCACTTTATTTGTAATGGATTCTAATAAAATCTCTTCCTGCTTTCACATTGATATTGTACCTTATTAGCCCTTGTTTTAACGTTGCTAACCCTAATTTCAGAACCTCTGGTATAACCAAACCTCAACCACCACAGCAAGCCAGACAGCAACACAGTCAGCTCAACAACAGGCCAGTGTTCGTACACAGCAGCAGCCCCAGGTAGCAACCCAGCTACCTACTTTCCCAGCAACGGTATAAGTAAAATTTGATTTGAGAAAATATATTTTTGTTAGTGTATCTACTTTTATTTTTCGATTATTTATTTATGTGAAATACAATTTTTTTACGTCGTCGCCGCATGACAGGTATTTTATGGAATCTTGACAATCATTTTTATCATTTTTAAGTCTCACAAAGGTATACAACTTTCTATTCAAATGTCAATTCTATGACGGGTGTTTGAAAAATATTCAGAATTTTTGAAACTGCATATGACTCAAAGTTCTGAAGCACTTGAATATTAATTAAAACTGTGTAGAGAAATACAAAAAAGCAGACTTTCTCCATTATAGTAGCTAGCCTTGTTGTGAGATTTGAATGGAAACTTGCTATTGGCAGTAATTCAACTACTCTGTGGTTGCAGCAAGTTGTGAACTCGAGAACTTTCTGAACATTGCCAATTGTTTCATGTGCAGTCTAACACTACAGTATTTTTGCTCACCAAAGGTGTCAGGATGGTCAGTTGTGATCAAGCGCTTTTCACACGTGCGCCAGGGAACTGTATACTTTCTGTTTTGCTATTGATGTTTTTCCGTTTTTTAACATTTATTTTGTGGCTGCGTTTACAAGCAAGATCAGGATTGCTTCAAACGAGTGACATTCCTGAGAGCATTGACGTTCTCTTTTTTCCTGTCACGTGAGAATTCCAATCAACACGTTGATTTTTTCGTGCGTTAGTAAATTGTGCGCTTACCCGGATGTCCTGTCTTAGCAGTACCACTGGAGTGTGTCTGATGCAGGCATTGCATAAAACTTGTGGCGATCTCCAAAGTAACGTGGTATGATTTTGACGACAATAGTTGATTTGATACTTGCCACCATGCGCTGAAGAAAAGAACTATTCGCATTTGCGAAACCCTAAAACCTCTCTTTTAAGCATTGTTATCTAGTTGAGAGTCTTGTTGCTGAAGTCCACCAAACGTTTGTCTGCGCATGGTAGTAGGTTTGCCATACTCCAAAAAAAAAACGAACCCAGAAGACTTTTAATTAATCCTGCATAAGTACATCTGATTTTTTTTCAAACTGAACAAATCCAAAATTTATGGCTCGAGGTTTGCTGTGGCTTTCAAGTAACCTGTCTGCCGTGCTCTGTTTTCATGAATCTACGACGATCTGGACTCGCACAAATCCTCATTCCAGCAGCCAGTCTCCACAAGCACGACGCAGCCGAATCAATTCAAAAACGTTGAAAACAGCTTGCGAATTGATTCGACTGTGTCGCCCTCGTGGAGACTTACTGTCGAATCAATCTGTTGATGATCTTTCCACAAAGTTTTAACGATTAAATAAGTCAGATTGTGTTCAGTTCCTGTGGTCCTCTCAAAACGTTGTATTTCTACGTTCATTCAAAACGTGCTCCTAAACGGTGTCCCTGGCGTCGAAGGAACACTTGTATACGCCGATAAAAAGCTGTCAGTGACTCGCACGCATTTACCTTCGGATTTTCCGCATCTCTCCTATAATAATTGTTGCCTTCTTCACCAATTGTTTGTGGGTCGTTTTCAAACACATTACACCTGACCCGTTTTTTTTCACTGAGACATATCGGTCAATTTTTGCTAGGACATATTGGCCTCTGAGACATTTCGGTCATTTGTCTCACAGTTGTATTAAAACTCGCCGTAACAGTGTTCATTAACCTATATTTTCAAGACATTTTGGCCGAAATCACTTACATTTTTTTCGGTCATTTCAAAAATATGTCGGTCCATGACCGAAAAAACCCAGCACTTGACATACCTCACGGATAAAAAAATGTGACAAAAATCAAGTCCTGTGAACGCGCTGTCCTGTCCACGTCACGCTTTGCTTGTCTATAAGACTATCCAACTCGCTCCCCGAGCCAAGGTAAAGTGTCATTTGATGTGTTGGAGCCTTTCCGGTTTTCTGAAACCGCTGTTCGTCTTGACTTGATCAGTACTTCTGCGCCGGGAAGACTCTTTTTACAGTCATTTGTAAAAATCTCATGCGTTTGTACGTTCAGAAAAAAAACAAGGTTAAAAAATGAAATTAAAGAATTTATTTCTTAATCTAGGTGAGTCGTTTGTTAAATTGGCCTTGTATCTGTTGCATATCTGTTGGTGAGTTTTTGAAAAATTTTAGTCGAAGGAAAGCTTTAACCGTAGCTACAGCGGCGGACATCTTGACGTTTGATTGCATTTTAAACCTTGTTGCGAAGCTGCACAGGCCACTGATCTAACGAGCGTTGTCATGGCGACGGGTTGTGATTTTTCGAAGGCTTGTTTCAAAGCCGTTGAGGTAATCTTGAGAAATTGTTCAAAAACTGAAAGCACACTTCTTGGGGTCAGGTTGCTATGAGAACGCCGTTCCCAAGCGTTCCCGCCCCATTTCACCCGTGGGACCAACAGATCTCAAGCTGTGACACACGTGCACCTCTTGCGAGGCCCGCTGCTTATCTTTTCAAAATCCAAGTAATTTTTCTTAAAAATATAAACGCGCGTTTCACAAAATTGCCAATAATGNCATGCTTCTTGCGAAGTCGTCGCAGCAGTGCAATAAGGAAGAAATTTATCGATCTATCGGGTGCGGCTCACGGTCTCAGCCTGGTAAAAAGACCGCGATAGCTATTGTTCGGTCTCATCGGTAACATACAGAGTTCAGGAAAAAATCTAGCAGATGGTTGTTTTCCTCGTAGTAGCAAACGTAAATACATGACAAATGCGACGTAACTTGCACCTGCAAGGCTGACCGCTTAGGAACCTTGAGGCAGGTGTAACCTATTTTTGTGATTGAAAACCAGGACGCTTCAGAACAACGAACCTTATCAGATAAATGTGGTACGTAGCTTACTTGGAGTACGCAGCTAATTTGAATTCCTATAGTTAAGACACCAACAAAAACTAAAATGAGGCCTTTTGCTAAGAAACAAGCAATGTTCAAGCATTTGTAATTTTACACGTTCGCCCAGTCATACTTTTCCGTAGACAATCCTTTCTTCAAGAGTTCTTGTTCGATTTAATTCTCTCGTAAAAATCACAGCAAAAATAATCAGTAATTTTATAGGTGATAAGGGGTTTCACATTCTGCTCCTGTTGCCAGGCCACATGTTATTCATTTATAGAAAACATTCTCTCAAAGGGAGCTGATTACCAGGTGTAGGACTATACTGGCTGACTGAATGCATGACCGGGACTTTTGGTAGATTGACCGGGACAACGGGACAAAGCCTTCAAGCAGGGACTGTCCCGGCTAAAACGGGACGTATGGTATGCCTACCTTGAGGTTCGACTTCGGTTTTGTGTATGCAAGATTATCAAGTTAATGACAAGCCGTCCTGAAGACTTGGACTCATTATAAGGGCATTGTTGTCTGCGTCGTTTAAATGCTCCCCAAGGGGAACGCGACTTTTCGGTCTGACCGTTTCAGTCACGGGACTTTTCGGTCAGACTATGAAATCTTGCAGAAATCATACATGTTCACTTCTTAATGCAAACATACTTAAATCAACAAAAGGTTTTATGTAAAAAAAATACAAACATTATCCAAGATCCAACAGTTAATCAGCATCAATATATGATTTTCATTATCATCGGCAAGCAAATGAAATCATTATCCACATTTTCAATTAAATACAAATACTTCAAACTCATAATTACAATTCAGATGTAATCGCAATCATGACTCGTCAAAAGGGAGTTGGTATAACACCAGCTAGCGTGACATTTCGCCTGCCTGTGTAATCATTTAAATGAACAAATTTAATCAGTTGCGTAATGTTTATGTACAGAAATTCGTGACCAAAACGTCCCCAGACCGAAACGGCTCAGACCGAAACGGCCAGACCCAAAAGTCCTGTTCCGTATCTTTCTGCTGGAGGTGTTTCTCGAGATTGACCGAGTTTAAACAAAAGAGCCAACTGATGTCTTTTCAATATAAGACTCTCGTATTACCGCAAGCTCACGGTTATGTCGATTTGGCATCCTGATAAGGCCTAATAACCAAAGCCATTTGTTCTGTTGAACTGAATTCCGGTGTCCGTGTACTATTTTCATTTATTTACGTTAACCCTTTGGTTTCGTTAGCGGTGATGTTTAATTGAACAGCGCATATTTTTTGCCACATCGGGATGTTTTTTATTATCCAACAAAGGCCGGAAACGAATCAGTGCTGTCATCATATGTTACCCCTCACGGCCAGCCGCGCAAAGCAGCACAGCGCAACTAGACCCGCAAGTCTTAACAGTTATGAGAAGCACTCGCGTAGATAAGTCTGTTCTGCCGAGGAAGATGCTTACGTTTTGCGTTGCTTTGTTTTTAAGTATCTTCAGCCGTACCAAGCACAAGCGGCGGCGGCATTTCTACAACAACAACAGCAACAGCAACAACAACAACAACAACACTACCAGCAGCAACAGCAACATTTAACGAATTCAGGTTGGTGGCTGTTCGACGACTGCAAAACACGGCTCATTGCTCTGCGGTGATACTTCTAAAAGCGCTTTATCAGTTTTTCGTTGCGGTACGTTTCAGAGTAATTGTAAATAAAGAGAGCTAAGCAATGTAGGTTTTGCAGTGATCAAAGCTGAACCACTTTGGCTGCAACCCCGCTTTCCACAGAAATCAAGTCGGTGTAGGTTTTTGAATTTTTTTGTAGTTTTAGTTGCTATAAATTGTATGTTGGTGACGCGGTGGGACATTTGATTTTTATTCAGTTTGCAAGTTGATCGCTTCCAGGTCTTTAAACTGCTGCATACGAAGCATGCAGTTCAGTTTTTTTGTTTTTATTGCTGCAGTCGAAGCCTTTATGCGACGGCAACATAGCCATTGATTTCTTTTCAAGAAGGGAAGCCAACGTTTAAACCAGCAACGTCCAACCTGCGGGCCGCATGCGGCCCAGTCGAAAGTTTTGTGCGGTAGTAAAAGTATCCTACATATATGTAGGCATACTGACAACCTGTCTTCATCTTGATAATCTTGAATTTGACATTTTGGACGCAGGTGGTCCTCAGTGCCACTTTATCACGTCTTTTACCATTGCAGTTAGGATTCGAACGCTTTCAGCACATTAGCTTAAGCGAAATTTAGTTTACTAAAGCTATTCAATGTGTGGCCCTCATTACTATATCATTCAATGTGCGGCCCTGGTTAAGATAGTGACATATATTTTGGCTCAGTAAGCCATTTGGTTTGGACATAGCGGGTTTAAACAGTTAAAAAGAATTGATATGACATCAAGTATACTAGCCAGTCATTCTCGCGTGAGTCCAGTCCACCTCCTCTGCACTGGATGTCAGTGTTCGTTTCACCGTAGCGTTCGTGTGAGGCTGAAACATGAAAAAACTCTTTTATGACCAAGCGTTACTGCCATACTATCTTCTTTTCATCCGCGTTGATCTTTTGTACGAAACTTAAGCTTCGTCGACCCAAGGCTACAAAGCTCCTGTCGGCGCCAAGCCAGGCCATACGCAGACCTCAACTTCTATGACGCAAAGTAAGTACAAGTTTATTTTGTCAGAAAGAATTGGTATTTAGAACAATATTAAATCTTAACGGCCAAGTTTAAAACTGAAACTGTCTAGATGAAGTGTTTTCCGATGTTTGTCGCCGAGCAAGGTATTTTCAACAGATGCGCTTGCTTCCTTCGTTTGAAAGAAGTCGAGCTGGTTGCTATTGTCACTTGCCTACACAGACGGTTACCTGTTGTTGCGTATGAATATCAGTTACAAGAGGCCGCAAGCAAAATGTCGAAACTAATTTTTTTCGGTCATTGACCGAATTTTTATACGGCAGAAAAAAATTAATCAATTTTTATCCAGTCATAAAAAAATACCTGGAAAACGAAAAGAGGTCAGAAACTTTAAAGTATTTTGGACAAATGACCAAAATGTCTCAACGAAACAAAAATAGGGCCGAAGCGATTGTTTGTTACGTCGAACTTCACTTTCTGACGTACAACGTATTATTTTAACAAACGAATTCGCTGGATAGGTTTTATTGTACATGTGCAATTCTAGAGCCCTGGTTTCGTGTTGTCAGATCGATCCTGTTGTATGTTACAAATTTACTCGGCGATATTGGATTTTATTCAACCTAAACAGCTGTTTCGTTCGACGTTTCACGAAAAAGAAATCTTGTGACTAACAATTGGGCTAAGACCAGCTGCTGATCGCGAAATAAAATATTACCGGTTACTTTGCTGTGTTTTCTCGTCCCGTAATGTGTCATTTGTTCCTCTTACTCTAGCTCCTGCTTTCGGGCTAAATAATTTATAACTTTGTTGCATGCAAGGCTTAAAAATGATCGCAAACAAAACTGGAAGCGATCGCTGCCACTTGGTTCTCATTCCAACAAGTTTTATTGTAAATCTTTTAAAAAATGCGTGGATCAGAGCGTTTTAAGTATAAGAGATTTTTACTTTTTTGTTCTTTTTCAATCGGATAATTAGAATTTGTTTGTAACTGTCTTCAGACGCAGTCAAAAACGAAAGTCCCGTTGTTCGTGTTTCAATTTTTTATTTTTTGAAAAAAAGGCGGTTTAAATTTAAGAGAAGATTTTCTGCTGTCATACAAAGCAGAAATCAACTGTTAGTTTACGAAATCAAGTTGTTGTTCGCCTGCCTAGTAACCGCCTTACACCGTAGGTTGGGGAACATCGAGCTCGACGCCGCAAAGGGATGCGTATTCCACCAACTACCAGAGCTTGGTGAGTAGGACCGGTCACGTGATGTGCTGTAAAAAACTTTGACTCCAGCCAAAATGGCGAAATTCCTATTGCAGACGCAGCCGATGTTAACTATGAGCCACACGCGTCGACTCTGACTGTCTTGTCAACGAATTCCCTTTTAGGTTGCGAAGCTCGCTCGTCGATCAAAGGGACCGACTTGTTTATGCTAAAATTGCATAGGAAACCAGATCTTGTACAACAGCACCGATTTTGTTAGGATACCACTGCCATCTTGGCCAACCCCTTCCCCCTTACTCAAAAATACAAAACTTGCATATTTCATTAGTACTGCTCGACAGAACGCTTCGAAAAACTTAGCTCTGAAGGAACCAGGTTAATAAATGTTTTTCAAGTCAATTTAGTTGAAAACTGACTTTAAGCCAAGCTGGCTAGCGTTTCCTGAGCAGGGTTTAAAAAATGAAAATTTTCCTTTATTTTCTGAACGTTCTTCTCGGGTCTGAATCAGGCAAGTTCCTCACTAAAATAGAAAGTTTCTATCACTTCTTCGAT
>JGI24159J19872_10006484_pt1 | contig 15248 bp, 7 predicted proteins | sample Ectturendosymbi4_FD_19872 | JGI IMG/M metagenome (IMG submission 19872) | reverse complement strand
ACCTCCAGACATGGAAGCTAAAGCTCAGCACAACAAAAACGGTGTCGGTGGCCATCCATCTTGACAAGAAGGAAGCTGAACGCGAGCTTAAAGTCAACTTCAACAACGAAACCCTGCCCTTCTGCTCCGAACCCAAATACCTTGGAGTAACGTTGAGCAGGTCGCTCACGTATCGCCGACACCTTGAGTCACTTCGCAAGAAGTTGACATCACGCGTCGCATTCCTGAGGCGGCTTGCAGGCTCCGGTTGGGTTGCTGGGGCAACAAATCTGCAAACAGCCACCTCAGCCCGGTGCACTCAACCGTAGAGTACTGCACTCCTGTCTGGTGCCGCAGTGCTCATACCTGCTTTATCGACCGTGCCATCAACGATGCCTTGCAAACTGTGACTGGATGCCTGCGTCCTACACCAGCGGACAACCTTCCAACAATCGCAGGCATCCAACCTGCTGAGCTTTGTCGCAATGGAGCCACACTGTCTCTAGGACACCATGCCATGTACCCTGGACATCTGCTCCACTCAGCGCTCACCTGTCCATCGAGTGCAGATGCACGGCGCCTCAAACCGAGACACCCATTTGTACCCGCCGCACAACATCTCATCAGTTCATCTGACAACAACAAAAGTACAACACAGTGGGCGGATGACCAATGGAATGCGGGGTGGGCCGACAACCCCACAAGACTCCGCATTTTCATCCCCGACACCGGCACCCGTTCCCCTCCCAAGAAGAGCCTGGGTCCGGCTCAATCGCCTCCGCACCGGTGTCGGACGTTTCCGTTCCTGCTTGCACAAATGGAGTATGGCCTCCTCTGCGGCCTGTGAGTGTGGCGCAGAAGAACAAACCGTCGACCATATTGTCATTCAATGTCCAATCCATCGACCTCCTCATGGATTGCATGGCCTGACGGTTCTAGACGATGAGACAACCGAATGGCTGCTCAACATCTTCCCTGAGGTCTAGTGCGGCCAAGCAGTGGTTTGAAGAACTGACTCAAAAGAAGGAAGAAGAATTTTTCTGAAAGTTGACTTTTCCAACAAAAATAAAAGCTGTCCAATGGTTAAAAGTGTTCCTTTATGCCTATATAGCACGTGTTGTTCAGTGTTTTTCCCCTGCTTCTTGATGATTTTCTTCAAACTAGAATCAGTTAATTTTGACAAGAAACAAACTATTCCGTGATCACTCAACCATGTGTTTCACCATCATTTTCTGACTAGAACTTGTGAGACAAGACTTGTTAAAAAGAGCGTTAATGTCCACCTCGCCTGCGTTAAAGCGAACTGCGCAACTTCGTCAGGCGGTTATGTAACAGCTCCGCCACTATTGCCATATAACGTACTGTTCATGTTGAAGATAGGCTTCAATATGTTGGTTTGTCGCTACAGCGAGTTCTGTGAAGCAGAACGTTTTCAATTTGGTTTGCAGAAAATCATGGCTCCCAAAAAATTTTTGGAATTTTTTGGTTAAATTTTTGACGCTGTAGTTTTAATTGAAGGAAAACTTCAAGAAAAAACCATTGTATTGTATAACGTCTTCACTCCCACACGTAACGCACTAGACTCAAACACGCGTGGCACTAGCAACGGACACACAGATACATGAAAGAACACGAACATAGATCGGGGGTCTAGTAGAAAATTATACGCTTGTTGACGCTAATACAATTACTTTGATGGAACTCAAACATATATATGTGAAAGTAGTAAATATATGGCGCCATCACGGCGGTTGTTATAATATAGTGCTGCGATGAATAATATAGTGCTGCGATGACTTCCAAGTGCATTGATTCATGAAATGCATGGGGGAGTGGGAGGATGCGAAGGACCAGGGGTCATTTAGGTTGCAGAACTCCCAAGGACGAAGCTACTCATTGTGTAAACGGAACAGTTTGTAGAAGCAAGTAAATGCCTGTTGCTCTGAGGTTTAATATGCGCAATGCGGTTATATGGTTGTGGAAGCAAAATGCGTTGCAGGCAAGATCAAGCCACCAGAAGAAACTGGTTTCCACATGAAACATTGTTTGTTTACGCCTATTTTGGAAATATTCGTGAAAGCTAGAGAGGAAATGCATCAACATTTGCAACACTGCTGTGGTGCCATGGAATTTATGCAGGTTGAGAACTGGTCGTCCAAACACGTGTTTGGGAAATGAATTCTCAGTCGATGCGAGGAATCATGCATGGGAATGGAAATTTGTTAACTCTTGGTGGGCACATTATTCGCTCTGCGCTTGGAAACTAAAGGCATCCCATCATCAGTGTCGCAGCTAGAGTGTGAGCTGCCCGGGGTGGTCCTTGAGTTTGGCGCCCCCGAAGCCCATAAAAATACGTATTGCACAGTGACTGGCTCTTAAAGCTTTGTTTATATTAACTAGTTTGTGCACCATTATAATATTACAGTACTCTCAAATGCTCAAATATGGTATACTTTAAATGCACACCAGAAAACTCAAACATAGTAAGTAACAGTTAAAACAAAAAGCAAAAATGACATATGGAGAAAAGTAGTTAAAAAAGTGTAAAAAATTAGGAACATCTTTATTTCTGAAATGAAAACTACAGTTTTCTACACAGTAACTTTTCTCGCCTTTATGTTGGCAAATTCTTCAATGCCAATGTGAAAATTTATTTTATCTGTCAATTGTTGCTCTATAGACAGTATGGCAAGATTTCTCAATGCAGGGTGCTCATACTAGATCTTAAGTAATTCTTGACCAGTTTAGTTTCGAAAAACTCCTCTCACAGGTAGCAGCACTAACGGCAATTGTGAGGAACAGTGCTGCCACAGGCTTCTCTGTAAAAATCACTAGATTCTCAAAAAAATTCACTAGATCTGAAAAAAATCACTAGATTAAAAATATTTGCGTCGAAATTCGCAGTTTTGCTTTAAATGATTTAGTTGTTTACTTTATTGTCCAAAAACCTTTGCATCATTTGCAAGTTTGTTAAAATATATCAGCCCGGAAAATCTCATACTAACAATCTTCGGGTTCCGGCGTTTCTCAAGAGCTGAAAGTGACGCCACTGACGGAGTATTTTAGATTCAGAGCAATCAATCTAATATTCAATTAATTATCTCCACTGCTATGTTCTTGCAAAGACATGACAATGCAGTCATGCAGCATGGAAGTGAAAACAATGAGAAACTCAAATTAGAATCACTTGTTCGTTCCACGTTGAAAAGGCACGTTCTACGTTGAAAAGGCACAGTATAACTACGTTGAAAAGGCACAGAAGATAACGGAGTACAGATAAAAACTAGAATAAAATGACAGTAAATATACAAAATGATTTTTGGCTATAATTGACTTAATACGAGATTGCATATTTTTGATTCGTTTTGACTCGACGTACAGTTTATTTTTACTGCTGTTATTTTATTCTACTCTTCATCTGTACTCCGTTATCCACTGTGGCTTTTCAACGTAGTCATCAGTGTTATCACTACGTCATCCAATCACTCGTTTTCAGTGGATTTTACTGCTCTCCTGTTCGAGTCGCCATTCGCCCTGATGATGAAAGCCTACTGTTATTGGCTGAAACGTCGGTGTCGTTTTCAAAGTTTTACAACAGTTGAACAAAGACTTATAACTTGTTCGTTCTGTTGGTGCAAATCTTCAAACAATAATTCGCATCATCAATTGTTCACGGATTAAAAAAGGCTGATATTCTTCAAAAAAGGGCTAAAAAGTTGAAAAGTTGCAAAAAAAGACTAATCTTCAAACACGTATCTCGCAAAAAATCACTAGGTTGCAGTAAAAAAATCACTAGATCGGTCTAAAAATCACCAGGTGTGACACCAATTGTGAGGAAAATCCGCAGCATTATTACTAAATTTGGAACAAATTCCCAAGGTTTTGCTTTTGAATAAACTGCAAAAGTTCAAGGGGGCGTTCTTTTTCAACTGTGAACTGTACATCGACAACATATAACTGTAATGCAACAATAACGTTCTTAATTGCACAACAATGAACAACAAGCGACGCAACAGCTATCAATATTTATTTTTCGGCTATTAACTGCACTCAACCTCCTGTACAACTAACTGGCCTACATGGAATCTGAATGCTCTAAAAATTTTCATAATGATGCATCAACATACTGAAGCAAGAAATCATTTCCCCAAAATAAACGAGGAACCCTCACGGAACCCTTAAAACTCACGTAACCCCACTACATGTTTTGCGAAATACTAGGGTTCCAGGAGCCGCTGTTGAAGAATACTGAGCTAAACTGTATTTCTCCACACGCACGGAAATCCATTTTGACGAGCACAAATCCAACAATACATTTATCAGATTTACACAGAAATGTTTTTTAGACCCAACAATGCAATTTCACTCGCAGGTACAAAACTTGAGTACTTACAAAAGCTTAGAGATCACCACAGCCATACGTTTGCCCACAATCGTCCACCATACTCCAAAGTTCTATAACGTCATATAAGGACTACGATCAAACATCAACAACGACCCAGCAATCAACCGTGTAGTGAATCAGTAAAATTTAACATCAAGTGATTTGATGAGCATGTTGAGAACCGTGTTGCAGCGTCATGTAAAAAAAGCCTATCGATACAACATCCCTGATACACGATTGTTTATTGTTTCGCTAAGATAACAATCGCTTAAATACACATGCCATTGTTTAAATTACTCAAAATCAAAAACGTCCTTCAACTGCGAGTAGTGTCCCGTTATTAAAACCACTTTTATGTCAATACAGCCTTTGCAGGTTTACACCCTGCAACATAAGCCCATAGTACCGCCAGGGGCGGGCCCCCCCTCCCGGCCCCCTTTACCTACGCCCCTGCCCACCACTTTATACAAGAGTTTGATGCGAATAATTTTAGTACTCGCAGCAAAAATCGAACGGAGTAAGATATAACAGCGATGTTTCATGATTCGACTATTTTCATAGCAGCAGCGTTATGTAATCAAATCAATGCACCTGGTTAAATGCACACGAACAAAAAAGAATATCAAAACGTTCTTATTACCCAAGTAACACATTTTATATTCCGCTGTAAAAAGTGTCCAAAACGGTTTATTTTTTGTTTCTAAAGGAATGTTTGACCAGATTTTTATCGTGCTGTAACTCAACATTTTCGCACCTGAGTTTGAACGTGCTTTGGGTAAAAGCAAATTGTCGTATTTTCTTTTGTCTCGTATTATATAGATCAGGGGTTACCAACCTGGGGGTACATGTACCCCCAGGGGTACATTTGCCCATCTGAAGGGGTACATTTAAGGTTAGCAGTAGAAGGGAAAATATATTGTTATATTACTGATTTCCAAATATTTATACATATAACAGTGAATAGTATTTTCAAAAATGATTATATGCTTATTGTCAAATATGCTGTATCTATGATTAGCACGGCCATAGTCAGGGTCAAATTTTTACGAAGGAGAATATGTGTAAGTACGTTCCCAGTTAGGTATTTTGTGTAATGTAGTTTGTGTATATCTAACGTCCCGCCCTAGTTTAATCTTGGCTAAGCAAATCAGATACAAACTGAAACTGTGTCATGCTTGTAGTTTGCACTTGAAAAAACTTGTGAAATACTGCACAGAACGTAGTGCAAACCACTTATTGCACAGAACATAGTGCAAACCACTTGTAGCACAAAGACATTACAACACAATTCTTCTGCATCCCGATGCATCAAACCACTTGGTAATGTTGTCTCGGTTCGCATTAAGACCTCGATGTATATGCAGTGAAGCCAGGTTATTGAGCCTGTTTTACGAGGTTGCGATCCTCAGCCAAGTTGTGAGGCATCTCAAAGCAGAAAAGGAGCGTTCATAGGACCATGAACGAATTGGTGGGAGAGTTTTTTGGCATGTGCTTTATGTTTGGAAAAAATCCTGAGTTTGCTGCTGCCATCGACTGTGTTAATGTGTTGAAATTCATCTCATGATCTTTTGCTTTCATACTTCAACTCCTTGCATCAGGGAACCTTGCATGGAAGTTCAGCATATCGTGCCACAGACCCGAGCACAGATTCGTTCTGTTTATGAATGTTGTAGTCCAGGAAACTTTACTTGAAGGATAGGGATTACTTCATTTGGGACTTCATAGGATAGGATAAGACTTCATAGGAAACTTGAAGGATAGGGATTACTTCATTTGGGAAATGTCGCTCCATTTCGCTAGTGATGTGAAAAACTAATGGGTAGAACACATTTCTTCGGAAGTATGTTTCTGTCGTATCAGCTTCAGCAATTGCCTTATTCTTCTGGCGATTAGAGGTTGAGTGTGGTCTCTCTCGAATGACAAGTTGACTGTTTCAGCAGTTAGCCACAGCGCACTTGCATCAACCAGAATACACAGCTTAAGTTCTTTGTTTGCTGATGACAATTTTTCTTCGATTAGCTTCAGCCTGTGCCTGAACGAGATCACAGCTAGATTTTTTTAATTCCAAGGATAGTCGTTTCACGAAGCCGATGTGTTGTGTGACCACTGCCACGATGACAAGCTCAAAACTTTTCATGCATTTGGCAAACCTGCAGCTTTCGTGCAAGTATCCCTAGTTGAGTCTTCAATTTTTAACAAAAAGAGTCTCATGGATAATCTTGTACGTTATCAACAAGACACGGAGGGAGCTCGACTTGAAACACATGAATCTGTTCATCTCTGGGGTGTCAACACAAGGTAGCTCCAGTGCTGCTCCTCTTGAAATAGCCACAGAAAATGATTTGATTAAAGTGGCAAAAATATTTTGCGGCCGAATTACAGAAAGGTTCACCGAGGCAAGTGCCTCATTTGCCTCAGTGTAGCTACGGCCTAGATTAGTCATGATAAAATAATTGACAAAGAGTCGATTGACTTTTAACAGCACATTTTAGATAACATTCTGTCAAAAATTCAGTGGATTTTTGTTATTTTACTCAGCCTCCCTGTATTTGTCAAAATATTTTAGGGGTACATGCTCATCTGTTGAAATGCTGAAGGGGTACATGGTCAGAGAAAGGCTGGGAATCCCTGATATAGATGAACATCTGTAATGAGTTCAAAATAATTGTTAAATGTAGGTGGTAGCTGTAAGTGTATTTATGGATGAATTTGTTCACTTCCAGATTGTAAATATCTTTTAGTTGGGGAATTTTCTGCGTTTTGTAAATGTTAGTAACCTCACCTGTCACAGGTTCATATGTGTTCAAACATCTCATGGTGCGATTTAAAACAACCGATATTGGCTGTAGACAGGCACGTAACCAAGGGGACCCCTAGAAAATTTTTCATCCCCCCCCTGGAAAAATGTTTTGGATATAGTTTAAAACTATTGGACACATTTCAAAAAATTTCGACCCCTCTCAGAAAACTCTTCTCCCTTACTGGTGTTTCCAGGTGGTTACGGGTCTGGCTGAAGATGAAATGAAGCTGCTCTTCCCCAGGTTATAATCCTATACTGTGCTCGTGAGTTCATTATTCTGTGCTACCACATACATAAGACTTGGTTATTAACATAATGTTTGGCTTTACACATTACACCACTATATTTGGATATAGTACAACACAACTGTTTACAATGATCTTTCCCAGTCAGTTTTTCATCTAAAGGGATCTGTGCTTACATGTTTATTTGTGATTAACATAATGTTGTTTTCGAAATATTTAGTGAGGTTTTGTTTACGTTTAGTCAATCAACTACCTTTGTCATTTCACAATTAACCGAGTTTGTAATTTTTCCAGATTATTGTCACTATGAACTAAAACTGTATCATCAGCAAAAAGTATAGTTTTCATAAGATTTAAATTGGGTAGATCATTTATGAATAATAAAAAGAACAAAGGGCCTAAAATCGAGCCCTGTGGGACCCCAGCAATAATTGACGTTATAGATGATTAAGTGTTTCCCTCCTGAACGTACTGTTTTCTGTCGGAAAGACACGACTATTAGTTTAAGCGCGTTTCCTCTTATGTCGTAGTGCTCAAGTTTTGTCAGCAATATGGAGTCATTTACTTAATGAAAGGCGTTTCTTAAATCTAAGAAAACCTCACAAGATATAAGCTCTTTATCGATGTTTTGAAGAAGGTTTTCGTCCAAGTCTGTAATAGCCAGGGATGTGGAATGGTTGTTGCGAAAACCAGATTGTTGCTGACTCAACAAGTTGTTGGTAACATACTCATTCCGTCGTACGCACAGCACTTTCAAATATTTTTGACATGCATGTCAATACTCATATCGGTCTGTAATTAGTGGGAATTTCGCTATCTCCCGACTTAAATACTGGTACTACTTTAGCGATTTTTGCGATGTCCGGAAAGCCACCGTCACGTATGCATTCGTTTATAACGTTTGAGCGAAGAGATGTCAGAAAATATTTTGACATTTCAATGTGCGCACCGGAATATCTTCGTATCCACACGACGTTTTTGAATATAATCCGTTAATTGGTATAAGTGTTTCCTGAGGGTTGGTTGGTGATAAAACATAGAATCTGCTTGGCGTGGAAGTAGGTAGTTTTTTTTTATATGCATAAATAGTAGTAGATGAGCCAATAGGAGTAAAATTTGCCTGAACCGAATTGATAAAAGTATGATTTAATGCTCCACAATTAATTTTGAAGATGACTAAACGCGTCCATCAACATTTAACCTTTACGGAAAGCTAGACAGTTTGTGTTTGCCAAAAATATCATTAATTAGCGTCCAAGTTTGTTTTGAGTTTCTAGTATTTGTAGCAAATTGGTCATCGTAGTATTTGTGCTTAGCTGATCGCTTGACATTATCAAGATGATTTCACAAGATTTTGTATCTTTGGAAATCTGCGAGTAGTTTTGATCATTTATAAATGCGAAATAAGTTGTCTCTGTGTTTGATAGAAGAAATGTTCCCTTGTGCTATCCATGGCTTTGTTTATATTCCCTTCTAGTGTATTTTCTAAGAAGCATGTGTAGATCCGCAAGATTTTTCAGGGACTCACAATACAATCAAATTTTTCATTAACAACAACAGCATTAACAATCCATTCACAGTATTGCATTGGTAAAGAGTCTAAAGTTTCGTGTATATCTCGGTCAAAAGCAATGATATCAACATTACGCGTATACCTAAAGAATCTTTGCTTGATATATCTTTTTAAACGAGCTATACTCACGGTCAAATAAATTTGTTAGTAGTCACTACGGTCATGCAGCATAATATGAGGCTTTGTTCCGGTGAATAAATTCTTTGTGCTAATTATGGTCAATACATGTCTCTGTTTCGTTTACCACTCTGGCTGGTTTATTTAAAACAGGGTAGCAGCCAAGGCTGCATAGAGTGTCTATATACTGCTGTATTCTGATAATATTTGTTGCATTAAGTAGATTTATGTTAACATCGCCAAGTACATAATATTCACAGCTATTGTTTGCGATTTTTGTTATTGTTTCAGAAAATGATTGAGAAAACTCATCTATGTTGTATTGAGGGTTCCTGTACATTATTCCGACAATTATTTTCTGACGTTTTTTGGTTCCCAATAACTCAAGCCATAACTTTTCACATCCACACAATTTGAACTGAAGGTCATGTCGTTGACGATACTTCAAATTATTTTTTATGTAGGCGCCTACATCTCCAGCTTGGGGTTGGGGATTTTCGTTAATGAAATTATAGCCTGGAAGTGCTGCTTCAATTGAAGTATCCTTAATTCTGGTTTCCGACAGCGCTATAATATCTGGTGGTTTTCAACATGGAGTTATGATTTCTTCAAGCTTGTCTATATTTTTATACAAAGATCTTATGTTACAATGTAGCAAGGAGAGATCATTTGACATCAACTTGTCAACATGGCTCTTAAAGTCAGTATGTGTAGCATACTGCGAAAAAGGTAGCGGTAGGTCACTATTTGAGTGGTTGTTGCTACTTGTTAAGCATTCACAGTCAGGAAACAATTGTGCATTGCAATGGTTGCAGTCATTCGTTTTGATTCAGGCTAGAAGCATATTTTTTGCATTGCTGAGCTAGCATCTTTGTGTTGCTAACAGAAAAAGCATCCCAACAGGTAAAATAATCACACTTACGTATGCAGTTTACGTCTGGCAATTTGTTGCCCACGTGTAAGTAGATGTTTGCATTGAGTGTTTGATTTCAGATTTCACCTAAGCAAATATCTTCTCGGTAGAGTTAGATGCTGGGTATTTTGCTGCAGCCCGTCTGTTTAAAATCAGCATAAATTCCGTGTTTGAAGAGATCATTAGATGAAGTGATAGTAAGCCTTTTTTCAGTTGTCTTGAGCTTAGCTTTTATATTGCCATTTCGGGTGTAGCAAGAGTTAAATGTATCAGAGCAGAATTTTTGCATGTACTTCATTAGTTTGTACCTTAGATGTGTGAGATCCTCACAAACAAAGACGTTCCGTCTGCCCTCGATATTTATGAGATCCATTTTGTTAGTATGAAACTCGTTTCTTTTTTTGTATGACTCAAACATTGCAATGATTGGGCATGGATTCTCCTGGTTTCTCCGTTTTGTCCTAGTCGATGCGCTCTTTGTATATCATTAGGTTGAACATCATTTTCGAGCTCATCTGCTGCTGAGAACAAGACCCGTCGTCCTCGTTATCTTCTTCTGCTCCATATATAAGAACATTTTCTCTTATGTATTGTTCTTGTCTACCAAGTTGAAAGACAATCATATATGTTTTCTGAACCATCTCAATGCGTAGCTGTATTTTTACTTCCACAGGCTCACTCAGGTTGTTTTCATGTTATGCTCTCTTTGTTTGCATTCCATTCGGCTTGTTTTCAAGGTTTTATGTGAGATCAGTCAGTTTTTCATTCATGTTTCTGATGGCTTGCCAAACTTGGTTGAAGATTTCCTCGGTTGAAGTTTATTTTTCCCATGTAGCCTCGTTCATTTCTTTCTTCGTGGTGCGGTGATTGCCTAAGATCAACAGACCAGCAGAATCAGCAGCATGTTGTAGATTAATTGTTTGGGATACTGTATTAGTTAAGCTATCACTTACACATCTGCTATAAAGTAAAATGGATCCGCTTCGGTTTCGTGTTTCATTGCGACTCAAAAGTGATACGAAGTAGCGAGTGCTTCTCCTGGCAACAGTATGTTATTGTCGTGCTTTGTTTAACCAGGATTTTAAATTAGATTGATTCTTTCTGGACTGTTTCTCACCGGGCAAAAGATGTTTTTTCCGACTTTAGGTTTTGTTGCCAACTCAGACAACGCGGTCCAACCGCCAAGACCAGGGGTCGGGAACCTTTTTTGGCGAAGGGAGCCATGAAACCTACATATTTTTAATTGTATTTCCGCGAGAGCCATATAATATTTTTCAACACTTTATGCAACTAACTTATTAGCTGACGTATGCATTTTTAAGCAAAATCAACAATTTTAAACAATTGTAAATGTCTGAATTTTCTATTATAACATGCTTCTCACTGTTAATGCGACTTCTGCTGTTGCATGGTGTTGGTGATCGCTTTGTAGTCTGGTAGATGGAAAATTATAGAAAAATTCATTCGTAACAATCGTGTTAAGAAAATATCAAGCGAGCCAGAAGCCGTCATGAAAAGAGCCATATATGGCTCGCGAGCCATAGGTTCCCGACCCCTGGTCAAGACACTGGAACTAAAGTGAAGAAAGCAATCCATCGTTTGAATAGCTTTAGATGAAAAGTTTACTTTTTATGATTATTAACAAAAACCTTTGTCATTCCCACAGGTCCAAGTGAATGTGCGCAACATTGGAGCGGCCTCATCCAACTATAGGAACACCTTCGCTCTGCTCCCGAGTATCGAGTCAGTAGCGCCATCTTGTGGATCTTCGGCTGGTGGAACCAAAGTAAAACTATCAGGTATGCAAATGTTGTTTTCTGTGTAAAAAATAGTTATAGTTTCTTTTAACATAAACTTTAGTTGACTGTTTTACTTTCAGTTTAGCAGGTAGCCCAACCCCGTTGTGTATCAAAGCTATCTGGATATGTATGAAAATAGCAAAAAGGGTAAGGCATCGGTTTGCCGGGGATTTGCGTCAGCGGCAGGTATGTGCCATCGCACGCTCTTTCAGGAGTAATTCCAGCATAATTTCTCAGTTACTGACTCATTTTAAATCCCTTTCTCAGACAATCTAGTGCTACCTGGAAGTAACAGCCTCGGCCTAGTTGATTGCATAGTTTATACCAAGCAGGGTTGTGGAGTCGGAGTCCTAAGGAGTCATAGGTTTTTGGGTGGAGTAGGAGTCGGATTTTTTGTCCGACTCCGACTCCAGATGTCCACTTGGATCATTTTTTACAACACACTCCTAAAATGAGAATCCCTATTGAAATGGTACAAATTCTTTTGAAACTTTTGTTGAAACAGACATTTATTGCTGTGTACCACGACTTCCATTGGTTTTAACATCCAAATTTCATTCCCTTTATGTCAAGAAATCGGAGTCGGATATTTTACCCCCGACTGCGCAACCCTGATACCAAGCAGCGTAAAGTTGTGGAAATGGTTCAATATATCTCAAGTGTCGGGACTGGGTTGCGATAATACGTTGGAGGAAAAATGTTAAGTTTTGCTCAGACTCATGACTCGTAACAGACGTTTATTCAAAGAACACAATGACACATGTACGTAAGACCATGTCAACGAAACAAAGCTTGTTATTTTGCCAGTTATTTATCTCTATAATGCTACATGCCTTTTTAGATAGGATGTGCATGAACAAAGCAAATCGAACGTAACTGAAACACAATTGGTTTAAAACAACTTGCTAAACACCAAATTTTCGTGTTAATTTGCATTCAATTACACACCTGTTTTCCAAACCGTTCAATTGGGAATATCGGCAAATAGCGGGAGGTTTATTCGGTCGCCGAAGTTCAAACGTGGAAATGCTTCCAGCCACGCACAGCGAGGATTTGTTTTGTTGCTTCGAACCAAAGTGTTCTGTAACAAGGCAGAACACCACGACATGGTACAGGGAGTAGTTGGTTGGTACACGTGGTCGATACTCAGCAGTGAAGAGCAATGAACACTGGAACAAGGCACCAGAAACCACCGCATCCAGTCATCATCAAACAGAAGCGTCACATACAGTAATGGGAGGAAATGGAGATTTGTGAAACGCATCAGATAAAATGAGCGGATAAAAAAGTTGGATGAAGATGCAGATCGTTTAACGCAGTGGTTTTCAACCTGGGTGTCGCGACCACAGTGGGGGTCGTTTGCCTTAATTCTAGGGTCGCGAGAGCTTCTAATAAAAATCTGCATAACTACTTCTCTATTTTATATTTCGTATATGGAACCATTTTTTGTAGTAGCCAAAATAATAGGATCAACTGGCAAACTGACAGCCTACGTTTTCATTAAAATTTTTTTTAGTAAGTGTGATTACGACCATCAGAAAGTTTTGAGTGTAATTATGACCAATACAGTACAGAGTACTGTTGCGTTTGGCAACGCAAAAATAACTTTGTGACGTAAGAATGTGCTGTATTGGCAAATTAGATATCTGAACGTGGTAGCTAACTTGGGAGTTATTCTAGTATTAAATGAGTTGTGCTGTGGAGTGATTTGTATACTGCACGGGTCCCTTTCACTGATAATGCCATGTGCATGAATTTCATAAATGAATCTTTGCTCAACATTATTCATTGTGATTTTCTATTGTCGAAACACAACTGCATCACATATGCCTGACAGGAAATTTTGGAACGGGGTTGTTCGGTTAAATTGGGTTGCCAAATGGTTCGCTTCATGAAAAAGGTTGAAAACCACTGGTTTTACGAAATAATACAAAATCGTTTCACTTACAATTTATTTCTAAATAAGGCCCCAAATGTCCTGACAAAATAGGGGACTTGATGCAAATAAACACTTGCTTGGGGATTTAATGCAAAATTCGATAAGCACTGTGTTGTAGGCAACGCCGAGGTGATTAATACGAGACTGCACTGCAGTCCAATGGCCTAGCCAGCCCAAAATTTTGGGGGGGACAAATGCTTGACTTTAGGGAGCAACGGTGTTTTTGTTTGGAACGCTGCTTCTCAAAGCACAAAATGACTAGATATGCTAAAAATTGGCCAACATTCCCCTTGGGCCCCCCTTGCTACGCCTATGCCACAATCGCCAGGCATATACACTGGCAAGCGATTGCCACGAAACAGAACGTTTCCAACTGCAGGTGAGTCCTGTTCAAAGGTGCCTCTGAGCTTGCCTGCCGCACGATATAGTGATTTCACTTGTCTCTGCTTGTCGTTGTCGTCTTTCAGTGAGGAATGGAGTAATACACCGAGATATTTGACGTGGATTGATATTATGTTCTAAACTTTTCTTTGCCAACTTGCACACATTTGCCACGTTCCCATGTGCGGTCAAAGACGGCCAGGCCATGCGTCGGCCCAGCCGAGGAAAGTTGAGCTTTTGCTGCTTCGGTCTTCATGTCCATGACGCCATTCGTGCGTGACGGCTCCGTAGATGGAATAAACGCTCGCTGCAGTTGCTCATTGTTGGGGATACCCGATGTTGCTGAGAAGCATGGGTCATGATGTGCACTTCTAACAATTGTTGCTATTATTCTGCACATTGGTGATGGAAATGGTCAATCTACTCACGAAACTAATTGAAAACGGACATGTGTAATGCAAAATATGCCATGCAAAGAAATGTGGGGCCAGCTATTCGTGCCGACCAGAAACCATTTGTAAGTAAGGCAAGGGCGTTTTGGACACAAAAAAGTAAAGTTACAAACTTACAAGTGGTATAGTTTAACGGCCGCTTACACCACAATACCCTAGGCCTGTTCAGATACTCAACAATAACCACTCGACCAGGTGACTTGTACAATAATGCTGCACAAGACTTGAGATTTTTCGACTTGTGGATGCAGCTAAATTGCATTAGTATTATATTTTCACCTCTGAAAGTAAACCCCACACAAGCATCTTACAACACATCTGCGAAGCGCAAAGCTGCTGGCCCGCAATAAGAAACCAGCAACTTGCATGGCACAAGTCACGTGACCCAAGCCGTCTTAACCGGTACTCGTCCACCTTGATTGATAGCCCGGAAGTTAACATGCAGCTCTACAAGCAGTGGTTCTCAACCTTTTGCCCCAGGAACCATCTTTTAAAAAAAATATCCGATAAACCACTTTGCTGTGCTGACACATCATGAAGAACTAGTCAAAATTTATTGTACAGGAAAAGCTGCAATTTTCAGGAACGTTTTATCAAGGCTTTGTGGAACTCTCTGTGGACCACTAGAAATTGCAGATGGACCACGTTGAGAATGGCTGCTGTAGA
>JGI24159J19872_10006482_pt1 | contig 15248 bp, 8 predicted proteins | sample Ectturendosymbi4_FD_19872 | JGI IMG/M metagenome (IMG submission 19872) | reverse complement strand
TCATAAACAACTCTAGTTTCCCGACCGTCAAAAACAACAACACAGCTTATCATGCATTTGGGAAATATTGAATGCAGGCTAGAGGGTTTAAATTATCGTTTAAAATATTACTGGCCGAAAGTAATCTGCTGTATATATCGACCAAATGAACTTGAACGGGAAATTAAGAAAAAAACTGGGAGGGAAAGAAGGGGGCAAAGCAAAAGTCTAGGGGGTGCATGGCCCACCCAGGCCCCTCCTTAGAATCGCCACTGCTTAGTTTAGCCAAGATGGGTGTGATTGGACTTACTTGGTAGTCTAAGTTATCCCTTTCCTAGCCTACTCTACTGGTATACTCTGTCATTAGTCAGATTGACTCAATAACCTATATCCACAAGCACAGAAAAATACTCGCACTGACTGAAAAACATGATAAAAACGTTTTACAACTTACAGCTAACTGTAATTCATTTTACTAGCCATTAATTTCTACGTAAATCGTCTCACAACAGACATTTTCCACGTATTTTTTAATAGAAGACAGTTGGATTTACTTAAGTTACGAACCATAAATAACGGACTGTGACGAGTTTTGACTACAAAGCAATGTTTTGGCAATACTTCACCGAAGACTATAAAGTCTTGTTTCAAGGAAATTTTGCTAATAATAACGCACACAGTTGGAGGGATATATGACAGTTCAGTTCACGTCGAAATATAATTAGGCTAAACTTAGGCTAAACTTAAATCACAACTTTTGATTGATATTCTTAATTAATCGCAGCAAAAGTCGATGTGATGACTCAGTGGTAGCAATGTTATGATTGTTGGACCGTTTTTAGTATCTTCAAAGAAACCGAAATATTTGCTCTTTAGGAAATGGAGTGCGTATTTTTTCGCATCAGGGCCTCAAAGGTAGGAATATTACATTTAATCTGATGGCTACTAACACTTACTCTCCAGGGAAGGTTGTATAGCGCTCTGCATCCAAACTAGTAGGCAACACGCAATGTCTGCATGCATGACGTCTTGACATTACACCATAATTGTGATGCATACGGGCGTACAGAAGAAACGAAAAAGTACATTTTCAATTGCATTCGAACATCGGGAGAAAGAGGCTCGCAGTTTGTTTGCTGCACAGTATTGATATCGCAGTTGTCTCTGAATGTCTTTGTCATCTGAGAGCTCAGCATCCAATACAATCCCCAGATATTTGTAGTGGTTAACAGATTTTACATTTTGACCACCCAGTGTCAGTAATGAGAAGACTGTGCTTTTTGCGCTCCTAGTCTTAAACGTCATTCAAACAGTTTTGATGCAGTTGAAAATATTTCCGTGCGATTCTGCATGAACTTGACAAACATCTCATATACTTTGCAACCCACGTACGCTTGGACAAAACACACAAATATCATCAGCAAACATCAAGTAGTTTTTAGATTTCACCAATATAACACCCTGCTTTAATGTTGTTGAGGTCAATGGATATATACAGCCAACAAGTATGAACTCAGTACTCCCCCTTGTCTAACCCCATTAGTAACATTAAACGGATCAGACAAATGCTTGCCCCATTTCACTTGCATCATTTGTTCCTTGTACCAATGTTGCAGCAGCCGCACAAAATACATTGGCAACTTTTTTAAAATTAATTTCTGAAATAATTTCATGTGTAACACTCGATCGAATGCTTTCGAAGCATCTAAAAAACAGCATGCACTTAAGGTGGGCTTTAGCTGATGCGAGGCCCTAGGCTAACCCACTTGTGAGGCCCCTCGTCTCCCACTGTTACGAGGAAAAAATGGAAAAGCGTTAATCAATTTGCGCAAAGCCGAAAAAGACGATATTGACGCTCTGAATGTACGGTCAATAAAAAATTCCACATCATTACTAGAGTATCCCACGAATACTGCGCTTGTTGCTACCTTCGACCCCAAAGCGTTCAATGACACGGAATACTTGGTTGGCGGGAACAGGATTATTAATTCCACAGGCAAATCAACCGAAAAAGTAACGGTTAAGTATTTGACAAAAACATGGCCTACGTTTTATAAGTTTCACATCTGTTTTCACTTACCTGTGCTAAAAAAAACAAACACACTGCACATATGTGTGGCGCAGTGATGAAAGTAGAATAATTTTCTTACCGGAACGACCCAGTATTTGTCAATATACCGTCTCGAAATTTCAAGCATAGCCTAATTGTAAAAAAACAATCAAGAGCACGTCTACTTTTGGTCCACCCTGTGCTATACATTTTAAAACCACAAAAAATCTGCTGTACATTTTGAACACACCCATTTAAAAATCAACCAAAAAGCGTTATAGCGTACGTACTGCAACTTGCACTATCTCCGAAAGTGGGTCAGGCAATCCAAATTGAGTCGTCTAAATGTAACACCTTCGCCATTTTTCCGCGCGTTAAGAGGATAAATACCACAACAGCACAAACGTAGAAAATTATTTGAAAGCTTTCCACAAAGTTTCATAGTAATTATCCTCTTTCCGCTTGCTTTTGGCTAGCCTTGCCACTTGCTGAGTTAGCTGCACACTACCACACTACCACACTGCCACACTGCCACACTGCCACACCACCACATGCACTGCATACCTTGCATTCATGGATGCTACGCCCCTGTCCTGTTATAGAAGAATACAGTTGTAGCATTACCTCTACACTCTACGTCTACAGGAACAATTCCAAATATTCTTCTTCAACATTTTAGATAGTGTTTCCATTCGAACCTGTGGCATAATGGGTTGCCAGACACTAGCGTAGCCAGCCCAAAAATTTGGGGGCCAAAATGTTTGATTTTAGGCGAATAATACTATTTTTTGGGATACCGCCTCTCAAAGCATAAATTGACTATATGTTCTAAAAATTCTTTTTGGGGGGCATGGCCCCTCAGCCCCTCCTGGCTACGCGTATGACTCCGCTTTTTGTCCACCTCTGACTTCACTGATTGTTTTAATTGTTTCGTATACTTCAGCTAATAAACAGAAACTATACAAAGAGCCATAGTGCAAAAAATAACCAATTGTCAGTGGAAATTAGAATAAATGAAAACACAATGGCAAAATAACTGATCAACGTAAACAAAAACTCACTGTGTCACATAGGATTGGTGAAGGACCATGGCGGCCAGTGAATCAGTGATGGAGTCTCGGTTTCGAGACCCATTTTTGCGAGTCTCGGTCTCGAAGGCTACAGGCCTTAGTCCCAAGCTTATTGCCTTGGGACCTTGAATACTGCAACGATTGGCTCAGGAAAACTTTTTGCAATTCAATGCGTTTCTTGTCTACTGCATTTGCACGTAAGAAACAACCAAAGCAGGTAAGAAAAACGCAAAAACTCAAAAAAATTTCACCTTCGCAGTGTTGCTGACGATTGCTTGAAAACCTTTGGAATATTTTCGGCATATCTACCAATGCCAACTGCAGAGCAAATGCACACAGACTAGCATCAAGCGCATACGCGCTGCCTATAATGATGACTACCGATTAATTGGTACCAAATTATGCATTACCTACCGAGAAACAGGGGTGGATCCAGCCACATGAGTGTCGGAAGGATTTTTTCCAAGGGGGGGGCACTACGGGATTTTTCCAAATTTTTTCCAGGGGTGGCAAAAGTGGTGAAATTTCATTTTCCCCCCTCAAAACTAAGAAAACAGCCTTTTTTGCTAAAACATTCGAAATCCAGGGGGGGCCTTGGCCCTCCCTGCCCTCCTTCCGACGCCCATGTTTAGCCAATAAAGTTAGGGAGGCGATTTCGGTAATATTTGCTAGTCAAGTCTCACAACAGCTTCGTTACTGTAAGAGAGATGATGTATAGTCTCTTCACAACACTGCTGTGACAAACCAGTGTACGACAGGAGATCTCCCCCCTTTGATCCACCCCTTCCCAGAAATGTAAGTATTCGCCCATACCTTTGCAAGGTAGGCATTGTATCAAGACTTTTGATGCCTTATATTGAGAAACATTCTGTACCGCTTTTGTGCATCTCCATCTAACTTTTTTATCCGATATCTTCAGATGTCTGATGCTTTTCACAAATCTTCAAATTTTCCACAATTGTTTAACCATAGGCGTAACCAGGGAACCTAGGGGAACATACAGTCATTTTGTGCTTTAAGAGGCGGTATCCGAAACAAAATAGTGTTATTTGCCTAAAATCAAGCATTTTGCTTCCCCCAATTTTTTTGGCCCCTGCCAAATTTTTGGGCTGGCTACACCACTGACCAGAGTTGCACCCTGCGCTTGTTTTTTGCTGAGGAGTCTAAGAACCTCTATTGTAGGCGGATCGGAAGAGGAGTTTGTTTTTTTTCATTTTCAACTGGTCATCGTAGTCGAACACTAGTTGCATTGTTCGCTGCAATGGCCTGCTTTTTGGTTATTACCAGGAGTCTGTAATGTGGCCTAACCGTGATGCTTTCCATATGTTTTAATATATTATACAATTAATGCGACAATAATGAAAGGAAGTTGTTGACAAGCCTCGATTCAGGCTTATTTAGAATTCTAGACTTATCATCAGGGTTGCGGAGTCGGAGGTTTTGGGGTGGAGTCGGATTTCTAAGAACACTATAAGTCGGATTTTTTATCCGACTCCAACTCCGGAAGTTCAACTGAATCATTTTTTAAATTGCATCCCTGTCAGGAATGCTAACTCGTGCCTGATGAAATTGTACAATTTCTTTTGAAATTTTTAGTGAAACAGAGAATTCTTGCTGCGTACCTAGCTGCTACAAATTAAATTGTTGACAGCCAAACTTCATTCACGTTATGTTAAGAAGTCGGGAGTCGGAAAATTTGGACAGGTCGGAATCGGACATTTTACGTCCGACTCCGCAACCCTGCTAATCACTGACTTGAGAATTATCGCAGGGTGAATATTTCGTGTAAAGCAGGCCTGTAGCCACGGGGGGCATTGCCCCCCAATTTTTTTGTTCTATCCCAAATTTTGTTGTGCCAGAAAAATTTGTTTTAAAAATATAAAACTTTTACCACTTTAAAATATATTTCCTCCCCCAAACCTTAATACCTGGCTACGGGCTTGTGTAAAAGTACAAAGTTAAAAATGAAGATTTTACTTCAAATCACACTTTCGCGCACTTGAGCTTTAAACTCACGACCAGCTTGACTTTGTCCCTTTGACATTCCATCTATAGTCTATCTGCTTGCCTGGAAATCTGATTGGTTACGTGTGATACATGGTAACCGGGTTTCCGAGAAAAATTGTATTGGAAGGTACAAAGACTGATACCGGGCCCCTTAGCCCCTCGTCGAAACTTGAATCATCTGTCATGCTAAAATCTACAAATAAATTACTTGTTATACTGGCAACTGTCTTATACTAGTAATCTCGGTTTGATTACAGAAAAACTGGAAGTGCTTTCGTTTTCCCGGGCCCCAGTATGTACCGGGCCCGGGTATGATGCACCTCTTGTTCCCCTCTCTCGTAGGCCCTGCATGGTAATATGAAGATTGGAGTTGCAGTGTAAAAAATTGGGGGTTACTTGGTGAGTTTGCTTCACGTTAGATGATGATCATATCATAGTGAGAACTTGTGAGCACATCAAATCAATTTCAAACATTTGTTTCGAAAAGGTAGCAAGGACGGTTTTTAACGAAAAGATAGCAAGAACGATTATTAATTATCAATTGATGCAGCTGGTTGATTTTGCAGACTCTTTGTGTCTCAACATGTATTTTGTAACATTGATAAATGGTGAGCTCTGATGACATCATTTCGAAAACGTAAGAGGCATTGTTAAAGTTGAAACGAGCAGCTACACCCAGTGGCGTAACTGACGGGGAGCAAGGGGGCGAGCCGCCGCCCTGGCAAGCTAAATGTAAAAACTGGGCCCCCTTTAGCTAATATTTTGATATTTAGTATTCTTTTGACTTTCAGTAGGTTGTTTTTTTGCGTTTTTTGAGGTATTTTCGTTTTTTAGCCAGTATAGACACCCAGGTTCACTATTATTTCTTAACGTTTTTTCTGGGTGTTGGCTAGTGGTCCCTTCATGACCCCCGTACGGTAGACAATGGGCCGGCCTCCTTCAGCTACGTTTTGCCTCCCCTGGCCCAAACCTCTACCTACGCCACTGGTAGACACCCAGGTAAAACCTAAAAAAATATCTCTGGGTGAAAAAACTCAGCAAAAGCAGCCTGAATCTAACTGAAAAGATTATAACCCCAGTTGCCCACTTTACATGGGAAAGTAAAAGGCCACAGAAGGAACAACTAAGCAAAAGAAACTATCAAATGTACAGTGACTTTACAAAAATAAGTCTTTACGTTTCACCTTCCTCCAGAAAGTATTGCTCATTGGGTAGCATATGCGTCAGCTCACACGATTACGCGATTTTGGGAGGAGTGGCAAAGGATGGCACGTAACGCGAAAAACGCCGACCGTGCATTGTTTTAAGAGAAATGCGTCCCACTTTCTCCAGATACGTCGGCACAGTTATGACGCTTTGATGGTTCTTTGTGACGCTTGCTACACTCTTGGCTGGTCAGCTTCTCATCCCAAGCTTTGACAAGGTGAAAAAAGACGTTTTGAGAGCTAGGTCAAAAGCATCCAACGATTCAGGTTTCTGCCCTCAAATGTTTTCCACCACGATTTAATAATATTTAGCAAACACGGAAATCAAGTTCTCTTTTNTCAAGAAGATTTAAAAAATCCTATATAAAGCATTGGGAGCAGCTTGGCACAGGACCNTACAAATCTATCTTCAAAACGTTCCACTGCTTGACCCACAGACCTTTCAAACGACTTGCGTGATTCGAATCTAACATCAGAAGTCAAATGATTGCAGGACGAAAGCGCATAAGCGAGCGATTGACTCCTGCAGTGCTCTTTGGAAGAGCAGAATTCTAGAAAACAGCACTTATTTTCATATTACCTCAGAATATACCATAATTTCAGCTTCATCCTGCTGCTGACAGTCGCCACTAGCCACAAAAAAACGCGTCGAGCACTTCGTAAACGATAAATCACTGTTTCATTGCAAAAATATAATAATCACCACCGTGCTGTGGGAAGTAACGGACTGCAATAAGATATGAAAAAGAACGAAGCGATCTCACAGTGCAACCTTACGTCAAACTACAGGATTGCAAAGGTCAATAAGATAAACGGCAGGCAAAATCTTGGCACAGATTTGCAAAATAGCAAACGCAAAATCTTCCGGCGGTACCTGTCACGCCCAATATCATAAAGCAAACCATAATTCATTTTATTCTGCGATAAAGCAGTGATGCTTATTCCATTGTCTACCAGCAACCTTTCCATCCCAAGCGAACAGCTTGTGGGATCAGGAAGAAATTGGCGTGATATGTTTTTTCAACAAACGAGGGATAGATCTGTGCGTGAACGCAGCTTTTGCGTATGATCCAACTCAGCGTGGTCCAAACACTGGCACGCGGGCCGCATGCGGCCCGCGAACGCTTTCTGTATGCCGTGTATTACACGAAGTCATAAATGCATTGTATTAGCCACACATCACTGAAGTGCAGGTCAATGTTTTAGGGGCAGGCCCGTCGCCAGGATTTAGCAGCAGAGGGGGGCAAAAACCAGAAGGGAGGGCCACATTTTGAAAATACAGTATTGGATGTATGCAGCAACCGGTGGGCCAAAAGTGAAATGGTGGAGCACCGATTTTAAATGGGGGGGGGCGAGCACCACTGGTCCCCCCTGGCGACGGCCCTGTTTAGGGGATAACATCATCTTTTCATAATTTGACGTTGCAATAGCTTACCTCTAGGCTAGGCTACCGCTGCAGTACTCTTTGACCACAATGTATGCGTATATTTTTTTAGCTTTGTCACAAGCATGGAATCTGTAATTAATTTTCGAGTTCAGTTATTCAAGTATAGCAATTTAAGAAAAAATGAGTGTCAAAAGAGAAGTGTCAGAGAAAAACAGGAAGTTCAATTCTAACTGGGAGCAAACCAGTGTCTTGGGAGGTTGCAAGTAATATCATTTCTGAAGGAGTTTTCATTTACAGAGGCCTTACAGCACGAAACACGAGAAAACGTAGGAGAAATACCAAGGAAATTCTGGCGAGGCATTTTGAAATAATTGAAGGGTAACCAGGCCCGCAACCAGGGGAGATGCAACCGGTCAACTGACCCCAAGACTTTGCACCTAAGATGTGCTCCCCACGTTCGTAATTTGCGAAAGTGCTTTCTCAATTATGACGCCATTGAAAAGCGGCACAAGAAATAGCATGGCTGATGAAACCTGCATACTTGCTTGCGCCTGCCGACTATTGAAATTAAAGCGGACATTGACTTTATAACCAAAACGAAGAAACAAAAACATGTTTTGTTATTGGTTGGTGTGTTGTGTATCTTTGTTCTAGCAGAAAATCTTTACTTTCCAATGCAGTCACCGAGGGCAAGGCTTAATTGACTGCACGCACCAAAATCTCAACCAACTTCATAAACTCTGATAGAGTTCCGAAAATCTGAAAAGATCTCTTTGCCCGGAACCATTTTGCCGCGCAACACGACTACTCCATCTGAACGATCTGGACACTTCCCTCGGTAGGAGAGTGGGAAGCGACGTCGACTCTTTTTTCACAACAGTCCATGTACAAGCAGCGGTAACAGCGACCGGGGCATGATTTTCGCTTAAAACCTAAGCTCAGGTTTACTTTCAATTAGGTGTAACTATTATCGCTGGTGAGCAGGCTCAAANGTCCTGTAGTAAAGGTAAAAAAAGCAGCGAAAGGCTGGTCGCGCCGTTAAAGAACAAGGTTCATTACGCAACGCATACATGAAAAAGTGACGTGCTTGATCGATTAGTTGTCAACCGTTCAATACAAAACGGATTCATCTACCGACAACTTCTCAGAGTACAAAAAGAACTCACTTGCCAACAGTAGTATAAAATATGAGAAAACAGTGCACTATCGTCAAAAAATCGCACAACACAAAATCTGAACTCAACGACAAGGGAAATATCTGCGCGTTTCTCGAGAGTGCGCAGCAAGTTAGCGACCATTGGTGTAATTGTTCCGAGACTTGCATCAGGGTGACAAGTGGCAGGCGGTCGACTGTTTTGGAAAACAGCATCACGATCCAGTAAAATAAAAATTTCGTCAGTCTTTCTCTTCTGTCGAATCCGCGACTTCATAAATCCGCAGATTTTAAGCTTTCGTGTTCAAAGGCGCCAGAACCCGCAATCATTCGATTCGATAAGCTGCTGTTTTGCTTGGATGAGCTGTTTTCATGCTGCTTTCGCTTATCTGTCCTGTGGCCATCCAAGACAAACAGGTGGTCAGGGGACAAGAAGCCGACGCCTTTCCTCTCAGTCTCACCACCATCGGCATTTGTCCTACTCTGATAGCAGACGCTCTCGAGATTTAACTCCACCCACAAAACCAATCGTTCAAGCCTAATAAAATATTGCCGATCATAAAACGTAGAACCTTCTGTTTTTCAAATAAGTGGAGTCGAGGAATCCTTTGGATTAACCGCTTTTTCCAACTCCTGTGCCAATAGCCGGTTCTCTGCTTCTTCTTTGAAGTATCTTATAACTTCACTTGCTGAAAGGTCGCGTTTGCGCTGACGAATGTTTTGAAATACTTGCTCAAAACGAAGAACGATTACATTTTCTGGCAAAGTAAAAACATTTTCAGGTGAGCATCTTTACCGCAGTCTTCCTCCACAACTTGATTCAACAGAGGTTTGCATCTAATAAAGCATTTTCCTCGCTGGAGTATTCAAACAAACAGCTAGCCAAGAATTGTCTGTTTTATCTTTCTTAACCTCCAGACGAGCACCGTTTGGACGTTGGTCGGCTCTTCCTTAAATTATAAAGCAGAGTCGTTACTGCGAGTGCTAAACTCTCGTAAGGGTAATGGAGCTGCGTTATTTGTGTTATGCATTTGGAAACGACAGTAATTTAATCGCTTCCAAAAAAGGTACGGATTTCACTGGTTTTACAGGAGCAAAATAACAAAGCGCACTACCAGTACGTACACACCTTTTTTGCTGTTTTGAAAATCGCCTTTTTTTCTTACCATACTTACCACGACGGCACTGATCACGTTGTTGCGGTGTAAGACCAAAGTAAACNCCAAAACCTTCAATTANGGCATCATCGAGCAGCACATTAGTTTTTGAAGCAAGCGTGACAAGAATGAAAGTCGAGATTTTGTTCACTGAAATAAGGTTACATAGAATGGTTATGACATACGTNTGACACATCTCGATAAGCAAAAACATCTGCTAACAGCTGCATTTAACATCAGCGCAAGAGCTAAGTGGCGATTGATTCATACTTAGTGACAGAGAGGAAGAAAAGCATTTAACTTTGATCGCTAAGCGATGGACCGGGNAAACGTCCAACAGGTCGACACCTGATGCAACCAGGAAAGCTTNCACGCGAACAAAGACTCTAAGAAAAGCAGCAACATTGAAGCTGACAGTCTGCATAGCGANGTCAAAACGAACTGACGCAACAAAGTTTCAAAACAATATTATGTTCCACTGCCAAAAANCTGAAGCCATAAAAATCGTTACCACATTCACTTTATCACTTCCTCTTGTTGGACATGTAACAAAATCCTGATTAGTGTCAAAGCTGCTATTGTTAAAGGGAAGTATTCTCACTGACAGACGAAAATTTGAAAAAAAACACTGTTTCGCACCAATCGTAAAAGCAAAACCCAGACATGCGGCAACTCGAAGCAAACAACTGTGCNAGTTTTACGTCGTAAGGTTTTTCTTTCACAACCACGTGTCGTGACTTGAATCAACTTCCGCGAATATAAAAATCNTTGAAGTAAGCGAACGAATTTGCTCACAANACTCTTCGGAAAAGCTGTTAAAGCTTGACCGATTCGTTGTCGACTCGTCTCGTCCACGACATGTAACAGTAAATAACGCGACAGGTTCACAAAGCTCCACGACCAGGTGTTGACTTGAGAAGCCACGATTCGTGCGCCAACGTCTGCTACAAAGAGCATTTTCGTTTTCAGCAGTTCTCCTGCATCGTCAGATAATTTTCAAACGATGCTGCGCCGCTCGCAACGTTCGAAACATGCAAGCGAAAGCAAGAAACCTGGGCAAGGCGGGCATACGATCGAGAACAGAACAAATATAAAAAGACTTTCTTACGTTGTTGTTCACGTAACTGCTTGTCAATCGCTGGAGTTTGAAGAATCGAATACCCCTCAACTTGCGTCTCCACTGGCTGCTGACGGTTAGAGGAGTGTGCGAGGTCGGCCAGCTGACTTCCATGAGCGGCATCGAACGGTTCAGCTTCGTTACTTTCAGGCGGAGCTCCGTTGTGGTAATGCACGGTATGTATATCTTCACCGTCTTCGTTTCGATCGACTTCTATTTCAACATGTCCCTCATTGGAGCCATCCTCACGATTGTCCTGCAGATTGCACAGCGTACCACGTTCATGTTCAGTTTATCAAATGTGACGGAGTAGGTCCAATTCTTCAGCGTTGAGCCAAATGCTCCACATAACCTGTGGTACTACCAACAATCAGGGCTCCGCAAACTCAGTATTTTAGAAATATATTTTACTACATCAACGTTTGAACGACTTTAGCGCAAATGAAATACAGAAGCAACATGCAGCGTGTAGCACAAGTTTGTCGTCTTAAAAGACCGTGCGAGTAGTTCGCCAGAACTANCGACTTTGTGGCAGTGTATCGCAACTTAACTTCGTCATTAGCAATATTAAAGAGACGAGTAATAAAGCAGGGNGACGAGCGTTTGCGGGACTCGGGCCGTTCCTCTTTCAACTCATTTTTTCAGACCATGACGTGCTGAAAAGAACCCAAGTGTTTCTTGCTTGACAGGGATCGAAATGAACTACGCGCCTGAATGTTGTCGGAAGAGTGATGATGGTCTTTGTTAGCAATACCTCAAAACCTTTTCTGAGCAAGCCAGTTGTTCTAATTAGGCTGCGATGCGCTTGGACGAAGTTTTCACGTTTCAAAAGTCGCCTTATGACGCGGTTGCATTGTGGCTCTGGTACGACGACGGCTTCGCGTTGCGTGACCAAACAAAGGCGGTGGCGGTGCGGCTTTCTTCGGCGAAGCTACTTTTCAGATTAGCATAAAAGGCAAATCAGCGTTAAGCTCCACGACACCTGACGCGGCAAGATGTTAGAGTTAGATTGACAAGCTTTCTTGCGACGGCGCACAAGACCAACTTCAGGGAAAGCACTCTGCACTGGCGTGACGATTTATGAAAATCTGGTTCGCTGCTCGCCCAGTTCAAGGAAAACGATGGAAATATTTCTGATTACCAAGGCTGTTTCCGAAAAAACATCAAAAATTGTAAAGCTCTGCTTTTTAGCATCACGCCACTAGCAAATTAATTATATCATCCTTGTTACTGCCAAACAATATCTAGCATAGGATTTCATTTCTGTGAGTCACTATATGATTTAATTCAGAGCACTGTTGATTTCAAATCTTCACGTCCAATTTTTACATAGAAGTGCTGTCTCAGACCAAATGGATTTATATACAAAAAAGTCGAACGGTTATGTATTGCATCACAGCTGTTTGCAGCCCCTCTTCTGAGTGATCAATTATCATGGTGAGATAAAAGAACCAGTTCACAGCAAATCCAAAAATTTCAATAAATTTTCGAAAGGCTATTTCAAGGTAAGCTTTCCTACGGCCACCACAAAGCAAAATTCCAAATAAGAACTTTCTCTACGTAGATTGACAGGAAGCGTTGGCAATTAGTGAGGCAAAACGTAGAACTTTACACATCAAAATATACAGAAACGTTACGCACAGGCCACCTAAACAGCTGGCCTGCACGGGAATTTTGGCGAAGTGCATGTTGGTTGTTTAACTGCACAGCAACCGACACAGGTTAAATCACAGCAAACTTACGTTACACCTGCGCGAAACGTTTCTTCTCCGCCTGCAAAGCAAGAATGTCGTTAAATGCAATGCTTCTATCACGACAAGTTAAGTGTTAGCTAAAATGTTTTTTTGTCCTCCCCATGCAAAGGGATGCGCCCGGGTGGCATTCACGACGTTTCTTTATTTTATGTCATTAGGAAAGTCGCTTGGGGCCAATTCAAACATGCTGCTGATGAAAGGTTGTCTTCGTCACCCCATTGACGACAGCGGTGTATTCTAATTGCTGCAACGCAAGCTCTTCAAATGACATTGGACTGACAACAATCCACATATCAGAACCTTTTGATTTTTTGCATTTCATCAATGAATGCAATAACAGGATTCTAAGTGGGAGTGGAGACATGATTTCTCCACTCCAGTCCAATGATCAATGACGAAGACGGGCTGTGATTCACAGTCAACTGTGGAAACGTATGGTGATCTACAGAACTGGTTAAAGACTTGAACTTATTAACTTGCAAATATTGGCAATTGTTCATGAACGCAGTAACATTCAAATCCAGATTTTGCTTATGCACCTGTTCTTTGCCAAACTTTCTTCATCGTTCCGTTCAGCCGGTGAGAAGAAACATGAACAAGACCCGTAAATAAATTTTTGAAAACGACACGCCCAAGTATTGTTCTCTGTTCTGTGAAACACGAAAAGCAAATAATTTGCTCGCACTGTCAGCGCACACAAAACGTGCTCATTGTGCAGAAGAAACGCACGAANCGGCATAGTAAGAGTTCGAACAGAAACAGGCTTCCAGTTTATTTGTACTGCCAAATCAATTATGTTTTCGAACGCCACAAACAAACACAAGTGGGTTGCGGATTTGCCGNGGTGCGTTACTGTCACTAAAACCATGATGGCCATACTGGTATTCTACCATTGCGTGAACGGATAGACAAAAATCGACGCGGAGGTGAGTTTCGTGCGAAAGCAAAATCTCATGAAAACTCACTCAAGAAGACGATTTTAACCTTGCGTAGTGTGTCAAGCCGATGTATGTAGTTGAGACTGGTGAAGGCCGAGAATAAGCCCGATCTTTTATTGTCCAACAATAGTCTTTATTCATTTTGCCCACACGGTTAGGTCAGTCAAACGCAAGTAATTTTTTGTAAAACAACTGAAAATNTTGGTGTTGAGCAAGTACCGTCGTAGCGTGCTTCAGTATACTTAATTCACTGTAGCAAGAAAGCAATGGTTTAAAAAATNCACATTTCGACGCAAGTTCGCAAGTTACAAACAACTTACCCTATCATCGCAGAAGTTGAAGCGTCGGGGTACCATGTTGCCCTTGAGTCGCCTGGAGCTGGGCTTTCGTCACCTCTCAACGGCTCCCCTTCATCTGGGCGCTCTGGANCCTGAAAGACGTTTTGANTGTNAAGCACATAGCATTTACTACTAATAATGAAAACGTATTTCAACCGGCATAACACCCCNATTATTATCACTCTAAATCAAACCCTCAGCAAAACGAGATTCAATAATGGAGTTATTTTAACCCACAAACGAAGTTCGTGTCCGCTGGGTGTATGTCGCACTTGTGCGTAGCGCGGATCCTCAAGGGCGTCAACAAAAAAGTACTAATGAAGACCTAAAAACACGCTGCTTTCAACAACGCCAGAGTCTTCAAACGCCACAGTGGCAACAACCAGTCGGCAGGGCAAACACCCCTCAGCGCTACTAGAATGGAATTAAATCTATTCGATTTTAGATCCGTTCAGATTAAGTTCAATCTGTTCCGATTGAGCTAAATTTGTTCAGACGATTTTTTTACGATCGGCAGGCCCACACATCACTACTAACGAAGCAGCTTGATTTTGAAATGCCGTTAATCTGATGCATTTGTGATGTGATAAATGCGGCTCGGCAATGCTGAAGTTTTTTGTGCAATTAAATAAACGTAGATCGCTGTATATTTAATTAAATGGTTATACTTTTTCATGTGTGATACGTTAGAAGGGTCAGGTTTTCTTTCAAGAAATGTATTGCTGCATGATTATAGAAACAGTTTGGGGTGGGCTATATGCTGTTCATCGGGTCCTACAGTACGAGTTTAGTCAAGTGGGTTGAAGCTATTGCCCTAGACCAGGCTTTTTTATGTGTTTTAGGGCAGTGCTTCCCAACCTTTTTCAGTTCGCGACCCACTTTTAATGCAAGTTTTATTGTGCGACCCACAATGAGCTATGACCAAACGTTCGCGACCCACTTTTAATGTAAGTTTTATTGTGCGACCCACCCACAATCAGATATATGACTAAGATAAACAGTTACGTAAGACCTGCATCTTTGCTACTGTTTACCTGAAATCAACAAACTACTAATCTCCCTATAGTTATAGTAGCCTACCTACACTTTCCAA
>JGI24159J19872_10006479_pt1 | contig 15255 bp, 11 predicted proteins | sample Ectturendosymbi4_FD_19872 | JGI IMG/M metagenome (IMG submission 19872) | reverse complement strand
TAACTGTCTCGACTTGCTTCGTTGTGCTTTCTTGCGCAAGTTGTCTGGATGCGTGAGGAATATAACAGCGTTTTGTCAACTCCTATTGAGGCCGATACCGATATATCGGTAAAACCCAAATATCGGCCGATATATCGGTCAATCACTATTTCACATACTTAATTTGCATTTAAGAAACATCTATAAAAGTAACGTATCAGAAATTTAGTTGCCAAAAGTTAGAGGAAAGAAGGCTGCCTACGGAAACGGTTGATTCAGCCGACATTAAATTCTTGAAAACACGAAATTCCTCATAGGCTCTCAGCGGAGTAATAACTCGTATAGATCAGGAGGAGGATTTATAAAACCATAAACTTTCTGCCTTGGGAGATAAATTTACCCAATCATTTACAAAACTAGTCACTGTTACAATGCTTAAAACTTAAGCACAATAATTACAATCAGGGAACTTTCGGCTTAAGGCAAATTTGCCTTGCAAGTCTCATGCCCGGAATTCTACTACTAACCGCACTTTACCAAGTTACTGGAGCTTCCTTGACTGGTGGTGCAAATCATACAAGTGAAGGAGGAAAGCAATATGCTTAGTTTTCAGTAGTAAGACTAAATATCAGGACAGGGAAGGTTTTCCAGGGTTATGTATCACTGAATGCGCGTTGAGGTGGCTAAAAAACAAGTATTATAACAAAATATCGTAGAAATAGCAAGGTTGTAAAAAAAGATGGAAAGGAGTCTGTTGACAAAACCCATCGCAATGAAAAATGCAACAGTATTTCCAAAAAGTGACGCATCAACATTTCATGGAGCGCGAAGTGATGTACACAAACACAATACCCGTGTCAACAAACATCCTGTGGTGAGCACGACGTCTGCAATCAATTTAAAATTTTACTGATCGTTTCCGAGGTTTCGATGGAATCCGGCCATGACTCCGTACTGCACCGAATGCTGAACATACTACACCAAGGCGCGTTTTACTTACCCGAGGTAACTCGTAGCAAGGCGTAACAGGCGCAAACTGCCGTTCCAACAATGCCAGGTCTTGCATGTTGCTGTAAGATTGTCCTCGCGACCTCGATTGCGCCCACGACTGCGCCAGTGAGATTTGCCGCTGCGACGTCAGGATGACGCTCTGCACTCGCCTCATTTGTCCTTTCAAAACGCCTTGAGTGCGGATAACTTCTGGGGCGTCGTCGCAGTCACCTGAAGCATAGCGATGAACGTCTGCTTCCTCTTTCACCTCTCCACCGGCCACCTCACTTTACGCAAAAAAAGCTTGTGTAAGAAAGGAAAAGAGTAGCTTAGTTCGCTGGAAAGGACAGACCAAGCAACGGCGAGCAATGACATGCATTTCGCTCTGAAAGTCGCAGTTTGTTGATGTGTTGCGTTTTTGACGGCCTGCAGCTCGCGAACTGTATAAAATCATTTTTTGCAATCATTTTGTCAAAAGAGAGATATAGCTTCAGACACAAAACAAATGCAAGTATCTGACAAGAAGCAACCTGAACTGCACCGAAAAAAAAAATTATGATATGTATTGGGGTAAAATGAAATATTTCGAGCAATCCGTACGACCTTGCCGCAAGATTCCTTCCACGATGCCATCAGCAAGTTAGCATCGCAGAAAGAACAACCGGTGCCAATATACATCACGTAATTGTTCCGTACTGCGCACCTGCAATCACTTGAACTGCTGCAGCCGCTCCTGTCGCTACTCTCTTCAGAACTGCCGACCTTCCAGAACTTTCCAGCGTTCCTTTCGCTCGATTCAGACAACGGAGCATGGAAACTCAACCCTCCCCACGACGATGACATTTCGTTATTAAAGCCAAAGCTTTTAGGACCAAAAGAATCTGAAATGGCCGCAGGACCACCTGATCTGCTGGAGTCCGTTTCTGTGTGAAATAACAACCGTTTTCAAAAGAAAACCACATATTTGTGAAAATGAAGCTGGGCATTACACTTACAATTGACGTTTTTTGCGCCCAAATTATCGAAGTAGAAGAAATTGTATTTCAATCGAAGATGATCAGTGACCAGTACCAGGCCACACGAATTACTAACTACTGTACCATGTTCATGGTGATCTCAAGAAGCACCTACACAAATTTTACCCCTAACACAACCAGTGTCGGTGTCATGTAACGATTGAGTCAAACTTTGTCATTGCAACGAAATAAGTTTAAACAATCATCTACCCACAAACAGAAAAAATATGTCGCATTGAAAATGACTCGAGTTGCATCATATTGTACCGAATCGTCATATCTATGCAAAACTGTACGAACACACACAACCTGTTTTTCAAAGACCTGTATACGTGTATCGACTCCGTGGTACGATTTGCACGGATGAACCGTGTTGAAAACTCAACGGCGTTTACCGTCAACATTCAAACTGCTGACGTTACCAATAAAATTCGGGTGCATTAGGCCCAGCATTAACACGGAAACAACTTTCATCACATCATTAACATTTTTAATGGCGATGGTCAACATTTGACGCTTAATCTTACAACGCTGAAATCACCGCGGTTTTTCTATCGTTGCACGTCTGATCGAGAGAGAGTGGCATTTAACGCCGATGAATTGGTTTGAGCATAATGGTACAGCGTCGAAGAACACTGGAACGTGAAATCGCTGTAGTTTAATGGAGCCAAACAATATTGCGCATTCATTGTTTGTAGAGCTTGGCTCAATTAGTAACATAAACGAAGGTTGAAAAGAAAAAAAGATGCCATATACCAAAAAGCAGCGGAGCGCAATTGAAAAAATCGTGCTCAGTCAAAAACATCGCTCTCACTTTGATTTTCTCTCTCACTTTCCTCGATGGTTCGATGCTCTAACCAGGCGCAGTGATATCGCACAATGTTAGGATGCTGCAGTGCTAAAAAATAGAGGGAACTTTTCTTTTCGAAGACACATAGTTGCCTGCGTCGAATGATATAAAGCAGGGGTTCCCAATCTTTCTCTTGCCATGTACCCCTTCAGCATTCCGACAGATGAGCATGTACCCATACAGTATTTCAACAGATAAGCATGTACCCCTTCAGAATTTCTACAGATGAACATGTACCCCAAAATTTCTTATTACAAAATATTTTATCACGATTATTCATAGATATATTTAACAATAAGCATGTAATGACTTTTGATAATAATATTAACTGATATATGTATAAATATTTGGAAATAAATAATATGCAAACACATTTTTATTTTCTATTGATAACCTCAAATGTACCCCTTCAGATAGGCAAATGTACCCCTGGGGTACATGCACCCCAGGTTGGAAACCTCTGTTATAAAGAAACAATAAATACGAAAACGTCATCGCCAAATCGCGCGCAAAACTTCTATTTGGTGAATGCGTTTGGGCAAAAGAATTACTTGGCGTTGAAGCTTTCTTCTCCGAACGCCACCAACAAACATAAAAAACACTGTGGCGAAACAGCTCTTTGCCGAAAACATACACGTAAAACGGAAACAGACTAACATAATATGCACTTCTCGTCGAAATGTTCGACACGGGCTTCAAAGAAGACCGCATCCCATGCCCACTAAAGTTTTCTGTAAAATTTTGAGATTGTTTAAAAGCCAGCAACAAATGCCTTGAACATTTTAAATGGAACATGAAATCGTAAGTATTCACTATTTTTAGTTGGTGTGATGCAGTTATGCACTCAGACACATTCTCACAAAAAAATTCGCGAATTAGACACATTACAGCATTCAATGTGCAACCGAGATTTCGTTTCACTTAAGTCGACAAGTGACTGTCAAAAAACAAAAGCAAAGGACTTCTGGGATTGTCAATGTGTAAAAATGAAACGTACCTGCTAAAGACTGCACTTCCCTCATAATGCGCTCAATGCAAGGATTTTCGTCCAAAACGCTATTGTCTTTCATCCGAATTTTTTTTACAGCGTAAACTTGTCCGTCCATTTTATTTCTGGCCTAATATATAAAAACAACGCATTCGTGCAGGGTTTCTAAACTGGGGCCCTCGGAGCGGTTCTCCGAGGACAACGACCAGAGGCTTTTACTAATTAGCTCTGCCGTGATATTGCAAAACCCAAGTGTAACAATATTAATTATACGCCAGTTGAAGGGGGCCACAAACCACGAAAGGTTGAGAACCACCGCATTAGTGGATCCGTGGGCAAAACAGAAATATTTTTGCCATCAAAATCTCATGCATACTCTCAAGCAAACCATAGCATCCAAGATGTACAGAAACGATATATTTCCTCTTATGCAAATGCATGGCCACATACTTTGAACACCGAGCCATAAGCTCCTCTTCCCACGTGTCCGATTTCTTCATATTCCTCTAAGTAGCGGGAGGCATGTAGGTTGAAAATGTTTTCTTTATCCGCACGTGTTTTTCTAAAATACACAATACTTAATCACAATGGAACCAAAACCACTAGGCGAGATCTTCCATAAATTCATTCTGAAAAATCTAGTAGAAACAACTTTCGGAAGTGGCTGTAAAACTTACAAAATTCGAAAGCATTTGTTTCTTTACAATTTGCAGCCAACATCGGCAGTTATTACACCAGTGCCAGAAAGCCCATCTAGAGGAAACGTCGTACATTCCAGATTTTTCCCATTTACTGAAGAACATTTTTTTCACAGACATAAAAACAAAAAAGTGATTGCTTGCCGCTGGAAGATTACCACAGATGAACGATCTCATCTTTGGCTAATTCTGACGAGATGTTTCACGCTCTCTGCTTTAGCTTACAGCAAAAGAACTTGCTTCGTTTTTTCAAACCCAAATGGTCTTGACATAAGAAGTGAAACACCGCGCTACCACAGGGGCCCTGTTTTGTCATACACATAGTAGTTTAGCGACAGGTATTTTCGAGTCTAGCACGCTGATTCTGATTAATTTCAAAGAAGGAAGTGGAACTTATTAACTCAGCCTGTTGACTACATCCTACTTTTTCTGTGGATCAATAATAATCATGTAAATTTTAAAACCAAAAGACCCGAACCAGACGCTTATGAAACTAACCGGACTTTCTCCCAATCACTATCAAGAATTTTATCCAGTGCAACCAGACAGCTTAATATCATATTCTTATCTATAAAGCATGAGTATGACATGACAAAGTGGTGAACTCAGAGTGTAGGTTATATGACCACTGCAAGCTATAGGTCAGTGGTGCCCAACCTTTTTTGACGTAAGATCTACCTTTCAAGTAGTCACTCTCCCAAGATCTACTAAACGTCAACATCGCAAACCCACACACGTTGTTTCCAGCCTGCAGTAATTAACTTCGCAACACTTTTCTTGCTGCCATGCAACCACTAGACCTCATATCACAAACCCTTTCTCTCCCAAACATGTACACACTAGTACACACACTACATTCTGCTTGATAAGCAATGGCCTTTATGAACCAAACAGAAAATTAAACCAGATAACAAACAGGGGGATTTCTAAGTTTGAAAAAAAGAAACTATACTTCCAACTTACTGGGAGACCTGACACTGGGAGGAGGCTAGCTTCTCGTAGTCAGGAGTGTAGCAACTGGTTGCAAGGTGTAGACAGCAAAGATGGCACTGGCCAGCACTTTTGCAGCCCGGCCCGCCCGGAGCTAACAAGAAACCGCCTGGCCAAGCCCGTTTATTCTACACTACAACTTATTTTCTGGCGCAGACTGACCCGTAATATAAAGTAACCTCAAATGCAAAGTAACAAGTTTTCAGTTCATTGTCCTTTGGACACTAAAACCATGTAGTCTTAAGGCAGAGCAGCCATAGGTCTGCTAGCAGACCTTCACTTTTGAAAACTTATTCATCCGTCTCCTTTAACTAGACACTAACGCATGTCAAGAGTGCACTACTAGGCTGCCCTACACTTGCTAGTAACATACTAAACCTTAACCAGGGGTCACCAACATGGTGCGTGCGGGCACCAGGTCGGCCGTACGGACCATGTGGGTTGCCCACAGGCCTGTTCTGACAACAGCATAAACATGATCAGTGTCTTCACATTGATAAATATCTTTAATTTTTATTATTAATGATAACACAATATGAAGACAAATTGTGCAAACTTTTGTTTCAAAAGTCTGTGTATCAAACTGGTAGCCCTTTGCATGAATCTGTACCAAAAAATAGCTCTGAGTTTTAAAAAGTTTAGTGGCCCCTGCCCTAAACCCCAACCTAAGCCTAGCCTCTAATCCTAAACCAAGGGTTCACAAACTGGGGTACATCTACCCCTAGGGATAGATTTTCCAATCTGGAAGTGTACATTTAAGGTTAGCAATAGAAGGGAAAATTTATGTTTACATATTATTCATTTCAAAATACTTATATTTATACATAGGTCTACAGCTGTGAATATTTTCAAAATCATAATATGCTTATATTCGTAAATATATTTTTGTTATTTTCCTCAGCCTTTTTGCCATGAGAAATTTTAGGGATACATGTTCATATAATGAAATGCTGAAGGGGTACATTGCCAGAGAAAGTTTGGCAATACTTGTCCTAGACCAAAACCTCAGCGACACACTATAAATGAAAGTGTCTGTTGTTTTGATTGATTCATAACATGGTTCACTGATTTGTGTGGAAGCAAGTGAAACAGAATGTTGGCATAACGGTAAAGTGGAGAGAACAGCAGCAAAAAAGTTCATTGTCAGGTTTTGAAACTTTGCAAAAAACAAAAATTTTTGGCAAGCAGATTGCAGCAGCCTGGAATGACGTCACCGCTAAAACAATTATTAGCTGACTGTTTCAAAACCTTTTTAGCGGATGGCCCGAAGACTGGACTGTTAGCAGCCCGTGCCATCTCTAGTAGACAGGTTTCTAGCTGGTTAACAGTCATTGTTGATCTGTACTTGGACTTGCGATCGACTGGTTATGCACCACTGACATAAGTCATAAATTGCTACACAATAATGCAGTTTAACACGTCAACTACAGCGACCCCAGTTCCTTTAATTATTCAGGACATGTTTTGTTCGTAAAATATGGTACCTCTGTTTTGCAACAGCAGCTCTTGATGAATGTAGTGGAAGCTCTGGAGCAAGAGATGAAAAAGAAGACTGCATTAATGCATAGAGAGCTTTTTTGTACTGAAAACGCACAGATGCATATTCCTCTGCATATGCAACAGGAGAGATTATTTTCATGCTTTCCAACTGCTTGCATATCACTGAAAACAGAAAAAGAGGGTCTTTGAATCAAATATCTTGAACAAAAGCACTTCAACATTTGTTCTCAAAAACTTTCTAATTACAGTACTTAACACCCTTGAGAGCCAGGTGAATTTACCTTACTTTTCATGCATCACTTTGCACACACCACCATAACTCGCAAGCCGATTGAGATAGAGAGCTGTTCAAACACTCTAAAGATGCCAAAAGTCTTGTAATTTAGACTAAAAAAATTGGGAAGTTTCGGATATTGTTTCTTTTTTGTGGGTGATATTTTACCGGGGTAGGTTCAGGCATTTTTGGCCCAGATTGCTGGGGACCTACCTGCCTCACCAAGAGCCAATTTTTTGACTCTGTTTTTAGTAAAAACTAGGCTATAATACAAGCCTTTCGAGCAGGGGTTCCCAAACTGGGGTACATGTACCCCTAGTGGTGCATTTGCCTATCTGAAGGGGTACATTTAAGGTTAGCAATAGAAGGAAAAATATATGTTTATACATTACTCATTTCAAATTATTTATATATATAAATTTGTCCGAACCATTTCATATTACTAATGGGGTTAGACCAGGGGAAGTATTGCGTCCATACTTTTTTGCTGTATATTTAGATGATTGATCTCTTGAACTAAGCAACATTAAAGCTGGGTGTTAGATTGGTGAAATCTTATTGATCCACTTGACATTTGTTATGACATTTGTGTGCTTTGTCCAAGTGTACATGGGTTGCAAAGCATACTAGACGTGTGTCAGGCTGATGCAGGATTGCATGAAATTATTTCCAACATGCAGCAAAACTGTTTGTATGATGTTTAAGGCTAAGAGTGCAAAAAGCATGGCCATCCCGTTCCTGACACTGGGTGTACTAAAAGTAAAATATGTTTCCTGCTGCAAATATTTGGGGATTGTATTAGATATTGAGCTCTCAGATGACAAAGACATTCAGAGACAAATGCGATATCAAAATGAGGCAGTAAACAAGTTCCGAGCTTCTTTTTCCCCAGTGTTCGAACGCAGTGAAAAATGTATTCATTCGTTCCTTCTGTAGGTCCTTGTATGCATCATAAATATTGGTGTGATTTCACGAAGGCATACACCCCCTGATTGCATGTGGCCTATAACTTTGGTTGTAGGGTTCTGCACAACCTGCCGTGGCGAGTGAGTGTGAGTAGTTATCAAGTTCAATGTAACATTCTAACCTTTGAGGCTTTATTTAAAAAAATGTGTACCTGTTTCTTGAACGATTCAAAAAGTCCAACAATGTATGGTTGCTCGCTTTGATGCAGTCAGATTGTTTATACCAGTATTAGTCCTTATTCTTTGAACACTACAACAGTATTTTGCCTTGTGACTGAGTGCCCGGACGTTACAGTGTTAGTTTCAGGATGTGTGCAGGCCACAAACCATTCATATTTCACCAGGCCTTAGTCAGGGTTGGACTCAACTTCTTAACATGTGATTTTCGTGTCCAACTCTGGATGTAGTGTTGTGCCAAGTGTTATGACTTAGCCAACAACTATGTTGAGAAAGTGTCTGTAACGTAATGTTGTATAAAGTGTTAAAAGTTAGTGAACAAGTATCGGTATTCCTATGGTCCTACCACCAATGCCAATACAAAATGTTCTGTGTCTGTTATTATCAGTCTGTGTTGTGCAGGTAGTGCATGCTTGTGCTCTATGGACTTCATGTCTGGTTCAAAGATTAACACTTTGAGAACCGGCATACGATATATTCGTACTTCGATTTCTGCCTAAAAAACAGCAGTTTTCGATTGCCTTACCAACGCCGTAGCTCCTCCGACGATTGCGCTAAAGAGCTGTTCAACGGCTCAAACGGATCGGCCAATCTAGTAGATTGCACTCGAAAACAATGTTTATGGTTGGGGAGTGCAGATTTTTTGTGACAGACGTCATAAGTGAAGTAGTTTTGGGGTCATTTTGGCACATGTTGCCTGGCCTAGAGCCCAACCGCAAGGCCAAAGTGTTTCACTAAGTTTTCATTGGAAACTAGGCTTGAGTCCGAGTCTTTTGAGCATTTGATTGACTTTCTAGTGTTTCTGGTTCAAACGTTATGATCTAAAATCAACAAATTTAATTATCTAATTAGTCAAATATTTTTACTAACTTTCATCACAACGTTTGAACCCAAAACCGCAGCAGGTCATCCAAAGTGTCAAAAGACTCGGATTGTAGCCTAGTTTCCAGTAAAAACTTCAGCGGAATACTACCACCTAACAGTTGGTGCCCAGGACCAGGCAAAGTTGGCCAAGGTGGCCTAAAAGTCCTCCACTTATGACGTCACTCATAAAAAACCCACACCCTAAGCAAAAAAATTTTTTTCGAGTGCAGACTAGAAGACTTGCCGCGTCTTTTGAGACTTTTACCGTGTCTGTAGAGCATACCGGACCGGAGAAATTCCCACGCAAAGCCACGTGCATTTAGGCGTTTTTTTCCCCGCGAATCCCGAAACCAGCCAGACACCAAAGACTCCACCCAAACACCACCGACTCCTTGCAACTCNGACAACCTGGTTTTTAGGCCGTAACTTTTCAACCAGAAATGTTAAACAATACTCAAGGGCTCTGAAAACTAGTATCATAGCCTAGTTTCCACTAAAAACTTCTGAGTCAAAAATGGCTCTTGTGGTTGGGGCCAAGGGCTTGATGACCTCAGCCACAAATGCCTAAACCTACCTCATTTATGATATCACCCACAAAAAAAAAACTTTCCAATTTTGTAAAGATCCAAACTAGAACCCTTGCCACATCTTTTGTTTTGAACAGCTCTCTAGCTCAATAGGCAGGCACGTTATAGCAGAGTAACAACACTGCTACTTTATGGACCTTAGATATCAAGCGTTATTGCTATCTTACAAATCAGTGGCATGCTCTGGTACATCTTGTGTCTGGCCTGTGTGGATATCTGCTTTTCGCAATGTAACTTACTATGGAGTTGTTAACATCCAAACCCGCATTGTCTTTCACCTGCACCTGTTGCAAGTACTGTTGAGTAGTTTGCCTGACAAGCATCTTATAGCAATGAAAAAGATCAAATGTGTAACATTATAGCACTTTTATTTGTTATACAGCCTTCGACTGTATTTTTCAGACCATAAGGCACAGTATCAAAAATTGAATGCAACCTGTTCTTTTTTCATTCGTAAGGCATACCGGATTATAAGGCGCATTAAATGAAGAAAAACTTAGGTAAGTCAGGAAGTTTAATCTGTCATTGCATGTGAAAGAGTTTAATCTGTCACACATGCCTAATCTGCTAGACACAAATAGAATAAAGTTGTGTGTGTGTGTTTGATTCGGTGTGTGCCAATGTAGTCAGGGCCTTGTGCAGTAATATGATCTATGGTATGTGCTAGCTACTCTCAGAACCACACACATGCTGCTCATTGCAATTGCTGTTGGTTTATTACATAACATGATGGTCTGTTTAGAAAAAATCATAACTAGCAATTATATGACTAGCATCGTTTAACACATACAATTGGTTCTAGATGAGAAAGCACAACCAAATTCATACATTACGCACACCGCATTATTAGGTGCACTTGGGATTTTTGAAAAAATTAAAGTATTTTAAGTCCGCCTTATGGTCTGAAAAATTCAGTAATTAATTAGTTTAATAGTGGAAGCTAACCCCCAAGGTAGCTGGATTTTTGCTGATATGAATTAAGATATGAAATAAACAAAGCTTTCATACAGCCTGGTTGCAGAATGTACAGGCAACCACCAAAAGCAAAATAAAGGGAATACACAAACCTCTAAATAGCTGATTTGCTTTGTTGGGCTCATGTTCATAAACACTGCACAGACGTTCCAAGAGGGATCCCAACATTATACTTTGTGGAATTGTTGCAGGGTGAGCAACATTCTGCCTTTGCAAGCAGGTTTGCTTGCTAAGATTGTTATACCTTGGATTGGTATTTCCAATGTCTGAAGATCCATCTGTTATCAAAAACGCATTATCACGCTATTTATAGAACAACTCAATTTTATTGCTTGGTTGATGAAGTCACAAGCACAATATATCACTGATGAGTATGAACAAGCATTTAGGGCTAAAGATGCATGTACGAAATTTAAAAATTTGCTTATGAAACAGTTGTAAGCCACAAGAGTAGGCAAGTGAATCATCCATCATAATTTATTTCAAAGAGAAACTAATTCCGTGTATTTAAACACATCTTCTATCCTGCAGAAACGCNGCAAGAAAAATCTTTCTGGTGAAATGTTGACAATTGAAACAAGAATAGAAAAAAACACATGACCTGTGACCAGAAATATGGAACAAGATTGGAATAAGTTAACTATTTTAAAAATAAATTAGGTATAACATTCCATTTGCAAAGGAGCTGATGGTGCCTACTTTGTAGGTGAAATGAGTATGATTTTTTTCTGGGCAATAATTCCTTTTGATAGACAGCTATTTTAAAAGGTTAAACTTACTAGAACCTTGCTAACTTAAGAATAGCTGAGACAACCTATGTTCAGTGATGACTTAGAACAAAAACGTTTGACAATAGGGATAATCCTGCGTGCGAGATGACGGGTGTCCAGGGGCAGGCTATGCTGTTATCAGAGCATAGCGGTCTATGAAAGTTTCAGAAGGCACATGTGTTCTATTTTACAAGGTCTAAGAAACCTGTCAAATTGGTAAATTTCAATAAAATCATACAATTTATCAATTAATTTGGCTTGACTAAAATATTTTAAGTTACTCTCTTGCTTCGGCACAAAACGTTGTGCTAAACACAGCAAGAACTTCCCAAGAAAAAAATCTCATGAAAAGGCAGAAAATACAGTTATGCAAAATGGCAGCAAGAAACTTGCGAGTAAATACAATGTTGTTTCAAGCTGCCTCAACCTTTATTTCATCTGTATGGTTAGTACGCTTGGACCAACAATGTATTTAATTCGCGCAAGTTTATTGCTAACAATTTGTCTTGTTTTTATTGTATAACTGTATTCTTTCTCATTCCCGTCACTCAGCCTAGCTGCTTCTATTGAAAATTTATCCCCACTGTTCCGCAACAGTCTCATTGATTTAATAAGATCAGCGTACATGGCTTTAACTTGAGCTAAACTAGCCTAGCCTTGTCGAGTCTACCAATGCAAAGCTATTATTTCGTAGTTTGCTGCCAACCCCCTTTGATTATTTCTAGTCGCCACTAGCCAGAAGGTCTTCAACTGGGGGACCTTACGTTTGTGCAAAGGGGATTGATATTCTAAAGTTTGGCAAAAAGCCTCAGATGCGTAGTGTTTCAAATTTCACATTGGAGCTTTGTTTAAGGGAGATAAGCCCCCCATGGTGACAGGACTGGTTACCAACAGACATCTATTTTGAAAACTGCATTACCAAAGCATGCCATGGAACATAGGCCTTTTGGATGCCCAGCAGTGATTTTGTCTGACATTTGACAGTAATTGTATTGAACAACTTGTCAAGTATAGCAATTGCCAAGTTTTACAACCATTTGGATTAATGCCCTTTTTAAAAAAAGCCTTAACGGCAATCATATCTAAACATGTCGGTTACACTTGCGTTAGGTTTGCAGACTAAGGTTCTTGCCTCAAATTGATCAAAATGAGAGCAACACTTTTTCTAAGCTTTTCTTGTTGAAATTAATTTTTCTACGACTACAAATGTTAAGCATACCAGTGAACGAAGGAGACTTATGAAACTCAGGCTGCATATCGGCTGTCTCTGATTCACTCTACTCGCAGTTCAAACTGAGAATGTGAGCTCAAAGTTACTTAACACATCAACCGCTGGTCCACGGTATACTTGTGGCTGCTGTCTGATGCTCGAACGACGGTATGTGGTTTTTGCGCTGGCGCTTGAGTGGGCAAGGCGTTGTTTTAAAAGGCTTTGGATGGAAAACCTTGCATGATAGAAATAAATTCTGCACAAAAACATTAGTCATATTGTGTAGTTTATGAAAATCGAAATCAAATCATTTTTCCACTTCCTTTGGAGAGAAAAAACACCCGAAAACAAGGGTGGATTGCCTGTTTTTTTACTTTTAAAGTTTATTGCGCCTATTCCAACAATGGGAAAAATGTAAAAATCACAGAAACGGTTGCTATAGCTGATACAAAGCATCGTGTCAAGTTTGGAATTAAAAAATTGTAGAGAAGAAAAGTTATGACAGTTTTTATATCACCTGGTCCTAGACAGCATTTCTGCTTTTCGACTCCGTCCAAAAACGCACATGCGTTCAGCTGTGCTTTGCCGATCGCCAAATAGCTTAGTTTGGTTTCAATTTGACTGAAACATATACCACTATTTTGTTTCGATACATGAAACCTTCATTGATATTTTTGTTGCATGAACTGAACTGCAAAAAAACTTATTACACACATTGTACCACGAAAAAACATGCAAAATTTTATTTTCGCATGAAAAAGCCACAAAAACTTTTCTTTGCACAAAAAAAAAAAACTCAAAATTTTACTTGCACGTGGCCTGAGCATTCGACAATTGCCAGCTCTTGGATGCTGAAGTGTAACGCTTCTGCTGTTGTGGTTGTTGTTGCAGAAAAAATGTGAATATCATAGAACATTATTTGATTACCTTGTAGCGGCGGCATGTCAAGATGGTAGTGCAAGAATTGAGAAGAAAAAAACTACAACATTTTTATCAGCTGGTCGTACATATGGTTTGAGATTTGTGAAAAATTTATGCACACACGTTCAGGTGCTTGGCGTTGTTGCGATGGGAAAGGACGAGCGGCAAGGGTACAATGCGAGCTATTGTTGGCAGCAACCTTTACTGTTCTCTGTTGAACTCTAAAATCTCCATTGATATGTTGGGAAGCAGCGAAAACATTACACGCCACGATCACTGAATGCTTGACAGCTTGGCTTATATTTTCAAAAGATTTTAGAAATTGTCAATTAAGACAAGGAAAGCCTAGTGTGACAGTCTACAGTAAGTTCTAAACTTTGCCATTGTGTTTCTAATGGCTTTGAAACATGGGCTAACCATTGTTTATTGACCCACTAAAAGATGAAATTATATACTAAATTGTTACATGTATACCAAGTTGCTTATTTATGCCATAGTCCAGTGTAAGAACAAACAAAATAGAATTCAATTATGCAATTTAATTGAACGTACACTTATTATAATAGATGGAAGTTTAAAGAAAACATGCAAGATTAAGTCAAAAGAATAATCTACTAACTATGGACTCTGTGTCTGCTCACCAACAAATAAATTAAANTAAAATCTGCGACTAGATGTAATTAACAACAACTTGAACTTACCATCAAGCATGTGGACTGGCTTGAACTTTGGAATTGAAAACTCATATGAAGTTCCACTTGCCATCAGGCCTGGATTACATCACATTTTTTCTTAGGTTTGACTTAATCTGCCTGCCAAAAACTTATTTTAGAAGATAGTCCTTGTCACTAATATATAGTTATACCACTACTGGGCCAAGGATGCCACTCTCTGCAAGGGAAGTAAATGGATCAAGGATGGAAACAACAAAAACATTGTGAATAAAACTTGCTATATTAACCATCAGCAGTCCAGTGTTGCCACTCTGTTGTTACGGAAAAGTATTTTTCATGATAAAAAACACCCGATTCACAAAAAAGACACTAGATTACACATACGTGACAGGTTTGTCAGATTGCAAGAAAATTGGTGTTGCACTTAAGTCTTAAAAACAGGCAGGTGTTTGATGTGATTAACTTTATCTTATGTATTTATTTGTGTCAGAGCAGATGGTCCATAGAACACACAACACTCGCAACGATTAGCCTAATTCTTTAGACTTTTACACCTTAAAAATTTTTCAATCTGACTTGAAGTGCAACACGTTTACTTGTAAAGGAAAATTATTACATACAGTAGGAGAAAAAGACCAAACAAGCATCCATGCCGTTTCTCTTGAGAAATTCCTTGTGCTCTAAATGCGACACTTTTAACAGATGAGATGACCGCAGTCACAGTGACTTCGTACTGTTGCGATCGGAAATCCCGAGCGGCATGTGCGCAAAGCTTCGCACCGTGGCAGCAAGCAACAATAGAGATCACCCGACGAGATCACTCTATT
>JGI24159J19872_10006478_pt1 | contig 15256 bp, 8 predicted proteins | sample Ectturendosymbi4_FD_19872 | JGI IMG/M metagenome (IMG submission 19872) | reverse complement strand
TGTAAGTTGGAATTTTATAGACCACTCATTAATTACATATGAAACATAATGTTTAATTGAAGTAAAGACTTAAATGCGTGAAACGATTGTATGTTCCGGGTAACATTCGGGTATGTTAAACAAACTTAGCTTTTGCGACAATGTACCTTGGTACTAGTATGGACCCGCTTGAATAAAATACTGTACCTAAAGTGTCTTTTGTCTTGTCGTATGCACCCAGACCAAACAGTATGTGGCAAAGCAGCAGATATAACAGGTTTCAGAAGTGGGAGCTGTAGCTTACTTCGAGTACAAGTTTCGAAAGATCGTCTTTGTAGATTTCCAACCCTGTTTCTAATTCAGTATTCAAAATATCCATGCATGATTGATGGATTTAACTTCAGTGGGCGGTGAAATGGTGGAGGAGAGCAAACAGCAGTTGTTTTGGGCTTTCCGATTCTATCAGCAGTTTTGTGGGCAAGTTTCTTAAAACTGAAATGTATTGTTGAGCCAGAAAACAGGTACGACCATGGCCGTACCGGACGAATAGGTTGCGCCGGCCTTGATACGACGTTTTCCATTCTAAAGTGTTAAAGTTGAAGTGTAGGTTTCTTTAAAGTGGTCAGAGGACGAAGAAACCTTTGTTATACACACCTTGTGAAGTTAAAATGACTTCAATCAGGTGTGGCGGATCCAGGGGGCCACATGAGCCTAGGCCCCATCACCTTTATATTTCGAATTTTGCTTAAGTTTAAGCAACACATTTAGTATTAGGTCCATTGTTAAAGTAAATCGCTTTAATGAAAATAATTTTTCACAGTTTTGAAAAAACGTTCCTCCGCCACTGGCTTTAATGACAAGAACCAAGGCCAGTTACTTGCAGTGATGTGTCTTGCTTTAAATGTTTAGCCGCCTGATGAGGTTGGTATGTGAAGCTTGTATAACCTTAAGCTTTGCTTGTGTGGAGCCGTTTCCACGATATACAGGTCAATTTTGTTTTCCGTCAATAATGGCTCAGAGTCGTCACATTTACTAGAAGTGGGGTTGGGTTTTCTAATTCTTGTCAAATTTGCTTTGATAAACTCGTACAAAACTGATTGCCCCATAACGTTGCCTTGCATGCTTGTTGCATAAATTCGCTTTAAGAAATGTAGTATTGCATCTAATGCAGTTTTCCCATTACTGTTTACCACAGCTATGTCCAACCCGCGGCCCTCTGGCCGCATGCGGCCTAATCGAAGGTTATGTGCGGCGCAGTTTAGGGTTTCGCTGTAGTAGAAGTATCGTACATGACAACTTGTCTATATTTTGATAAGCTTGAATTAGACGTTTTTGTTGCAGGTGATCTTCAGTGCCACTTTATCACGTCTGTTACCATTGCAGATAGGATTCGAACGCTTCCAGAACATCAGCTTTNACTAAATTAAGTTTGCTAAGATCAAAGTAAGTCATTCAGTGTGNGGCCCTCATTAATATGTTATTCAATTATGTGGGGCCCTGGTTAAGATTGTGACATAATTTTGGCTCAGTAAGTCATTTGGGTTGGACATAGCTGGTTTACGATGTCTTGTTTGCTGTTCAAGAAACTTAATTTCAGTCAAATATTCGCTGTCGCCGGATCGTCCGATTGTGTCTTGTGTCATGTGTTTAGTCGTTTGGCTTTCTGTAATTGTTTCTACTCGAGTTCGACTTTTCTGAGAAGATTTTTCATACTCTGCTAAGAAGGGTCGTTTGCAACAAGCTAGTCAGAGGTAAATAAAAACTTTAGTCAAATTTCACAAAATCGCAGTTTGGAAGTAAAGCTTTGCTTCCTGCTAAAATGTTTCAAAGTTTCGTTTGATTGTTGCTTTTTGATTTTGTCTTCATTTCAAACAGCTCTCAAAATGGAGGCATTTCACCGATTGACTATTTATGGCATTAAATCGCTCCAGAAGACACTGCAGGCAAAAATCATTAGCTTAGCAGGTGATGTATATAGGATGCAAGTGGGAGGTATCCACTCAAAAGATCTACTCGCTGTTACTTTTCCAGTAAGCAGAAAGATCGTCCCGACAATACAGCAACAATGACTTTATCAGTGTTGCTTCAAGACAGTTTGTGGCGCTAAGAATAAAATTTGAAACGCGGAGCTTACACATTAGATGTTGTAAACTGAAACTGGGTACATTTTAAAATGTCCGTAAGTCTTGTGGCATGAGTTCCGGCAACCTGCAAGACATTAAAACTTCGAGACGTTAATGTTCGAGACCTGAAAACTTCTGTCTTCGCCAAAATGCTCCTTTAATTTTTGAAAAAAGACAAAACTTGTTCCTTTCTACCAATGCCTAGTGATCTCCAAACTTTGCTCTTGAAATTTTTACAAAAAATTTGAAGTTTTAAATCTGTTTCTAAATGTGCTCCATTTAATTTCTTGAAAAATTAACCAAAATGTGTCATCGGCGAAAAGTTACTCTCATTCAGCATAACACCAAATTTTGTTGTAGCTGCTTCAAGATGAAAATGTAACCTTATCTTGATTGGGAAAGCGAAACGTTGGTCATGAAGGCCAAAATACAGATAGTATCCGCATGTAGTTTCATCGGCACGTTTATGTTGACTAATAAAAGTAATTGGCAATTCCTTGAAGAGGCAGCAGCGACAACAGGACGGAAAAGTCACTGCGGTCGAAAAGGAGACCGAAAACTACTGTTTGCATCTTTTATACTGTATTAGCGACTAAACAGGGCTGGGCAAACATTTTCCACGGAGGGCCACACTGAACTCTATTGCTACCTGTGGGCCGCATACATAATGTTTGGTTACTTCTGTCATGATTTGTTTCAAGGTATGATTCAATGATAATATTATTATAACCCTGCATTGTTTTATTTCACATCTAGTTTTTTTATTATTAAAAATGCAGTTTCGAATGAAACGTGTGGGATAAAACCTCCATGATTCTAATCGATAGATTTACTTCATTTAATTCAACATACACTAGAAAGATGTACTATCCATGTACGTGTGACTGCCCTGCGCGCCGCACAAAATGCCATCGTGCAGGGGCGTAGCGAGGGGAGCACAACTCCCCGGGCACCGAATCACTGCGAGGAACGCCGCAAAGTCCCAACAGTGTCACAAGTACTTTCTTCAATACACTAAATTTGCTTCCGAAAGACCTCAGGTTCGAATATGGGGGCGCCAAACTTGCTTCTTGCCCGGGCGCCATCTCACCTTATTACGCTCCTGCCCTCGCGAGCCGTAGTTTGCCCATCCCTGGACTAAAGGTATTGCAATGATTTGGGCTTTTCTCGGAAGTGAAATAGAAGTACCAGCACAACTACCGCACATTATACTCACAGCCATTGATAAAATCATGCAACAAAACATTTTCTTGCTCTTAAATATTCAGTGAATTACAGCTTTTCTAATTGATATTTAATGTTTTATTATCAATGGAAAACTTTAAGTGAAGGAAGCAGTGTTCACATCAGAAAACAGACAAAAATAACATTCGGATAGAAGTTTTTTGAAAAACAGGAATAAATAAATATAGAACTTTCGTTCGCATGGATTGATTAAGGACGAACGGAGTGTAATTTTGTTATGATATTGCATTTTCTGAGCAACAGTACTCGACAAGCGTTTCCTGGTCAAATTGTGCAATTCTGAAACAAGTGAAAACACCGATTTTTTTTAGTCCGGCTTTTTGCAAAAAAAATGAATCACTTGGTCAAGAAAGCAGCCAGTTTTTCAAATATTAAAAAGCAAGTAACTTTTGTCCATTATAATGGGCTCAGGTTTAAACCTGCCTTTACGAAAATAAACCAACGGGTGATATAGCAACGAACTTCAGATAAAGGTTTGCCAAAACTTTGCTACAGGAACCTATTTTAAACAACTGAAGTAACTCATAATTCCTGTGTTTTTGTTTTAGGTAATCAACACAGTAAAAACAGCTGAAAGCACGCTTTTCAAAATACGTTAAAACACTTGACGGAAGTCCAGGAACAAAGCACTTTGTTGCTGGTACAGGCAACTCTTGCCTGGAAATGTTTTGCCATGTTTGTAACGAAAAACTTTGTGAATGCGCTGTATTGCCATCCTTAGTCTTTTTCAACTGGTGTCGTATAATCTGACCGTCGGCAGTGAAGAAGCTTCAACAAAGTGCGGGAAGCGAACCCAGCAGTGAGCACTACTGGCGACTTTGACAGTGTTCTTCCTTGGATTTAATTAGTTTTACACATTCTGGCAAATGCTCTTTCGGTATCTTTTCATGTAGATAGTCTGCGAGCTCCTCAATCAGCAACCTCTTTCCGGGTAAGTTTGAGAAGTATTCAAAAGTATCCTTTAGTAAAGCGTTATTTGATGTTTGCTTGTCCAGAATGTTGTTGAGTATGTCCGAAAACATTTCGGGTGTTTTTTCTGCAAATATGGAGCAGGCATAACTGGTGTGCTTGCAACGCAAAGGTACAACGCAATTAGAATATTTCAATTCGTAGTCGTGTTTTAAGAATTTAAAAGATTTGCAATTACATGTTAATAACAAAGCACTAGAAAAATACTTACTACGATTAGCTCAGACCAGTTATGAACCCAAACAAAGGCTGTTAAAAAGAGTCCAAACTGCCTCAAACAAATACAGAAGATGGTGTGACCAATATATACAGTTAATGATAGGAAACCGATCAAAGCGCTTTGCAGGTAGAGATAAAATGAAATAAACACAGTTGAGAATTTGCAAAGGTTGACACTACATTAGTTATCATTGCTCATTTTATTACATTTCGCAGATTTTCACGTAGCCTGATACTTCAAACAATTTTAAGGTAGGAAAGTCCAAACACAATAGTGGCAAAGGCTAAACTAAGATATTAGTACCTCCAGAATGTCTAACAATATCATCTATGTCAATTCTTCCTACTCCCATGTTTTCTCCGTATAACTTCGCGTCAAATGGTGCTAAAGTAATGGTGGGATGGCTGCCGAGGTTCGCAAAAAAGTTTTTCATCTCGAGCACTGTGAAAGCAAAGAAGTAAAAATGGATTAAATGCAAAGCGCAATCCGTTTAAATACGTGAACATTTTTTTCTATTTTGTAAAGGAAGCAGTTCTGTTACCACCATTTGAGATCTTGGGCAACATGAATTAACTGACAGCAGCCCAGATATAACTCAGTTAACGCCAAGGGAAATGGAGGCAAACCTTTAAAAACATCGTTCCTGATTAAGTGTAGCATAAAACAAAACTATAAAAGTAACAGTTTATTACGAACATATATTTAATTGCAAGACCGTTTTAGACTACCATTCGCACAAATTTATAATGTAGTAGTTAAGGATTTCACCTTTGAGTATTCACGAAGGAAGCTTACAATATATGTACTGCATAAAACGATGGTATGCATACAGGGAGGTGCGTAGCTGTGATTTGATGGGCTTGCCGAAATTAAATAAGGGCGACCAGCGTCAGCGATACACAATGAAAGGATACATCTTTTATCTTTAGCCAGAAGGCGTTAGGCACCAATCGCAAATAGGGGCCCATGTTATTCATCTTTACCTTTTAACTATTTGAGCTGATGTACACTAAGCAGCCTAAAAGCTATCCATCACCTTAGGTCAAAGGTTTGAGACCAAGATTTTCCGCTATAACGTTCACAACTTTTGCTGTAACTACAGTATCGTTTATCATTTTGTTGTACTGCAGTTAATCCGCTCAACAATGCTCACTGTCAACGTGAAAAGCATCCTATTCGTGGTGGACCACAGAAAAGCATCCTATTCGTGGTGGACCACAGAAAAGCATCCTATTCGTGGTGGACCACAAAGTGAAACTCGCAAGTTCAAAACACGACAATCCTAAACATTTAGGAAACGTTGCATCAGTAAAATAAACTACCGACGTGGGGTTTCAGTATTGTAGTGCTACATATTTTTGCTGCTGCACAAAAAATTCATTCATTAGTTAGACAGACACGCAACGCTCTCCTGCAGGCCCGTTGTCAAAAAGGTTTGCAGGAACAGTTGGTTGAATGAAATTTGTTGGAGGAATCTTTAGGGTTTGGAAAGGAAAATACATCTTAGAGGGTAAGATTTGTTTTCATTATACGTTTAAAGCAAATTTTTTACTAAGCAAAAAATTAGGAGCGAAACAAAAAAATTGCGGGGCACTGCCCCCGATGCCAACCCCCGTGGCTACGGGCCTGCTTTCCTGCATGAGGAGATCTTTTCAAAAGATTGCGAAGACTGAAAAGCTCAGCAGCAACTTCAATGATCTTGAAAGTTCAATAAAGTCATCCGCACCATACGTGCAGTTTGAATATTTACACACGAAGAGGCAACCAGCTTCATTTCACAGCAGAAAGGGGACTGTGGGCCTAATAGCAGATATCATGGGGTTTAATTGGCGTTAAGTCTTTGTAGCAATCGGTTCGCCGGCCTGTCAAATGGCACCATGATAAAGTTTACTATAAGATGATCCTTACGAGAATGTTTGTTCCAATCAGTCGAGATCGCATTTTCATTATTATGCGAGAGCAATGCTTGTCCTTCCGAATTGCTAGGCAACTTCTTGGGGTCATAATCCATTCGGTTTGCAGGAACAGTTGGTTGAATGAAATTTGTTGGAGGAATCTTGCCTACCTGGCGATTGATGTCAATTGTAAACACTTGAAATAATTCGCCAATATATTAGTGACGTTTTAAACAACAATTTAAACTAGTTCTGCAGCATACTTACAACTTGGAAAACTCTAAAATGTACTTTAAGACATATAAATTTAACGATTACAAAGCATCAGCCAACCTAAAAAATGTTTACTTTCAAATAGACGACACAATCAAAGCAACCAAGAGAGACATGCACATAGCAGCTACGGCAAACGTATATGAAAACTGGTTGCTTACATTTAGAAACTATACTTTACATTCCAAACTCACTAGTGCCTTTCAAATGTGATTTAAACAAAAATAATTATCTATTTCATGTAACTCTTTTACCTCAGAAGTAACTGCTTGGTTCTTGTCACACCATCTGATTTTTTTTCTTAAGCAGTACACAAGAAGTGCAATAATAGCGAAGCATGCAACCAACAGAAACATCACCTTCCACAGATCTGTAAAATGTTTCTTTCCATTAACTTTTAGACAATAAATTTACTTCTCCAAATGAACGTCTCTTTGTTCTCAATTCAAACACAAGCATTCAACAACTGCTTAGAGTCAACAAAGTCAAACTTTTCCGACCTGCGTATGTAACATTTCACGAAAGTGACATCGTATACCATCGATCACAACCGAAATTTTTAAAAATGCACAAATCATAATNTTTTTAAAATACANAAACGGTATTCCGCGAGCAAGAGGAAACGTTGTGAGTTTTATGAAAACGTAATNAATNTCGATTTTCAAACAGTCAGCATTGGCGCAAAACCACTACCGTTCAGCAGCAGAAACACTGATATTGAACATCAACACGATTTAGCTTTAAGACCTGATCGCTTGGCATCATAGGTGACACGTCAAACGCGTTGAGATTTACTGCCGGGCGAAACACAAACCTATGGATACACTTTTTCTCAAGTAACAATAATAATTCTTTAACTGTGTGCTAAGTGAGCTGCCTTTGGCNAACCATTTTCCTTCTTTTTTCTTTAAATCGAAATATTAGTGATGACTGTCAGACGAAACTACAGTTCGTTGCAAAGNTGCAGAACGCATAATTTCACAANAACCATTAGCAAAACCTCGTAAATTTAACTAGCTGATCAAAATCTACAAAACCAAGTATGTTGGCACAGCAGAAACACAAGAACGTGAACACGATAGCGATCACCTTCGTCCAAAAGAGACGTTCTGTAACTTATATATTGGAAAATGTCAATTTAATTAGCAAACCGTTACACTCTTGTTAAACCATGTGTTAAAAATTAGCCAATGGTCATAAAAGCACGAAAGTAAACGCAAAGAAAATTAAAAAACATTATTCGCTGGACGCTGATGGACGAACTCATTATCGGCTCGCTGGAACGCACGAAAACTTGGACGCGCAATATTTTTCATCGAAAACAATTTTCTTGAAACACTTGTGTCTTTCTGCAACACTGACTCTTGTACGTTTTTAATGTACTTCATTAGCAAATTCTGCAGAAATGTTTTAAACCAGCTATGTCCAACCGCGGCCCGCGGAGCGCAGGCGGCTCAGGTTTTGTGCGGCCCGGTTGAGGTTTCGCTGTAGTATAAGTAGCCTACGTACTGATGGCCTGTTCTCATTTTGTTAATCCTAAATTTTACATTTTTGGTGCAGTTGGTCATCACGTCTGTACTGGGTGCTGGGAGATTTATTATGTCCACTGACACATTGGTGCAAAACTTTTTGCGAGTATTCTGATTTCTTCCCATGGGCATTTGCAGAAATTTTTCAAGGGAGGGGGCATAGTCGACGTTTTGCTTATCTTTTTCAGGTTGTTGGCGATGCAACGCAAATGGACATACACAAAAGAGCTTACCGCTATCAGCAGTCACTGTCTCGCTGCATTAACTGCCAAGGTGTGTGCGTTCAGTACAGTAGTTGCATTGCATGCGGCAAAACGCTTAACACCGTGATTTGATGTGCACCTTCGAAGATATGTTGCCATGTTATTGTTACGCAACAAAGGCCAATAGTAAAACAATTTTCTCCCGAGTTTGCAGCCTGCCTCTGCAAGCAAAGAAGCGGATTTTGTGAACTGCAAGCTATCATTTCATGTTAGCTAAACAGTGAACCTGAGTACCTGACTCCTGGGCAGTGCGAGTGTCATAGTGGCAAACAAACTGTCTTTGCAGTTAACCCAACTAATCAAATAAAAATGTTGATTTCACGATTTCTAGAAATTTTTGCTTCTTAGTCCCAATTTCCGGGGGGCAAATGCCCGTTTTGCCCCCACTTCAAACTAAATTTGGTTTACTTAGATCAGTGTTTTTACTAAGATCAGTGTAAACAATTCACTGTGTGGTCCTCATTAATATGTCACTTATTGTGCGGCCCTGGTTAAGACAGTGACATAATATTTTGCTCAGTAAGTAATTTCGGTTGGACATAGCTGTTTTAAAACATGTGAGCTGATTTGCGTCATGCTCCGTGAGAAATCTGGCATGATATCATGGAATTATTTGTTAACATTTGAGCTTCGTAGTTCGATGTAACAATATAAACGCTCGCATGAATTACAGTTAAAAAGTCAATGTGCTTTTCACATTAACCTCACCTGAGTCTCTGTTTGTAGACTCATCGTAAATATGGGTCAAGGTTTTTGATGTAATGGTCTCGGCAGTGGTGTTCGGTACCCTAGAGGACAATATGGCTGCCATAAGACGTAAGTNATAAACGAAGTCGATAGATAAAAAATGTGCAATAGGTCAGCTGCCGCCNAGAGAAAAGATAAGATTGCTATTATCCGTTAGTTTTCAGGAGACATCGTTTAAGCCAGCGGTTCTTAATAAGACCACCCGCTTAATAAGAATTAATGATATACAAAGGTGAAAATGGTTAGCTTGCTGTGATATAACCACGCTTTTAGTCATGTTTCAGATGACCTTCGTCGAACTCCCGAAACGGCTCCGTCGAACCTTAGGGGTTCGATCGAACCCAGGTTAAGAACCACTGTTTTAAGCAGTCGGACCTCTGAGATACGTAGCAAAACTAATGCGTGATTGGTTTTCCAGCTTTCAGGCAATTCATCCAAATCTGCCAGTTGTGATATCATAAACAAACTGCTTAACTTAAAGAGCTTCAACATGCCAACTTTACTGTATGCTTTTTTTCACGATGCAACGCCTTCTGGAGATATGTTATTGATCATGCAGCGCTCAGCATTGTTGAGTAAGCAATCATATTGGCAGGCCTTTATAATCAAGTGTAAAATCAAGACTTACTGTACATTCAGGGGCGTAACGAGGTTAGATGGCGCCCGGGGAAAGAAGCAAGTTTGGCGCCCCCATGTTCGAACCTGAGTTTTTACGAAAGCAAATGTACTGTATCGAAGAAAGTACTTGTGACATTGTTGGGACTTTTCGGCGCCCACATAGTGATTCGGCACCCGAGGAATTGTGCCCCCCTCGTTATGCCCCTGTGTACATTGACTTCCTACTGCGTACAAATGAAGCTGCGTTGTTTCATGCGGGACACATTAGGAACAAAGCTTGATACCAGGTCATCGGAAAAATAATGTTATGTCTTGTTCTAGCAACTCTACGAAATCCTCGTTAATTTGTGCTTTAGGTNATTGTTGATTCAGAAAACGCTTGCAAATAAGTANGATCAAGCTGTGCCGCAGAAAACCTTGATTAGAACTTTTAATAGAGTCAGCGAAAGTTACCACATTTGCTAGCTTTCGTACGAAACCTAATGTATTTTTTNATAGCTGCCAGCTAGTAACATCAGGAGGTANGTTTTTCGAATCAATATTTGCATAATGGAAANATGTGAATCTTGGCAGGAATCCATGTTTTTCTTTTATTGGTTCAGGTCAAATCAAAACTTGTTTTTTGACCATTGCACTACCAGAGATTTGCACCCAAAAGATAAAAAGTTGGTAATCATAACACACAGGAAAACTGTAAAGAACATTTTTATCAGGCTTAACATGTCAGCTAAAGTCACTGATGGGAGTTCTTTTCTGGAGACGACTTTGCGTACAGTGTAGTCTATGTTATTTACACTCTGGCCCAACGTAATGCATGGAAGTTACGTTTTAAACAAATATGAGACGTACAGATTTCTATAGCTTCAGACAAAAAATCAACACTTTGTAACGGTATAATTTCCTGAACACGGCTTTTAATGCAACGAGTCCTTTTTTTGCCAAAGAGGTAACTCACGTTATAGGCATAGTATCATTTTCCTCAGTCGACAGCTCAGTGTAACTTGTGCTATGCTGTTGTTCCTCCACTGACGGAAGTGTAGAAATTGTGGAGCTTGATTCTGAAGGGACTGTGGTGAGGATATTTTTATCTGTGTTACCATCTTCTTGACAAACCCTGTCTTGATAATTACCTGAGCTGAAAAAGAACTGAAATTAATAGCGCAAAAATTTTGAATATATTTTTTCCAATTTCAAACATGCGAAGCAGTCAGGAGAGCCGGTTATAGATCTTGTGTAACTTACCTGCACAAAGCAACTGGATGTTCATTTTCGTTGCACCTGCAGCACATTCTTTTGAAACCATTAATCTCCATTTCTTCCAGTTCATAACCGTTGCTTCCAGGAGGAAGAACTACATCAGGACATGGGTCGTCAAGACCATTTTTCCTTAGTTTTGGTGGCATACTTAGAGTTCTAGTAATAAAAATCTCCGTTTAAAATAGTAATTATACGAAAAACGAATCGCACATCGTCTACATTTTTCTTTAGTAGGCACACCACGAACGAACGGTTTCCTTCGGATAAAATATTACGAGTGGGAAATTTGCAGATTCTCAATTACCAGTTTTCGTAAACAGGACCACACCAAACGTCCGCTGAACTGCCGGGAAGAGCTCATGTTAAAAGCATGTCGCCTTCCTGGAACATTGCTTACTGTTATGAATTTTTGAACGGTTGAAACACACTGTTAATTTTGAAGATCAATTGACAAATCGTTGGTGTTGCGACCTGTAAACATTTTGGGGGTGCATTTTGCGAAACGCGACCCGATTACTTATTGTAGAAACACTGCAAGTATAGTTTGGCTGGAAGGCATTAAATCGACATTTTTGGCAATTGGATTCTCTGTTCCTTGAGCACTTTCCCAGTATAAGCACTGACTGCAGCCTTTAAATGCATTGCACAATTTCATGTTTCCCTCTAGACTTCAAGCAACACCTCGCCGAAGCAAATAGAAGACCGATTGGTTTCATTCAATTATTAATTTCGAAATTTCTCGGTTCCCGCATGAAGCGTTAGCAAAGAAATATTTGTACAGCTACTTTTGCGATTAGAAGCAAAACTAACTGAAAAGCAATACTTTAATCCTTCTCTAACTCTACAGCGACTTTTTGGCACCATCTATCATTTTGCAAGTAAATCCTGTTTCTTGGTACACCTCTGCAACAGAAGAACCTGCTACCACACTTCAACGTAAGATTGGTTCGGCTCGCTGGGCTTGACAGTTTAATATTTGAATTCTGTTGAAAAGAACACACGTAGCAATGTACAGAAATTGCTTCCGGAGAAACAACAAAGCCAAGCTATTACGAAAGTTATCAACGTGAAAACAGACTTTGCTAAGAAAATAAATACGCAAAAAATTTGAGCATAGGTGTGGGAGCAGGCAATTTTTCGGCGAGTGTGAAGAAAAGTTTACGGGCATTTCCCCAAATGTGACCGAAAAACTTTAATACGACAAATGTTCCCATTAGACTTTCTGTAGCTGTTGGTACTCATCAACTCTCGTAAACTACTGTAAAACACAAATTTACCGGCATTGGAAACACTTTTTTGATTTTATGTACTGTATATTTAAAGTGCTTTCTATGACATATACTTAAAAAAGTGTGGTTTCATTAGTTTGCGAGTATATTGTTGGCTGCAAGCCAAACATTAATTTCATAAAATGTCAAAACTTCTGTGCCCGAAATTTGAGATGTTGCCCGTATTTTCGACGGATCAAACCTTTTGGGGGTACGCTTGCACCTCAGCTCCTGCACCACTGAATTTCAGGAAGAGCAAGGATTTGTTAATGCTTGATTGATCACGCGACTAACTACGCCCTGCGTAACCAACGACACGGTGCATTTTTTGTTGGCGTTTGTTGATGTTTTGTTGCTTTCTCACACAAAAAGTGCACATCCTGGTTGGTATTCATGTGTTGTTTGCTAACAAATAGAGGAACTTTGCGGTTTATAAATCTACGATTCATTTTCACCGAAAATAAGTGCGCATCAGTGGCTGATCGTTAACCAAAAGGCAGCGGTACAATCATAAAACGCTTACTTGAAGGCAGAAGCCTGACTGGGGCGTATCTTCTCTGCTTCAGACCAGAAAGAAGCGATTTGAGAAGACGAAAACTGTTGCATATCGCCAAGACTAACTAGCACAACCTCGCATATAAAAGTTCGCGTTACTCGTTGGATGAAAATCTGCCAATTTTATACTAGAGTTAATTAAGACTGGAGTCGCTTTTTGCGTGCAAAATTTTTGCGTAGCATTGCATACATGGAAAACGCTGAACTGTGGTGCGCAATGCAGTGCTTCACAACCAAACTCGCTTCTTTTGACTTACTTTTCGCGGCAAACACGTACGAGCTTGTAGCGACGTAGCAAGTATTATGAAGACGGACATGCGCTTCACCAATAGGGGATTTCCCAGGGTAATAACCAGGTTTTAAAGATCTGGCGCAAAACAAGTTTACCAACAAAATTGAACAAGGCACCTGTACTTTTGTGCAATTCTCTCGAAAACCGTATTACTAGTCACATAAAAACTTCTGAAAAAATTGCAAAAACAGAGAATTGCAGTAAATATCAATAACTGGCATAAACAGACTACCTTCTGGTGAAAACAAAAGGGGCCACTATAATTTTCTTTACAATCTAAAACACAACCTAATAACCTGTACCTTTCATGTGAAAACTGTAGTTAGTTTTCAACAACAGCAAATGACAATTAAAGACAAAACGCTGAATTTACCACCTCGAAATTCAGTTGTTCCAAACCCTTGAGAGACAGAACTTTTGTTAAATTCAGGTATGTCAGCAAAAACTACCACTTTATTTATTTAATGAAGAGTCGTAACTCGACTTTTTACAAAACCAAGTTAAAGTTCATGCCGCGTTTCAATTTTTTAGCGTGACATGGATGCTTTCACAGAAAACCTACCTGCAAACCTTACACTAACGCTGATCACAAAATCTGAACAAGGCAAGTTTTAAAGACAAACAAAAATCAACGCATTAAATATTTTTCCTGAATATAAAACCTCATAAAAGTAGCCTGTAAGCTTTTGTTACATTTGATTTCGGCTTGCAGTTTCATTTCCAACACAATATCATATTACGCAACCTCTTTGTGAGATCAAAGATATAAACCTTCAGCACCACCAACGAAAAGCCAAGACTGAGCGCGGAGCACAAGGTTAGCATTGTTTTGAAGAAGTTTCTCGAAAATTTGTTTAACCACAAGATGGCGCTTTTTACGCAGAGACCGGAGTGGTTGTGAACTTTTTGTGTGACCACCAGAACTGCTATTTTGTTTCTGCGTGAAGTGCCACTATTTCTTTTTGCAAGTTTTCAGAGCAGTGCATTTCTGCTTATTTAAGTTTTTTTTTATTAGCATGAAACCTTTATTTTCAAACAAAGATTTCACAAAATCTTTGTTTTAACGAAATTTGTGTTTGATTTTTTTAAAATTTATGTGCTTGTCGCTGACTTATGATCCATATCACAAGGGTAATCGAGTAACATAAGAGCACAAAAATCGTTAGGCATAGTGATTGGGCATTTTTTTTACATGTTGTTAGGAATTTTGTTTTCACAAATGTTTCGATCCTGCTTAAGTCTAGAATTTAGATTTTCAGTGTCGGCGAGAGATAACTTTCAATCTCTGTATAGTAATCTTATATTTCAAAAACGCCATGGCCTTCCGCAATGTCCTGAACCAGCGTGTTCCACACACTGGCACGCGGGCCACAGACAGTTTTGTGCGGCCCGCGAACACTTTCTGTATGCCGTATATTTCACAAAATCATAAATACATTGTATTAGCAAGACCGCCATAGTAAGTCACACGCATGGCCGCAATTTGGTGGGGGACACGGGGGACGTATCCCCCACTTTTTTAGACGGGGGGACATAATATGCCATGTTCCCCCACCTTTTCTCGTAGGGTTTGTATTTAGAGAGGTTTCAAAACTAAATGTTACATTTGTCACGTTTTATGTGAAGAGTTTTTCATGTTACATATTACACATACCTATGTTGATGTTGAAACAGAGTTTGGTGTGGTATCACTGATTCTGATATTTTTATGAACTTTTACTTCAAAAATGATTTTTAGCATTTTGCAAGTTTCTAGAGACCGTAAAAGATTGTTTACTGCCTCCGTCCGACATTTATCTAGAGTGGTTTACTGTAAGAAAGCCGCTTTCTTGAAACAGTGAAGTTTAACGGCTGCGCACGTGAGAGACCACAGTACAGCATTGATTTGTTTCGTGCAAAAACGTTGGCTAATTTGCTTTAATGTAATGGTGGTTGTCACGTATTGAGAAACAGACAGCGTAAAACTTAAAGATGCAAGCGTAGCCTATAATCTTAGAGTTACATTTTCAGGCAAAAGTCTGCG
>JGI24159J19872_10006476_pt1 | contig 15257 bp, 15 predicted proteins | sample Ectturendosymbi4_FD_19872 | JGI IMG/M metagenome (IMG submission 19872) | reverse complement strand
ACTGTTACGTGATCATCGTGGATCCTCTCCCGCAATTGTATGCTGCGAAGAGTTGAATAAATTCTAGTACAAATGTACCGTACTGGGCTGTTGCATTGAGAGTAGTCTGTGTGCTTTCGCAAGTCATAGCGGCCAGCGGAGACATACCTTGAAGTTGAGCCTTACACCTTAACATAATTGTACAAACAATGGTTTGTCATTACCATAATTTTACAAACAGTTGTTACGATTTACCAATGATATATTGATAAGTACATTAACAGCTACAGTAGAGTCAAACCTGAGAACATCATAAAGCTGAAACACTATGCATAATGGATTAAGGATTTACCAAAAACAGTGCTAATATTCCATCATAATATTCAATCGACAAGTGGTTAGAAAAACAACAATATTACGTCAGAAATCGCTTTGGTTTGTGGACGTTTCATTAACTTTAGAAACGACAGAAACTTTTTGACTTTTTAACTTTCGGTTACCCTAGTTTGTGGCTTGCACACTCGGTGTTTCATGTGTTGTTTAGCACGTGTTTACTTAACATGTGATAGGCCTACTGTCTCTCGCCAGTTGTGCGAAGTTTGCAAGATACTGTATAACATGTGCATACGGGCGTCGGAAGGGGGTTCCAAGACCCACACTAGGATTTTTTTAATTTGATGTTTTCTCATTAACTTTTCAGTAGAAAAATACTTTTTTCTTACATTTCAAAACCGTGCCCCCCTGGGAAAATCCACTATTGGCTCCACTCAAGAATAAATCCCTCCGACGTCCATGCGATGTGCATTATCTTCTTCTGATTTTTCAAAATTAGTTTAAATTTTATTTTAAGGTTTTGCAAAATGCATCTATCAAACATTATTTGGCACTTTGAAAGCAAACTATGGCGAGGTTCAAAATTAGATTTGCGTTCTGCTTATCGGGCCTCAAAATCAGATAGAGTCCTCTGTTTTTGAGCGATTGTTCCGCTCCACTGCTCACCTGGCATCCAGCAAAGCGGTTCTTGTTATTGTGCGTTTGTCGCTATGGTAGATAAGCTGAACGTTCACAGTCGACTTCGTGTTCTGTATTCTGATGCAGGTCAGACGGGCAGTAAGTGTATATGCAAGTAACTTCACAAGCAGAAGCTCTATAAGAAACAATTGCTGGTTTTAGATTGGTGTGAATATTTCAATCAGGTCGTTTGGTTGATTGAGCTGTAAAGTTAGTCTGACACCAGTGATGACGTGAGACTGACTTCACTGATAAGGAGAAACATGCAGCCAGTCAACCCCTTCATGAGACAGAAGATCTCCGTTAAGTTTATCTTTGTTCAATTTCTAATCAGTAATTATTTTCAAAAAATACTTGCAACTACTGTACGTCTTCCAACACTTGCAAGCTGTTGCAAAACAATCCATGAAAACCGAAGCTAAAAGGCTGCTTACTCAAAAGCAGGAATGAAAATACTCTGGAAGCAGTCGGTATAAATGTATCTCGCCCTTGACATACAACTAATGCGGGCATATTCTCTGTCTTGATTTGTTTTAAAGTTTCGGCTTTCTGTGATTTTGACGCTTCCATTTATCAAGAATATTAGACGTCCCACTCCTCGACAATTTGCTTCAATCATTCAGGTTTGATGTAATGTAAACGGCAGTTATTCAAAGTAAGATAAGTTTTTGTGATATTACGTTCGCTTCTGAGCCTGTCGGAAAAGTGGATTTGGCCTGTAGTTTCAAGCATTAAAATCTAAATTTCGGTCTCGAACTACAGCCTTTATATTAACAGTCCTTTTTCAGCTTTGTATTTAGATTAACAAATCATCTCCAGCAAACCATTGAATATCTATTGGTCTCTAACAAACGATTCTTTTATTCTGTTGGCCTTTCAGTGAAAGGATAGGTAGAGCGTATCCCGTATTCTGGTATCCTTGCTATATGTACTCAAGGATGTGTTTATCAAACCAACCATTTTCTGAAGATAGTAAATCCACGCAGGCAAATGCAATCGAATTGATTTTGAATTGAAATCAGGAATGATTGATACAAAGGATCGTGAACAAATGTCAATATTTAAAGCGATCAAAAAGTGACCTGAGAGGGAAATTGCTGCACTTTCGTGTACGCTTAAAAAATAGAAAATGTTGAATTTCAAACAGGTAGCATTAGAACAAAATCAACACCCGTTTTGCAAGAAGACCATTGAATATGAAAATATGACTTCATAAACTGAATTGGACAGGGTTCCCACGCGGTATTGAAAGTATTGAATTTCAAAACTGGCTTTTAAGACCTTGAAAAGTATTGAAATTGGCCAAAATGTGCATAACTATTGAAAAAGTATGGAATTCTAAATGGAACGGAAATTCGAAGCGTCGGAACAGAATTTTACTGAAGGCAAAGCAGTTCATTATTTATGCAGTGTGCAAAGTGAAAGAGAGGTAATGGTATTGAACTTTTTTAATTTAGTTTTGAAAAGGTATTGAAAGAGTATGGAAAATGATTTTCAAAAATGTGTGGGAACCCTGATTGGAGTGAAAATTTTCAATGTTGGTATTGTTTCACTCAGTGTTTCACAACGCTTTTTCATGTGGATCAGTGTTCTGGAATGACAATCATGTATGTAACTTACATCTTTGTTTCTGCTGGTAAACTCTTAAAGCTTGAATGGATCACTTCTGACCTGAACGAAAATTAGAGACACCGTTAATATTTGGAGCACAATTGTCATCTCCCATGTAATCATATTCCTCAAGTTGCTTGTAGGCAGGTTGCCAACCAGCTGATTTTTGGGAGGGAAAAATGGTAGTAACTTGTTGTTGTACCTAAGAACTTAAAATATGTTTGAATTGCGTGGGGTAACTACCCGGTTGCCTCCCCTAGTTGTCGGCCTGCTTGTAGTCATTATTTTCATAAACACCAAATGATGATATTTGTAACTTCAATAGAAGAAATGATGTTTTCTTTATAACCAGGGGTGGGTCTCCAGTGATCCGTGCTTGGTTGATGAGTGGGTTGTTAACGATTCATGGAGTGTATAGAATGTAGGGTGTGTGTGGGTGTCTAGAGATCAGTGGTGTATGAACTGGGGGTGAAGGGATACAAACACTCCCCTGAAAGATTTGATTTGTCAAATTCGGGAGAAATCCCTGAAAATTCGTGCACAGAACTGTAGACACCTTTTTCCTATTGGCTGATCAGTGCGTTTGATTGAGAAAAAATATAAAAGTCTAATTTTGATTTTTTTTCTCAATTTTTTCTGCATCCAAAAAAGGAAAATCTTTAGTGTTCGTTAGAGTTGGTGAGGAGTAACCCAACTGCTACAGAAAAGTTTCCCGCACAAACATTTTTCGGACAAGGCGCACCGCCCAAAATTTGCCTGCTCCTACACCTATGCTAGAAACCCACACACTCTGAACATGGCTAGCAGGGCCTCCAAGAGAAACTTTGCAAGACGACAGAACAGTTTTTCGGTGCAGGGGCTCGTATACAATTTTTCAACAATTAGTGTTCGATTTTCGCTAAATCTACATTTCTCGAAACTCCAATTCAAACCGTGAAGACCTTCTCCCTTAAATTGTCGCTCCCCTCAAACTCAATAACCTAGTTTTCCCTGAAATGAAATTCGGTGTTTTATTAGAAGTGGAATAATTTAAGACGGTACGACGTCTTTAGTCTAGCACAGTGGTTCCAGCACCATTGTTGGTACGCGAAGGCATTCAAGTTGGTACGCGAATAGATCCACTCACAGCGTTTCTTCACAAAAAACTTATTTACCACTACATAGTTTTATACGTATCGTGTTTTGTTAATAAATTCCTGAATTTTTGTCTACCTCCGTTGTTGGTTTACAAACATGTCCATTGCAATTTCTCACAGCCATTTTGTTCATGTCGCATTTATGTCAATTCTGGTTTTCGGAAATTTTATCGAGTAATGTTTGGTAGAATAAGTTTTCCAGGAACAAGGTGTTACGTGGTGACGCTGTACGGGTCCCAAAATGGTACGCAATCAGAAGTTTGGGAACCACTGGCCTGTTATCTCTCTTGTCTACCTTTCGTCTGAGTTGCATCTTTCCGACAGCATTTAAGTCACGTTTACAAAGTCGACCAGTAGCGCATGAGCCTAAACAGCCTGAAATGTAGGGTTACTTACATATGGGGGACTCATCCTCAACCACAACAATTAGTTTAAAATTTACTAGATTCATTTGAGATTCCATTCACCTTCAGAAACTATTGTATTAGAAAGTTTGCCATCTTCCCATGATTATTTGTTTCTGACAGTCCTTCGCCTTTTAAATCAGATAGCCTGACTGCGAACACCACATGCAACACACATTTATCGAGTGATTGATTCTATCATTTACCAAGGTTCCATGAACGGGCAAATATCTGCCTGGCCAACGAGCTTTGGCCTTTGCTACTTAGGTTCCCATGTCCATAACGTTATTCATTTGTAACGGTCGTTTGGAAAAAATATACGAGTACGCCTTCTGCAGTAGGCCATTACTGAGTGCGCTATATGTTGCTACAAAACATGGATCCCTGTGTGCACATCAACCAATTGTTGCTATTATTCTACGAGAGGCGTGCAGATATCTGGTGATGCCCGGGGCAAAAACTTGATCTCATGCCTTCTGCCAAATTCTAGTATTGAGAAATGTGATAAATACAGGCGCAGCAAAACAGTTTAGCCATACCTTTGTTAGGTGCAAAGGGATTTGCGCCACAAAAACTTCCACTTAAGAGAGAACAAAGAAGAGCAGAGAGCTGTACTAGTTCGTGTCACGTTGCGCAAAAATAGCAAGGCACTTAAACGTTGCAAATGTGTTGCATGTCATTTTTGGCGAGAAAAAAATGAAGTACGTTTTTGAAAGTACGAAGGCGTAGTGGCGTAACCAAAGGTTGGAGCCAGGGGGCGAAAACTTAGCTAAAAGGGTCCATTGGCCACTAGCCAAAACCCAGAGGAAAAGTTAGAAACAATGATGAATCCGGGTGTGGATGGCTATACTAAAACGCTAAATCACCGGATAATACTTCGAAAAAGCGCAAAAAAAACAACGTAATTAAACCAACAGATTACCAACTACCGAAATATATGCTAAGTTGGAACCCGATTTTTACATTTAGCTTGTTAGGGGCGGGACGGTTTGCACCTTTGCTTCCCATCAGTTACGTGACTGCGCAGGCTCTCTACTCAAAAAACATAGCACGCTTTTAAACATATCGAACTTGGACCAGAAAGTGTTTCAACAGCCCTGAGCCATGTTTTTTTCTGACAAATTTGCAATATTATTTTGGTATTTTTTACAAGAATTGAAAACGAAGTATCTATCGCCAAATCAACACGCAGAATATAGTTATGTGACACAATTCGAATTGCCCCTAAAATTGAAACCAAGTAGACAAGACACCATCGAAACATGAAGTGTTCTTTACTCAAATCCTTTGAACTAGCAAGTTTTTAAGAGGGCTCGGTTTTTGTCCACTGTACTGTCCGCTTTGTTTCAATTATGGCGTTCATAGTGAAATGATAAGATTTGAGATGGATATAAACAATGCATTTAAATCTTTACTTTCAACGTGGTTTTCTTGAAAATCTCGCTATGGCCGTGCAGAGAGCCATGACTTACTGGTGGGAAAACAAGGTTTCCTAAAACACCTAATTTTCAATTTTTGGTTTGAGATTGCAGATGCGATGTATTTGTGTTTTGGTCTAGGGTGCAAACATTTCAAGAGTCCTGATGTGTAACTATTGAACTTCAAATTCATTTCTTGTAATCGTCATTATTATCCAATCCTTGCAGCATGGAGGCAGGAACTTAATTGAAACTGTACGGTTTGTACACAAGTTGACAACTGTCAACGACACTGAAGAATGGAAGCTGCAAAATCATCCAACTATTTGCTAAAAGGTTAGTAAAAAATTCAAGAGACATAGAATTGAAAAACAAATAGATCAAGACAACAAAAACGAACCTACACGTTTTTTTCCTTTAACAGCAACTACTACATACACTCACATCCTTCAGCTAATGCCGTGGAGTCTCACTTGGCGTGCCCCTCTTGCATGGTAGCAATGATCAAATTGATTTTGGCATTGGTAAACGTCACATTGGCACCAAAAAGTGATTTTTGTTCGTTGATTCCGAAACTGAAATAAGATGTCTGTCATCGTATCGAGTGTTCAAGATATGACGGTTATTTCAAACTTAAAACTAACTTTGGGATCCTGGAGAAAAACTACTCATACGTGTGCAAGTAGGAAGATATTAGGAACCACTGAGCTAATAACTCTAGTTTTTTTATTTCATAAACGCAGATTCTTGTTTCTGCATGGCAACATAATTTTCAGTATGCAATAATGAAGTTGTTGGGACTTGAAAATTGTGAGGAATAAGATGTAGCTTGTGATTCAGTGGAGTAGTTGAGGGATCTGGTGTTGGTCTGAGCCGCACAGGCCCATTAATTTCGTGTTGGCCGCAAATCGGCCAACAACTGAGGACGGGTGTTGGCCGATTTGCGGCCAACATGAAATTAATGGATCTGTGCGGCTCAGAATTGTATGAATGTCGCAAGGTGCAGACTGCACACCACATTTTGCATGATTGCACCAAATTCAAACATCCGTGCCACATCAATGAGGTGGACAACCTGCTATTTTGGAATACCTTACCCAATCAAAGTTCTGACCAATATGTATTCCTGTTCATCTGTACGAAAGAAGAGCGATCACAATTAGATAAATTACCTGAAATCACGCATTAAGAATGCACAAAACACTAAAGCACGTATGTATCCACTATAAACTTATTGTCCTGGAATGTTCTTCGTTACCCTGTACAAAATTTTCTCTAGTTTTCAAGCCAAATTGCATTTGTGTACAGAAAACTTAAAAAATGGACCCCGCTTCAGACAATGCAACCCATTGTAAAAAACTGAAATGGTAGATAGATGTGCGATGTAATACGTGCCATATCACAACACGATCGCAGCAAGATGCAGAGGTACGCTGTGAAGAACCTGAACGGGATTGAAATCTTTGAAAAGTCTCCAAACGGCGGATGGGCATGGGTAGTGATGCTTGGCTCATTTGCGGTGAACGGATTCGGTATAGGAACAGCAAAAACGCTTGGAGTGTACTTTGTTGACATTAAAAACGAGTTCGGCGTCAGCAACACCGCTTCATCGTGGTTCATTACTGTTGTGCTGAGCACACTCATGTTTGGAGGTGAGAGTGATTGAACTCTATTGTAGATAATATTCCGGCTGTTTTGGTTATCTATATCTAATTGGCGATACACTGTGCTTTGCCAACTGCAGCCTGCAATCAACGTGGCTTGTACTTATTTCTTGCATACCCAGAAATGAAAAGTGACCAGTGCAGTGTCAGTCATCTTTGCGAAGGCAAAAATAGTAGCACGAGAAAACTTAAGGCGGGTGATACAAGCTTTGAATAAAACCACAGGTATGAATGAGATATTCAACGGAGAGGAGATTTCAGCTGGGAAGCATTTCTAGTCACTAACGAAAGTTCAAATTTCTGATCCATCAGAATTCACCATTTCGTAACTAATATGCTTGGCGCTCATGTGCACTTTCAACTTTGGCATACAATCTGTTAAAGAAGGTTGCAACGAATCGGACGTGCATGTGTTTCACCCATAAATGTGTCGACTTGCATTTAGCTGCTGAAGGTTTTATTTAAGAAGACTTCATGACTTCGTGTGCTGCGCAATAAATTACAACAACATTTATAAATTTTAAGCAGTGGCGAAAACTTAAAGAATGGATCCCAATTTAGACAAGGGATTTCATTGTAAAAACCTGTTGAGCCCACAACTGGGAGTTTAAGCAGTGCACTTCCCTTGGATTTGATTAGTACATTTTAACCCTACAGCATTAAGTACACTCTTGTCCCTAGTTTTGTATTTCCATTTCTACATGCGCAAACATTTTTGCAAAAATTTTCGAAAACAGCCATTGTATAAGAAATATCAGAAGGAAAACGTTGCAGGGCACTATACTCTGCTTTTTTCAAAAATTTTGCGCGTAAAATGGTAAAAACTTGCTATAAGTAACTCACAAATTTTATGTAGTTGTCACGAACAAAATTATAGAGCATTGGCTTTCATAAACAATACAATTTTTTCAACGATCTTGATTACTGCAAAATGCTCCTTATTATCTAAGGTATATTTTAATTTGTTAGTGTTTATTTCGCTTTGGAAATGACACTAAGACACACAAACAAATTTTTACTCATGAAATCCACAAAGCGTGTAAAGTTTTCAGCTGTGTATACTGAAGTATAGAGATTAATGTTTTATTGTTGAAAAGCTTCAGGAGAGCCAGAGAAGCTCCAAAAAATGTTCGAAAGATATTTTTTTTATATCGTAAAAATGTGAGTTTGCAAATACATGAGTAACTTAGTTTACGAACATATCAGTTGGATTACACCAGTTAACTTCAATCTTTCAGTTAGACTTTGAACAAAGGTGAAACGGCTTATTTCAGCTTGGACAACAATTTTGATAAAACTTCCAAATTTTCTATGCATGCATAGAGTAAATAATCGGACGTGCATAGAATGATATAATAAGGGCAAATTGCTCCCATCATTATCTTTTCAGTTGTAAGTTAAAAAACACTATGATTGCCGTTTTTAAAATAAAAATAGAGAATGACGTCAATCACGAAATGCAAAATTACGTTTCAGAATGCCACCAATGAATAAAGCAAACAGCCAAACGAAAACGAAGCGTATTGCAAATTAACCGGTACCCAATGATCAGATAATTTAAAATAATATTCAATAGCAAATAAAAGATTTCTTGTTCAACTTGCAATGCTAAGGTCGCATCGGAATCTTGCATCGACCCCTTACGTATTTCAAGATCTTTAGCCTGTGCGTACTTTATAAGAACAGAGTACCTCAAACCTAAACGAGGTTTGTGAGACAAACCCTAGTGGGTATCCCCAAAGCAGAAAATGTGTTTGCAATAATTTGCAACGTTCCCGAGGTAAAAAGTTAGATTAGATACCAGTATCTAATTTAACTACGTCATTGCGTCATTATCAGGTCGTATTTTCAACAATACCTCTCATCGCTAGGTTGTGTTTCGGGTTTCATCAAGCATCTTTTCATGGAAATCCTCTGCTCATAATTGTATCCTTCAGGTTTGTTGGCCAATATTTGTATGAGATGGTTTGATGCTCGCCAGGTGGTCATGGGCGGAGGACTTGTGTCTGGCCTCGCGTTGGTCATCATGTCAATATCGTCTCATTTCGAAGTTTTGTATTTCGCCGCAGTTTTATCAGGTATTTCTAGATGGTTTATGGTCAAATTCAGTAAAAGAATACGATGCAGCATTACACTCTTGCATTGCTTTCCGATAGAAACTGATATTGTGTAACTTATGAAGAGGATGCCAAACCTTACAACGTATGTTTAGAATAATGTCAATGTCGACTGTCGTGATATTTTTGCTCACACAGCTTTTTGCATGAAATTAACGATGAAACAGTACGCAGCGTTTGTGTAAGGAAATAAATAGAAATACTGTAAAACGCTTTTCAACAACACGAATGCTTTTTCTTCATGCAAGTCGTTTTCTACAATCAAACTTTTACGGTTTGAAACTGTGAAACGGCCTACGGTGTAATACATCGAAACGTTTACTCCATTGATTTAATTACGCAATTTTGTACTTCATCACAACGTAATTCGCCAAGCCGCATTAAATTATCACCACCCCCTCTGTGGTAGGTTTAATTAACTTCCAAGCAACAGAAATAAGTAGCTCTGCGTAGTGCCGTCCGCACGCAGATGCAACAAGTAACAAAAATGAACCTTCAACACATTGCAGTACATGCTTGCTATCGTAATCCCCCCGAAGCAGGTCATCACGCGTGATAAACGACTGCATTCGGCGCAGCGGGAAATCGATCGTAACAATTAGCAGACGGACATAACGCAATTACCACAGTTCCATCTCAGACTTGCAGAGCATTTGCCCACGGGTTTTGAGGTGGAGACGCCTTTTTATCGCCATGCTGCCACCCTACCAGCCGCTGGCTTGACATGAAAAAGCATGGATGAACTCATGGAAGGACGTTATATCTCCTCCCAGTTTTGCGTGACCCCGAATATCGGCCTTCCCCTGGTTCCAAACGTCCATCTCTGGGTTACTTTAAACCGGATCAGAACTGGAGTAGGCCGTTTGGGCTCAGACTGTGTCGGTGGGGACTGGGAGAGACAGCCTCGTACATATGCGGGGCCGAAAAAACAAACAGTACACCACAATATTTATCACTACGAGGCCTTCCCCTGCGACCACCAAACTCCCTTGATGGCTTGGCCTCTCCCGGTCCAACCGGTGTTGGTTGGCTGGTCCAACTTGCCGCTTGAGGGCCGATGCTCATACGAAAGAAGATAATTCACGGTGCTGATGATGGTTGCAGCTTTTGCCGAAACATCCACATTATATATGCCATTGACTTCATGTGCCTAACAGTGAATTTATCGTTAAGCTGTTCAACAGTTACAGTAGCGTGTTCACAGCTCACGCATATTCATTTTGTTTTCTCCATGTAATTTGTGTTGTGGGGAGAATGTTAAACCCCTACAGTTTTCACATATTGTTATTCAAATACCACAGAACATACCTTTCGAATGAATGTTCGATTGGTCCGTAGAAAAATATTTAATACATAATTTTAAAAATTTTGTCATTTATCAGTACAACGAAAAGCAACCAGCACCGAGTTATATCGTTCATAAATATCGTTGTTAATATGAGCTACTTAATATGGTATTGTTATTTTAGCTGATTGCAAGATATTAATTCAAGTGCACTATGGGAGTAATTTCAATACATTTCGTCTTCAAAAAGTGCAAAACTCGTTTTTTTCCCCGTGGGGTACATATACGCCATGCCTGCTTCTCAGCTCGTTACAGCTTTTGAATGAAACGTGTAAGTCGGTTTAAATGACCACAGAAACGTTTCAACCTGACGATTGTAAAGCTATTTCCTCTGACAAGCATTTTGCAAAACATTTGGAATAATTTTCCGAAAACGCTTGTAGCAACGCAGTTCAACACAACCTGTCATTCAGTGTTTCCCGAAACCAACTCACTTTTCACATCGCTAGTAACAATGGCTGCAAGTTAAAAATACTCCGCAGTACATTAGGGAATTAGATCAATTTAAGTTTTGTTTGTTCTTAAGGATAAAAATCTTATAAAATTCCCAAGCTCTTGTCAAGCGAACGCATTAGTGACACAATAAATCTACTTCAACAATTTGTACAATCGAAGACGTATACCATGGAAGACGTGGTTAATGTTAGATATTTATTTACATGAGCCCGATTGTTTGAATTACTGCAAGCTGACGTACATGGAAGACTACAAGAATGAACTAAACCAGAAGTCATGTGCACTTGGCAGAGCTGACGATGCCTACTCCGAACGTGAAATGTATCCTCTGTCCTCTGATAAGATAATATATGCCTGCCTCTTGTCTGTGAAATGATTCGTTCGATAGAGAGTAAAGAAGACCATTATTGTTTATTTCAGGTTTGGGTTTTGGCATTTCAGCCATTACATCGCTGTCGCAAATGTCGCTTTACTTTTCGACCTGGAAGTCTTTTGCGAACGGTTTCGTTCTTTCCGGGTCAACAACTTTTGGGGCTGTGTATCCTTTCCTGAACCAATATTTAATCGACGAATGTGGATGGAGAGGAGCCTTTCTTGTATCCGGGGGTATCGCACTGAACATCTGCGCAGCCGGGTCACTTATTCGGCCAATTTCCGTAATTTCAAAGAAAAAAAGTCGCGAAAATGAAACCAGCGATTGTGTTATCAGCCAACCTATCGATCACTTGCAGCATGACAAAAGATTAACTTCGAGCTCCTGTTTCAATTTTGTCATACGCTATTGGGTTGGATTAGGTTTTCTAATTGCAGATTTTGCCTTTTCAATGGCTATGTACGCTCCAAATGTTTTTGTCGTTCCCTACACAGAGGAGCTTGGACTGAAAACTTCTGAAAGCGTTTTGTTGCTGTCGCTCCTATCCTTCGGAGATTTTTTGGGGCGCCTTGGATCCGGTCTAGCGGCATCCAAAATAAAATTTTTAAGAAAAAACGTTCTTTTTCTAATGACAGCATGCATTTTTGTGCTTTCGGGAATAGAAATTTTTCCAATATTTTATGCAACGTTGCCCTTTCTCTTGGTGTACGTGATAGTATACGGCTTGGCTATTGGTGCTAGCATCACATTATCTTTCTCTGTTATCGGAGAAATCTTGGATTCAGCGGTGGTGGAAATGGCGATTGCAATGATGTTTGCTTCAGATGGAATAGCTCTTCTGGTTTCTGGACCAGCCACAGGTGAAAATTACTGTGAATGCGAACTATCTATTTGCAAGTATGGACATGAGAAGCAGCCACTATGTCAAAATTTTTTCAATCCAAAGTTTCAAAACCTCACGTTTACAGACCGTTCTTCAATCATGACACTAATACGTGAAAGGGTCAGTTTGGATTTTGTACTGAATCTAGAATCTGATCATGGTCTCTTGAGACGTATTATTTACAGATCTGAAGTGAGCCTTAGTTCATAGGCGAAATAAGCAACAGCTTCATTGCAGCATCGTCACAACATTGGTTTTCATAGGCGAACAAGATATCCCATTCAACTGCAAACGAAAATTCCACTTCTGATACCTTTTGCAAGGCATACCTCTTTCAGTTTGAAAAATCTGCTAATCCCAATAAGCAAAATTGCAAAGATAAACATCAGCTTGCTCAGGGTATTACAAACCTGACTTTGGATTCAACTGCATAAACTCACACCTTGAATTTCGTTTCGAATTTCGTCAAAACGCAAAGAGTTTTCAGTTGCAGCACATAGAGCGAACCCCGTATCAACGCTAGTTTTATCATACATTAAAACCACAGGGGTGCAACTTTGGCGAGTGATGACGCCATATATAATGCTGAGTTCGTGACAGCAGTGGCGAAGTGAACCTGATCGAGCGGGGTAACTGTACAGCTGCTGTTCGGAGGGTCGTCTGTTCGGCTCTCACAGTAGTTACTACAAGGGCACGCAGCTTGTGGTTTGATATGTTGATGTGCTCAAAACATCTCTGTCTTGAATGTTTAGAACTGTGTGTCGATACCCTGTTAATACCGTCAAAAAATGAAACTGCAAACAGCAATACATTTCATGAAAGCAGAAACAGCGTAAGCAGCAATGCAGTTTCCCTATTCCATGACCATATAACCTGTACGCGTGGGCATATGCATCAGTTCAACCGTTTGTAATTTGTAAAAAGTTTCTCTTAAATAGCAATAAGGGTGCTGTTACGAAGTAGTCAATACCAGCCAATATCAATTTTGTTTCGTGAGATTAACTGAGGAAGATACAACTTGAAAANCATTTTTCAGGTGCGATGGTTGATGAACATGGAGGTTACCAAGCGGTCTTCTGGTACGCATTGCTTTTGATGTTCGTGTCCGGAATCATGTCCTTAGCTCTTTCCATTGTGGTCAGACGATCTGGAGTTGTCGTTACTAAAAACTGACTTCATGTGGGTTTGAAGCTGTACAATGTGCAAAATTTGGGTTTTGTTCTCAGTCCTTCGTTTCAGCAAATTGTTTGCCTAGGTCCAGTAGCATTCTCCAATAATGTCACTTCATTGGACCGGAAAAAAGCGTCGTTATATACCCAAACTGTCGTTAAAGACAAACTGCAATAAATCATTCCTAAAATGACGTTTATTTTAATGCCAGAGCCTGGTTAAAAGACTTTTTTGATCAGGAATGCAGCTAACTGTTTCGCTACCACGTCCTGCCTCATACTCCGAATTTTTTTTCTTTAACTTTTCAAAATTGTAGTCACTGCTGTTGTTGGGTTATTGAAATCTCTTGCAAGTTTCGCAGCTTTCGTACCATTTTTGCCATTGAACGAAACAAAGATGCCATTTTTCCATAATGGGATACTGCTTCCTTTGTTCGACAGTTCACGCAAGCACTGCTGCGCGACCACAGTACTCGATAAAACTGCCTACAGTCACAACAATCCATAGCACCGATTTTCCTGGATTGCTGCTGATGGCGCAATCCTTGATGCTATTGTTACGTCATGCCTGTGACGGTCAACGTTTCGCCACTTATATGCGTTCCTGTTCGCTGAAAGTAGGTTGATGTAGCCGCTCAGTAGATGACAAAAAGGATACCGATTTTCCGCATTTGACCAAGACAGAGGTTTCTCAATCATGAGGGATTCCCCACCAGGGGGAATTTTGTATTTGCAAGGGGGAATTTTATATTTGGGATTTTGTTAAAAATGTACTATAGTTTAAGCATGCATTAGTTGATGTAAAAGTGATCTTTATTTATCTGTGAACAACGGTAAAAGGGGTGCATGGGATAAAAAAGGTTGAGAACCACTGACTTAAGGTAACCTCACGCGATGAAAACGCTGGAAACACTGCTCGTTTCTGCGACAAGGTAGGGTCGGAAGGAAGTTTGTGGTGTACTCGACTGATTCCGTTATGATCCTAAATTTCAAACCTTCGACCTAACCCCTAAACCTAACCGCTAAACCTAAGCCCAAACGTAAAGCAAAACGGAAAATATGAAAAGTGGACACTTTGCAACAACTACTACCAAAACGAAAGTTGTAAAGCTGAGAGCCGAACTGAAAAGCATTGGCATGCGAGCCCTCAAGCATACCTGTTACGCTATGAGGTCGCTGCCGTCTGACTGATAAACTCAGCGTTTTATCCAGTCGCGTCATGCCAGGCGGATCCGTCTCGTAGTCACTACCTTGACGCAGAAACGAGCAGTGTTTCCAAGGTTTTCATTTCGCGAGATTACCTTCGATCAAATGTGCAAAATCGGCATCCGTTTCATCATCTTCCGGCTGCTCCACACACAGCCGAGATGAAACGTGAAACCGTAAAGGATCTTGCAGATGTCTTAAAAAACGAACAAAACCATCGACGAAAAAACGTGGCTATCGGCCAAGTGACCATACGGTCGAAGTCGTTATAGCCGATTTCGAATGCACGTAAGAGATAGGATTTTTTAGATAAATATCTGATGAGACGATTTTGATAGATGAACTTTAACAAAGTTTTAACGCATGGGCTTCGGAAGGATTTTTTCCAGGGGGGGGGCAGTAGGGGATTTTCCCAAAATGTTTTCCAGGGGGCGCCAAAAGTGGTGAAATTTAGTCTTTGCCCCTCGAAATTGAAAAAACAACCT
>JGI24159J19872_10006475_pt1 | contig 15257 bp, 8 predicted proteins | sample Ectturendosymbi4_FD_19872 | JGI IMG/M metagenome (IMG submission 19872) | reverse complement strand
TGATCCTAAATTTATTAAGAAATTTGCAGTCCGGATCCAATCCAGATTGAACAAAATTCGGCATAGTCCGGGTCCATTCCGATCCAAGTCCAGTCCAGTGCTCATCTCTGCACACTAGCATCAACAATGGTCGTGTGGGAAGTGACTAGCCAATCCTCAGTTCGAGTGACTCCTTTGTTGTAATTGGTTTTTCTTTTGATGTACTTACACAAGATTGTAAGTCAAAATTTTTGGACCCCTTGTGATGTACATTTCGAAAAGATGACAAGTGTTGATAATTAAATTAAGCTTTTGGACTAGGGTTAGGTTTAGCATTTTGGATTAGAGTTTTGTTTTACTGTTTAAAATTAGGGTTTATAGCCCTTGTAGGCATTTACGGTTAGGGTTCAGTGTCAGTGTCTAAGGTTAGGGTTTAGGATTAGCGTTTAATGTTGAAGATTAGGGTTTGCAGATAAGGTAAATGGTGAGGATATAGGATAAAAAAATTATGGTCACCTTAATCCTTTATCTGAGAAGCAACTGACATGTATTGCAGTGATCAGCAAATTCATTTGATACGTTTTTTTAGCTTTTTTATGCGAAAACCGGATACGGTCGTTAAGACACTGCCAAAAGTTTAGATAATTCACTTTGGAGTTTGAGCAGGAGTCGGAGTCCAAAACTTTGAAATGTGTCGGACTCGGAGTATATTCAGCTGAAGCTGGAGCGGAGTCGGAGTCAAAAATTTCAGACTCCCTACACCTCTGGTGGACCCCGATGGCAAACAAAATATCTGACCTTTGCAAAATTTCTGACCTAGTTTGCAGAGATGAACGGATTTTGGTTTTTCAAATCCTGGTCCAATCGGACAATTTCATTTCGAAATCCAAATCCGAGCCCGATAAACTGACAGTTCTAAATCCTGTTTAAATTCAAAATTCTATCGGTTGTGTTCTGCCAATGACAAAATAACCCCAGCACAGTGTTTGCCTCATGAGACAAAATAGACACTTCCAATAAATACATTGAGAACAAACCCAAATTAAGTTTTATGCTCTATTTTTAGCTCAGAACACTGTAATAGTGGACACTTTAAAGACTTCAAGGTAAGCACTATTAGCATCAAATGCAATGAAAAGCTCAGTTATAAAGTCAAGTGGAAGATATCAAATCAAACAAACAAACAAATTACTGGGTACAGTACAGAGCAGTGGCGGATATTCATGGTGTTCAGTGAATACCTGAAAAAGAAGAAAAAAATTAAAAACTCGGTTTTAGGGCATTCATTAGCGATTAATCACAAAAACTGCTTTTATTTGTACCGTTGTCACAATATTTAGGCAATTAATAGGGGGCTGTTAACCAGACATAGTTTCTGCGAGAACGGTCCTTGGTTCAGTAATGAGAACCCATGCATAAATGATATCTACTGGATCAAAAGCACATTGTGCGCCAGATTTAACACACAAGATGCGCCCCCTATGGGCTGGCATAACACACCATGACCATACGTCCCAACGGGATAGTCCTGGTTAGGCTTTGTCCCGATCAGTCTACCAAAAAGTCCCGGTTAGGCATTCAGTCAGCCAGTATATAGTCCTACACCTAGTACATCAGCACCCGTTGACATAATTTTTTCTATATAATTAAAAGTTAAAACATATGGTCTGATAACAGAAGCAGAATGCTCGAGGGAGGAGAATGTGAAACTCCTTAACACCCATAATTTAATTAATACTGACTTTTGCTGCTGTGATTTTTATGATAAAATAAAATCGAGCAAAGATTTGTTGAAGAAAGTAGTGTCTGCAGAAAAGTATGATTGGGCGAATGTGTTTTGAACATTGTTTTGCTTCTAGGTAAAATGCATTATTTTAGTTTTTGTTGGTGTCTTAACCAGGTTTTTTAAGGAATATGTTAGGTACCTAGTATGGATCTGTAGGGACCCGATTTCTCTGATTCTAGGGACGGATTTTCTCAGATTTTAGGAACCCGATGATAATTTTCTCTGATGCTAGGGACCCGATTTGAAATTCTAGGGACCCGAATCAGGTCCCTAAAACGCCTTAAAAAAACCTGGTCTTAACTATTGGAATCCAAAATAGCTACATACTCCAAGTAAGATATTAACCACATTTATCTGATAAGCAGTGGCGCAACTAGAGGTTTGAGCCAGGGGGTGCAAAACTTAGTTGAAGGGGCACCACTGGCCATCGTTGGGGGGCCCAAGAGCCAACTCTCAAAATAAAGTTAAGAAATGATAGTGAATCTGAATATCGTGGATGTTTATACCAGCTAAAAAAACAAAAATACCTTAAAAAATGAAAAAAAAACAACCTAATGAAACTCAAAACAATACTAAATATCAAAATGTCAGGTAAAGGAGGCCCAGTTTTTATGTCTAGCTTGCCAAGGGAGGACAGCTAACTCCCTTGCCCCCCTGTCAGCCACTGCTGATAAGGCTCGTTGTTCTGAAGCGTCCTGGTTTTTAGCACAAAAATATGGTATGTCTGCACAAGACAATATAAATTTGTTTTGGGCTGTGACCACTGCGAAGTCAATTAGTCATCTATTAAGAGTTTCAGATTCAGTGGCCTATATAAACAAACACATGCGTTGCTGCTATCTCTCATTTTCTTTGTCTTTGGTTTGCAATGAGTTGCACATCTTTTATGGTTGGCATTGCAATGCATTTTCTGGGGATTTTCATCATGTGCAAGTTTGATTTTGTAATCTAGTGTTTTTTTGTGAATCTCTAGTGTTTTTTATCATCAAATCTAGTACTTTTCTGTAACAACAGAGTGGCAACACTGCTCTTGTATGATGGAGACCAATTGCAATTAGTTGTTGGTGCAATGTTTCAGTGATTCGGGTCTCATGTTGTCATAAGTATTGCTTTTGTATAGTAAAATTGAGTGCGAAATACACAAACCAAGCATACAAAAAGTAAGAAATGCTGGGAAAACGTTTTGTGTCTCTCAAGGTTGGTCATGAGCAAACGCCGATTATGTAATGTGCGCTGCTGTATGGCCAACCATTTATTGTGCTATTGTGTCTGTGATATAGACCATGAGTATGGAACAAAATGAAATACATATTTTCCTAACCTATATTTGGGTTGCCAGGTTGGCTTTTTGATGGTGAATTTCATAAATTTGGTTTATTTAGAGGCAGTTGGCGTCAAAAAAATTGTTTGGCTTTTTATTTTTTTCTCCAATTATTTGGCTTTATGTGGAGGCAGTTGGTACATACTATCAGACTGGTGTCTTGGCTTATTAAATGTAGTAAAGCTTTGAGCCACAAAATCGGCTCGATTGTTGAACTCCCACAGGGTGTTGATGTCATCACATGTTTTGACAGATCTGTCAAAACATCTTGTGGTTATGTAAACATCACCAAAAAGGCTGACAACCCACACTGAATTTTCTTTCTTTATATCTTCTTTATGACCCTTGAATAGGGCAGCATCAGGACTAGGCACAACTACCTGCTTTCAATCATTAGGAATTTTTCTTATGATGCAACTAAGCTGCTTCAAGCAGATAATTGTGTCAAAACAACAAGTAACCAGATGACATAGTATTGTATAAACACATGCGACCATTTGAATGAGATTGTTAAATATTATGTGTCATACCAAAAGGAGGTAAGCTGCACTTACGTTTGCTCAAAAACACAGATAACAATTCACATAACCCGTCAGAACAAATCAACATTTTGTGTTCTTATAATGACGTTGTTCAAACTGTCAATGAAAAAAATTGTGGACCAAAAAGTGTGATAGCCAAGACGATCATTTTCTGCTCTTTTCCAGTGATAATGAAGGTGCAAGATGAAAATTTGATACGTAACTTTATAAGTTGATTTTAATCACCTCAAAAATAGCAGATTATTTAGCAGAACTTTACTACTTTTAGCAGATTTCAGCTGAAAACTTGTAACAAGGTTTTTAGCAGAATCTAGCAATTTTTTGTGACACCATTTAGCAGTTTTATGTGACAACCATCTGGCAACATTGGTTTATATTAAGGGTTTACGTTTAAAGGTTAGGTTTGTGGTTTAAGTTTACGGATTAGGTTTAAAACAGCTATGTCCAACCCGTGGGCCGCATGCGGTGGCCCATGCAGCCCAGTTGAGAGCCCAGTTTACGCTTTCGTTGTAGTGAAAGTATCCTGTCCTTATTTTGATATCTTAAATTTGGCATTTTTGATGCAGGTGGTCCTCAGTGCCCTTGTGTCATGTCTGTTGCCATTGCAGTTAGGATTCAAACATTTTCAAGCTAAATTTAGTTTACTAAGATCAAAGTAAGCCATTCAATGTGCAGTCGACAACAGTATGCTGTACAATGTGCTCCCCTGGTCAAAATAGTGACATAGTTTTTGGTTCAGTAAGCCATTTGGATTGGACATAGCTGGTTTCAGGTTCAGGTTTAGTACATTTCTACCAAACCTACTGCACTCTCATCATGCTTTGCTGTCATGTTACAGGTGGCAGACAAATAAGGTTTCAAATATGAAGGTCCACAAGACAGACCTGTAGCTACTGCCGTAAAACAATGCTTGGCATTTTTTAAAGGGAGGCTATAGGTCCGCCAGTGGTGACATGGTTTGAATGAAATGCTTAGTTTGTGGCACTAGCACAGGAGTTCTCCACCTTTTTCCTGTCAAGTACTCCTGAGTCATAAAACAATCAACCTGAACCCCCAAGTGCGTTAACCCTCCTGGCGCAGGACTCAATTCTCTCTGCACTATCTGTGGAGTAGCCTTCCACGCACACTCCCACAGGTTAGCTGGAAAAGCTGTGAATTTCACATTGTTGCATCACAACAACGCAAGATCAGGCAAAATCTACGCAGAGTTTTCAATCGGCACGCATTTTCCTCTAGTGAAGGATATTAAAAATAGCAACACATGAACACTCAACTACCATCCAAGTACCCCTGGAAATCTTCCTGTGAACCCCTAGGGTTTCACAAATGCCAGGTTGAGTACCACTGCACTATCAGCACCGACATCGCAGTCGAGCAGACGTGTCTGCGTCTGCTATGGGAATGGAATTTGGTTCAGCTCTCACCATGATCAGGCACCTTTCGTTTTGGTAGTAGTGGTTGCACTTTTCATGGGACCGGTTTTTATATACCTTTTTGAAAAGTTTCCAAACTTTTATGTTCAGATTTACAGTTTAGGGTTTAGATTTGGGGTTTAAGTTTAGTACATTTCTACCAAGTGTAGTGCACTGTACTGCACACTTATTAGAAGCGGCAGACGAATATGTTTTCACAGCTTGTATTTTGATAATATTTTGGCCTCTTGGGCTATTATTGATGTTATGTGGCATGTTTTGAGTAGTGATATGGTGTATTTGGTCCATCTGAACCTGGGAAGCTGAATAGTTTTTCTGTGGGTTCTCTGCAACTGCATTTTATGGTAGAAGTTTGTGGAATTGTGACAAATATCAGACGCTTGTGTGCCAGATTGAAAGTACAGTAGTTAAAAACTATGGTATGGAGCATATTTGCACTTTCATAATCTGTATTTTATTAGTTCAAACACTTACAGAAAATGTCTAATAAATATTCGTATGTAAGGAGATGGTACTTTGGAGATTAAGAATTTTTTGTTTATTTATTTGCAATAAATCTAGGTTTGGTTCCATATCACCATCATAGTTTTGCCATTACTCATTCCTAAGGTAATTCAAAACCGAAAGCCATTGGCCAGTTTTGGTTTGTTTGGCATTTTTTGAAGCTATTTGGAATTTCTTGTCCATCTACACCTGGCAACCCTGGTCTGTAATATAACAGTGCTGTTGGGTCTATACTAGTGATTCTTAGCCAGTGGGGCATCAAGAGATTTTCAGGGGGGCGCGAGCCCTACATGCTCTACAACATGGAAAGTTTAGGAACAGGATGTGTCCCTTCCAACTCTTACGCCAGTGCTAATTTTACGCCCCTACATTTTATTTGGTTTAGTTCGGGCAGGGATGGAAGTCAAGCTTTTCAGGCTAACTTCAAGCCTACATGCAAACATTCAGGGGTGAAACTAGGGGGACTCTTTTGTTGGCATGCCAAGTCACTCTGCTGCTTAATCTTGGAACTGTGTGTTTGGCTCACACCAAGCGACGTGGAGTAAGTGTTTAAGTATACAAATAAAAAACATTTCTATTTGAATATCCGGTTGATGTGATTTTCGGACTATTTTTTCATGTATAAATGGATTTGGTTCGAGATTCTGGAATATCATGCGAAAACGTGGTTATAGCGTTTAAAAGCATTTTGCATCTAATGCTGCAAAATAATGTTGCACCAAATATTGTCAAATTATATCAGTGGTCTATAATTTTGGGTGCAGGGTTCTATACAACCTGCCCTGGCGAGCGAGTGTTAGTAGTCATCAGGTTCAATGCAACATTCCTACCTTTGAGGCCTTATTGTAAAAAATTATGTACCTCTTTCTTCAATGATGCAGAAAGTCTAACAACAGATGGTTGTGCGCTTTGATGCAGTCAGCATGGGCGTAACGAGATTAGATGGCGCCTGGGTCAAGGAACACGTTTGGCGCCCCATGTTCGAACATGAGGTCTTTCGGAAGCAAGAAAGTACTTGTGACATTGTTAGGACTTTTCGTCGACCCCATAATGATTCGGCGCCTGGGGAATTGTGCCCCATCTTGCCCCCCTCATTACACCTCTGGCAGTCAGATTGTTTCTATCCGTCCTTATTCTTTGAACACTACAACCACATTTTACATTGCGACTGAGTGCTCGGACGTTACAGTGTTTATATGAGGGCATGTGCATACCACAGCACTTTCGTATTTGACCGGACCCTTGACCAAGGTTGGACTCAGTGTCCTATTCTGGATGTAGTGTTATACCAAGTGCTACGGGTTAATGATCAGTAGTGTTAAGAAAGTATCTGTAACCCTGTTGTTCTACCTCCAAACTTGCTATTAATTGTTCTGTTTTGTCTGTTTTTATAAATCTGCATTGTGCAGACTGTGTGTCTGTATTCTATGGACTTGGTGTCTGTTACAAAACCGTAAAATAAAAAAATGAAATAAATTCACTAAAAACTACATTTCTTACAACTTATTTAATGTCAGGGGGCATGAACCAAAGGAAAATTATTTAAGGGGGGCGTGGCGGAGAACAGATTCAGAACCATTGGTCTATACAATCATTAGTGCCATGCCAGGTGATTTTTCACTAGGTTTAGTGATTATTGTACTGACCCAGTGATTTTCTGCAAAGTATAAGTTTGAAGAAGATCGGTTGTCCTGTTTTTTAACTTCACAGCCCTTTTTCTGTGAACAATTAAATACACATACGTTAATTGCTTTATGAGGATTTGCACCGACAGATCATTAGTACAAACAAGTTTGTCTGATCTTAGTCTTATTGTTTTTACTTTTGTGCTGTTATTGCTACAATGCTGCCTATTGTCTTATGTTTATTTCTTTGCAGGATCACTTCACTAGGAATATATCACCTTGAAGCATGTGTAATTTGCCTTTATGTGTCGTACCACCATTCCTTGTTTTTTTGGCAATCAGCATTCACTGTTTTTATTGGCGCATTACAGTACAATTCACTGCATTCTGCACTCGTGCTCCAGGCAAAAAATGATGGACGTTGGGGTTTACAGTAAAAAAATCATAGTGAAAAAACTTGTATTGGTTACAGTGCCTGATTTTCAACAAAGTCATTTGCAAATGGCTTGGGAATTTGTTTTTTTTAAGTTATGGCCACAAGATAAATTGAAAACCACAAACCAATTAAAGCCAGACAGTGCTTCTCGTGCTGCACAACTAATTTGCGACCAGACACGACGCCACAGTATAGCACCTAACGTGTTAACTATGCAATCATATGTATTTTACACTATAGGCGATAACATCATGGCCTAGTCTCCCTGAACTTTATAACAATAATGTCTGCAATCGTAGACATGAGAAGTCTTTGCAGTTGATCTTTTTTTGGACATTTTGGTGTAATAAATATCAATGGAGAAAAATTCAGAGTACTTATATTTAAAATTCAAAGTACAGTCAGGGTTTTTTTTTAAGGAAAATGTCAGGTACCAGGTGTGGACCTGTAGGGACCTGATTCTAGGGACCCGATGATAATTTTCTCTGATTCTAGGGACTCGAATCGCGTCCCTAAAACACCTTTAAAAAACCCTGGTACAGTACTNGATTTTATATTGGATTTATATTTGACATGAATAAATTTGGCAGTTCCTGTAAATTTAATAACAAGCTGCTCCTNACTCTAGGTCAGCTATGTTCAACCCAAATGGCTACTGAGGCAAAAATCATGTCACTATCTCAACCAGGGCCGNACATTGNATGNCNTANTNATGNNNNTAGCAAACTAAATTTAGCTTAAGCTAATGTACTGAAAGTGTTCTAATCATAGCTGCAATGGTAACAGACATGATAAAATGGCACTGAGGATAACCTGCATCAAAAATGTCAAATGACTGGGTGTCAAATGACATAAACTGGGCTGCATGCGGCCCACAGGTTGGACATAGTTGCTCTAGTCTAAAGTCATGTAAACAGAAAGATGTGTCACAAACACTGCTACTGATAAAAATCAACAAATTAACTTACCAATGCTTTCAAAATGGTCAGGAGAACCTTCATTTTTGCAAACCAAGGACCAAAACCGTCTGCACAATTCAGTAATAGGCATTACTGTTCCTTTCTATCCCAGCATGAAGTCGACTTGGTTAGTATAAGTTAAGGTTGTCTTTGCCAGGTTTTTCCCTACTTGTCTGAATATGGACGGTGAATGTAAATTCGTGTTAATGTTCATTTGACTTCTATATAACTGAATGATTTTTTAAACTGTTTCCAGGTATTCATTTGTTGTTTTTAGGTTTGCATTTCCTAGTTCTGGGGTGAAGTTACAAATGTTTTTTGAAGGTGCACCAGTCCCTCAGTATTTTTGTAGGGGCTGTTGGGCATTCTGTGATAATAGGCAAATGTGGCAAGAATGAGCAAATCACGAAACACAGTCGATAGACATGCATTTACAAAAATAATAGAACAGGTTGAGATTCAGAATCGCATGAAAGAAGAACAAGATATGTGGAAACAGCATAAGGAGCAAAAACTGAAAAAGGGAAAAGTGAAGATGCGCAAAAGAAAACGTTCACTGACCTGTGATTCTGATGAAGAATCATTGAAATCAGCTAAACGACCTACTGTTTCCAGTAAAGATCGATGGGGTCACAGTGGATTTGTGGAATTATATCCAAATGAAATAATATCTGGGACATGTTTGCAGTCTGATGACTCAAACAGTTCTACTGTTAAAAAAATGAAAAAAAAGAAATTAAAGAAAAAAAAGAACAAAAAATCAAAGAAACACAAGAGACCATATCATAGCTGAATCCTGCACTCCCATTTTACAAAATTCTACTTTTTAACATGTGAAAATGGTCCTGATGCCCTTGCTTTCCAAAAAGTGATTATATGTCCACAGGCTAGTAGTTAGTACACAAGGTATATTTTGGTGATTTAGTGAGTTGAACGAAGTTAAATGTTCTGAATACGCTATTTTTCATGAGTTTTATGAACAACATTGTGATATGGGAAAGCAGGAGATGACTTTGCAAAGTGCGCTGTGTAAATGGGATTTGCAACAAACAATGTTATGAAACAGCAAGCAAAATGACATTCTTTCCTGTGAATTTGGGAAATTCTGACTGCAACAACTACTGATAAATCCAACAATTTGGGAAGAGACAGTTGCATATGCAACATGAACTCAGAATGACAAGAAGTAACTGTTTCAAAAAACAGTAGTGGATGTAAGGCTACCGAGCTTGTATTTTAGTGTTGCAATGGAATTGCTATAGCTCTTCACCTTTGTCTCTCTTGAGGAAACACCACTCTGGGCACTTCCCTGCCAGTTGTTGCAACACTGACATGTGATGCTATAGGCAGAACTCCTGTTACTTAATGTGGTCTACAACTATTAACAGGTGACTATCCATTGGAAAAAGTGAAATCATCAAATCCCCTTTGACCTAACTGCCTTTATGATATTCTGTAAAATGCTGTGCTGTGGGTCACTTATATATATCCATAAACTGACCAATACCATGTCATATGTACTTAGGGTTTAAGGTTTTACCAAAAATTCATCAGCTATTGGGTGAAGAATTAAATATATACTGTACTATTTTATGACAATGTACATGAAGTCTATATTGACAGTGGACGCCTTATTGACTACAGCATTGACTTTTACCAATACTTTTTTTGTGATTTCATACATTTTATGAAATTTTAATCTGTGCTATGACTTTTCTACACACATCATTATAATGGTTTTGCACAATATTTTAGTAATTATTTATTTCAGTTGTGTTAACCTGTTGTCAAATTCAGGAGTGTTTCAAAACAGAAAAATAAACATTTTTATTTTGAATCCTGAACTCAAAGCACAATATCTGGAGAATCAAAAACACGTGTATTAACGTGCATTCAGAAAATGAGTTCAATATGCAATAGGATAGTGAAAATTCGGAACTGCATTTGCTCAGATATTTCAACTATTTGCAGTTCAAAATGCTTGGGTTGTTGGAATTTGGTTTTAGCACTAGTCTGGTGCTTGTTCAGCATTTGTTATGGATGTTTCAATAAACGTAGCAGAAAAAGGTTCAAAATGCAATACCAGTCAATGCAATGTGTTTAACTAGTACATGGTGCCAGAAAATATGTTTTTTGACGTAATTTCCATAACATGACAGTTTGTATCAAATTTGTTATGTTTTTCATTGTTGTCATGGAAGTAATGCAAAGTTTGGCTTTCGTCTCCACCATGGGTGCATTTTTGTTGTAAAATGTGGGGGGACAGCTTGGTGTAAAACCAATATAGTTATCGTGCCTATACAGAAGTAACTTTTGTAAATAGAGATTTCCAATCTCGTTTTTCAGCGGCGTTTTCAAAGCAACCCTAATCACGCTTTGCTTTACCCCTACAAGTGGTTTAGAAATTGATAAACTTAATTGTATTGTTGTTCAGCTTGGTTACACTACTATCCGACTATGAAACAAACAAGCACAGCAATATAGTGGTGTTGCAACCTCTCCGCTGGCGTTGCGCTGAATGCGCGGTTCACCACGAACGGAATGTGCGCGAAGAACAACACCATATACAGTATATGTGGCGCGAACAAGCAATAATATAGTGATCGTGGCGTGAGCTCTGCCGATACCAACATGTGAACGATTGAACGTAATGACTAGCTACGCGGAGAGTGATCGCGGCGTGTGATCTCTCTTGTTGCTTGCTGCCACAGTGTGAAGTTTTGCGCACTTGCTGCTCGGGCTTTCCGATCGCAACAATAGAACACCTCAGTTATGTTTTATCAGAGCTTGGAGTGCACAAAACGGTGAATCGCATTGGTCGCACGTGCATATCACTGGAGATTTGGCTTGGGGTGGGTTGCATGCATGATGCGAAGTAGCTAAAGATTTGTAGCATTTTTAAAGAGCAGAAATGTGCAAGAAAAGTATTCAGCTACCATACCTTGCAATATATATATCGTACCTTGCAATTTATCGTCTTTTTAACGTTAAGCAACTTAAACGAAACATCAAATTGCGCTGTAACCCACATTTCTTATAAAATGCATCAAAATCGATGTGTTCTATTTAAAGCAGCAAAAATGTTTGGCCAAAATTAGCATAGCTGACAAAATGATTTACAATTTTTTTTACTGCTGATGGGTGGAAGATGTATCCTTTCAATCTCCCCTTGTCAGCCCCTGCCTGCTGTTGGGTACCCTTTCGAAGATGTCCAAACATCGTTTGTCTAATGCCTTTTCCCAACATCAATCAAACTCCCAAGCAGAATTATCCAGGCCAACCAAAGAAGATTTCACGATATCCAAAAGAAAATGAACCAGAAGTCTTTCTGACTACATACTCATATACCAATCTAGCCTACAATGTGATTTCTGCATACCTAATCATCTGGTGACCAGGCCCGTAAGTAAGGGGAGGGCTTCTCCCCCCCTGAAAAAATGTCTTGGACATATTGTATGCATAACGATTGTTTTCGTACATGCTATCGATGTAAAATTTGGGCCTGAGCAAATTCTTCGTCCCCTTGGTGTCCCAAGCTGGTTACGGGTCTGCTGGTGACTGTTGCCTTATGACTTCTGTCAGTTGTGCCACTCAGCTCAGTCTTTTCACAATCAAATTTTTCAGGCTTAACATCAAATTTTAATAGGCGAAATTAATGTCAGAAGTTTTAATCTTGAGCAGTGATATTCAACGTGGGCGAAATCGCCCCCGGGGGGCGATTTAGTGTGTTAAGGGGGTGGTTTTGTGATTTGCCAGATTTGGGGAGCGATTTCAGTTTCCAGGGGGGCCGTTTTTGCAGGTTAGAATGTACCGGTACTAAAATTCTGAATTTATTCCAAAAATGAACGCTATATTTGCCACTTTGGAACCAATCCATTTGCATAGGTGTAACCAGGGGGGGCATGGTTACCCAAAAATTTTCAGAAAATATAGTCATTTTGCCCTTTGAGTGGCGTTTTTCCAAACAAAATGGTGTTATTCGCTTAAAATTAAACATTTTGCCCCCCCAATTTTTCGGCTGGCTACACCACTGTCCATTTGATGCACTTTTGACTCCATGTTTTGTAAAAAAGGCTATGAAACACAAGATATAAGACTGATGATGTAACCATCAAACTAACATCGTCCTGTGCAACGCATTACTGCACTAACTATAGAAGGTTACTGGTTGGGAGCCACGCGCTGCCGTTCTGACGAATTTTCACGTACACTGCTGATGTTTAACGCAAGATAAAATAGTGGGGAAACTGTTGCAATACGTATTTTGGTAGTTTGTTGACCCAGTCGTTGCATGAGCATCGTCAAAAAAGCGACATGATAAGCAATAACATTTGCAAGTCTCCAGGCATGTCAACACGCGCGGAATTTTGGGCTTTTCCCGTATAGAGTAGTATGGATTAGTTTGTTTTATGATACTTATATTGGTTTAATTCGTATACGTATACTAGTATGTATTGATTCGTTTTGTTATATCTATGTTGAAAGCAACCAATACTGAAATAGCCATCAGAAAATACCTAATCGACGGAACTCCAGTTCAGACGAAAAACGTCAGTTTCTTTGAAGATACAAAAAATGGTCTAACAATCATAATATTGCTACCACTGAATCATCACATCGACTTTCGGTGCAATTAAGAATATTAATTAAAAGTTGTGATTAAGTTTGGCCTAATTATTCCTCCCCGTGAACTGACACAAATCTCCCCAACTGTATGTGTTATTATTAACTATTATAATTGCCTTGAAACAGACTTCATTCATATTGTTTTTGGTAGAACATTGCCAAAACATTGTTTCGTAGGCAAAACAGTGATAGTCCGTTATCAAGTGTTTTATAAACTTCGGTTCGTGATTTGAGCAAAAAGTGGAACCAAGTGTCTTCTATTAAAAAATACGTGAAAAATAACTGTTACGAGACGATTTACGTAGCAATTAATGGCTAGCTAAATTAATCGCAGTTAGCCGTAATTGTAAAGCGTGCTATGTTTATCAGTCGAGTGTTTTACTGTGCTTGTAGATATTGCTGTACTGTGTTCATCTGACAAATGACACAGTAGGCTAGGAAAAGGATAACTTATACTCAGGGGTGTATTGGGGCGGGAACACCTTTTAGGATGCGTTCCCATTTCCTACACCTTTTTGTTAGCACTACATCCCTGCTTATATTGGCAAGTAAGTCCAACCACACCCACGTTGGTTAAACTAAAGTTTCCAAAACAATCGTTTCCCCCACCTGGTTGAGGTTTGCAAAAAAGTCTTTCTGTTGTGGAAATAACGCCAAAAGATGGCTTGCACAGAAAGTGACTGGGTGAAGTGTTTAGCCGGTTAACTAACATAAGCAAGTGCGATTCCACATCCAGGAGCTTTTCATCGACTATAAAAGCGATGGTGAAGCCTGTGCAATATTTTATTATCACGGATGGTCAGACGTTTCGATCAAGTGCAGTGAGCGTTTTCCGGAAGTTTTGGGGAAAGTTAAGCTAATATTACTACTGATGTTTTCCACTAAATAGCCTATGTTGCTGAGCAAGTTTCAACCAAGTACTGCACATGCGTAATAAATACCGCAATCGTCGACGTCTTGACATGAACAAGACTAGTGGAAACGCCATACGACTTAAGCTGACCAAATTGAAACCTGCTTTGAAAAACCTGGGGCAAGGTTCCCAGTAGTTGGAACAGGCCCGTAACCAGCTTGGGACACCAGGAGGGGCGAAGAGTTTTCCGAGAGGGGCAGAAATTTTTTTTAACTATGTCCGGTATTTTTAAACTATGTCCAACACATTTTTCCAGGGGGGGCGGAAAGTTTTCTAAGGGGGCTTCGCCCCCCCCTGGTTACGGGCCTGAGTTTGAACCAGGACTGTGGAGCCGAAACTCAAATTTCTGTCTCCTGCTGCAGGCATCCAAAATTATTCGCTCCGACTCCAGAGCGTTGGTCCATTGAAAAACTAAAAACCATTGCATTATTTGTACTTGCTAGTTGGTATACAAAATATGTCTGTAGAATGGGAACTCAACTTTCAGGCTCCGGCTCCACCATTCAAAAATTTTTGACTCCGGGCTCCGGCTCCGCAGCCCTCGTTGGAACCAACTGTTTTTGGAAATAGGTGTTGTGGTAGTTTGTTTTTACAAATGCAATTGCATTCGTTTTGTTGTTCGTTTTTTTTGTGCAAACTAAACTGCCTCTTTATTTCATTAGCATGGAAATTTTCAAATTAAAATAATATATTTGCCAAAATCATAAGTCGGGGCGATTTTGAAGCAAAGTTCCTGTAGGGGGCGATTGAACAAAAAAGGTTGAAGACCACTGTTCTAAAGTTATACATGCATAACGACACGAAAATACATTTGAGATCAAAATGAACAACCATGAATTGGAAAATAGTACCACGTTTCACCTGAAATAACACGAAAAGAATGTCCCCTGAACTAGGTGTTACGTAGGCTTGTAGGTGGCAGAACTTGGGGACCACATGGGTCTAGTGTGGCGTGGTGATTTGCCACATACAACGCTGAATTCATAGCAGCAATGCTGGAGTGTGCTTGGTCGAGTAGGAAAACTCTTATTGCTGTTACGTGGAGAGTTGTCAGTTCGACTCTCGCTTTAGATGGCTTAGGGCGATGCAGCATTGTGGCTGCAACCAAAGGCGCAGCCAGGGGGGGTGCTGAA
>JGI24159J19872_10006474_pt1 | contig 15257 bp, 9 predicted proteins | sample Ectturendosymbi4_FD_19872 | JGI IMG/M metagenome (IMG submission 19872) | reverse complement strand
GGTATTGATTAGCTGTTCTGATGGTAGCGAAGTTGTTTATTGTAGGTCTAACGATGAGAAAGCAAAACCACATCTGTGCCACAATGACAAAAAGCTAAGAAAGGACAAACCTGCTTGATAGTCGTACAGCGCTCGAGCACACATGCCCTGGTCGGCGTGCGGCGCTGCTGCGTCAGTCACGCCCGAGTACACGTTCTCGTCATACTGGCCTTCCGCGTATGCGTGGTCTTCTTGCTGCTGGTATGACGTTGGGGCGGTGTCCTCCGCGAATGCTGCCAAGACCGTCACAGTGTCAAGTAACTCGTCTGCTTATTGTTCATCGCTAGTAACGAGTTATACGGCGCTTGGAACGTTTTTTTAAAAATGTGCTAGACAATAGCGATTCGCTTCCGGGCCTGTAGCGCTAGCGTGGAACTTGTGTATTCATCACGATTAAGACAATACACGACTTTCACCCAAGGCTAAAGAGATGACTTCGCAGGGAAACCATCTCACATAAAAATACTGATAGCACTGTTTGGACTCACGTTGAATCACATCCGCTCGGAAAGCAAAAACACGTCACTGCTGATGACGCAAGCAATGGATTCAAGACCGTACCTTCGTAGGGATTGTCATCTTCAGCGGGGTGGGTGTCTCCAGCTTCTGTATATGGATCTTCAACATCCGGGTAATTCGGTTCTGCTTCGTATGACTGCAAAGAAATGGTATTTGACTAACATGTTTGGATAGACAGTCAAAGCCGAGCAGACGAGGGTGTCACTGTTGGAAGTTGCAGGATTTGCGGACGATTTGTTGCTGCTTGCATCTTCTGAACAGAGACTTCAACATGCAGTTGATTGGTTTTCTGCTCCGTGCGATCAAGCGGGAATTGAAAGAAAAATAGCACTAAGAAGACCGAGGAATTGTGTATCTGCAAGTGGCCAGCAATAGACTGCAGTAGTGGGGAGGTTCAAGTAGCTTGGAGTGGTATTCACGAGTGACGAAAGACGAAACAAGATTGATACAGGACTGGCAAAGCAAACGCAGTTCTGTGTGAGCTTTATTGCTCTGGTCATAAAACGGGAGCTTTCAAACGCCGCAAAACTGTCCGTTTTTAAATCGGTTTTTGGTCCGATCCCCACCTATCATCATAGGAATCTCGGGCAATGACTAAAGAAATGTTGTCTCAAGTACAAGCGGTTTAGGATTTTTGCGAAGAGTTCACGTGTGAAACTTCGCGACAAAGTGCGCAGATATATTTGTAAAGCCCTGAATGTCAAGCCACTTCTCGGAATCGAGAGATCGCAGCTTTACGTTGTTTCGGCCATGGGTCCAGAATAGCCCAGGAATGATTGGCAAAGCAAGTCCTGCTGGCTACACCCATGGGATAGCGGCCCAGAGGTCGACCAAGGACCAGGTGGAGTGATTACATTTCTGACCTCCTTGGTGCTGTCTTGTTGGTGGAGCTAGCAGAACTATCTGAGACTGCTGAAAACAGTGAGATATTTCGACCCTCCACAGAGGCAAAGCGGATATGGAAATTAATGAATGAAATTCCACTGGAGTTTCTTCCAAGATCGCCAACAGATTTTAAAAAGATGCGAAATCCGATGTTCTGGATCGACAAAAGGGAACTTAACAAGTAAACCGTCAACTCATATTGAGGCTGGTTTTCTTTGAGTTCGTGCTGCAAAGAATGAAGAAACTATGCTTCTTTTGCAATGATCACTGCAGGACAACATTCTTATATAGAAGCCTAAAACACAATTCAATGGTTTACTAGACTTAGAGTTGCGTATTTTTTCTTTATCCTGGTCCCAGCAATAAACAATTTTAGTCACGAAAGCATTAAAAACTTGTGACTTTTGCTGATGCACGTTTTCACGGATTCGTAAACAACTAAAATTCACAAGTGTTTTGAGGTGTAGGAGCAGTTTCATTTCAAAACTGCACTAACAAGGAGGGNGCTCGGTACGGTTTCTTACCTTGGCAACAAAATGCAAGTTAACAGCGTAAAAGAAAATACTCGTTTATGTGAAAAAGAGCGNTCCCGTCATCAGCGAAACAGTTCAGCGCGTGAACGCGACACAAACGCTGATTCCACTTATCCAACAAACTTCCTGTCAACAACTGTTCGACCTAAACCTGCGCTTTTCAAAATACTTAAGCCGAAATATTGCTCTTGGCGTTTTATCTTTGTTGTCTTTACAGCACGGATTGTGAAAAAAATCAAGTTAATGCTGATATCCTAGTGAAACGCACTATCACTATGAAAACAAGGGGAAAATCTATATAAACGAGAATAACAGATCAAGCAGTGATCATTGCTTAGCTTGAAACTACACCTGCTGCTTTTTCAGCTTGTCTTTGGCAAGTTGATAGTTCGAATATCATACATTTCAGGCCTGACCCCGAAACGTGATCTTATAGTTGATTATAACCAATAATCCAGCTCGCTCTTTCTTTACCTGCTGAGCATTAGCAGCCGCTTCCGCTTGAAACTTTTCTTCCTCCTCTCTTCTTCTGGCTTCTTCCCGTTCTCTCTCCTCTTGCTCCCGCCTTCGACGTTCTTCTTCCTGCTGCGCTCTTTCGCGCTCGTCCGCCTGGAAACAAGCAGAGAACGCAACTTGCCGCTGCAGCGAGCAACCCATTCGCATCAATCGCTGCGTTCTGTGAAAACGTCGTGTCAAGACGCGTTGATATGGACAGCGAACGAGAATAGAACCTTTGTGTGTGCGGGTGTTTCATGAAAATTTAGCATAACGAAGATACGAAACTTACCTCCCGACGCTCATTCTCGGCGCGGGCCTTCTGCTCTGCCGCTTTGCGTTCCGCTTCTTCGCGCGCTTTCCTTCTGGCCTTCTCCTCAGCGCGCTTCCTGCTCTCCTCTTCGTCAGCCATCGCCATTTGTTCGAATTTGTTGCGGATGTTCCCGGCGCCAGACCCGGCCCCGACTGAAAACAAAGGTGGGGCGCGCAACACGTCACTGCTTCGCGCTGGCCATCTTTGCAGACACTTAATTTTGTGCCCTTCTTTTCGAGTTTGAACTAATTCGACAACAGAAGCTGGCATACTGATTACAGTTGAACGAGAATCGCTTACATGCCAAGCAGGAAAAAAACTTTTAATTCGACTTTTTCCAAGCTGTTTCTTGTAACCGTAACGTCATCATTGGTTGAGTAAGTTAACAAAACAAGTGGGCAACAGCATTATATCATACGTTTTTTCTATTACAGGTCAACAATGAACATGCTCGGTCATCAACATATTGGGTTGAATACCTGGTCTAGTTCTCTGGTACGTGGTAGACGCAGAAGACATGTCCTCAAAGGTGCCAGCAGTCTGTGAAAACAATTCGTTCTTTCAAGTACAAGTTGCTCAGCATAAGTGAGTTAAAAGCAGGAGATGGGAACGTGTTACAAACAAAATATCACTGAAATTAACCAAAAAATCACAAATCCACGTTGATTTAGGAAGTACAATGCTGATGCATATCTACCTTTTGGCGGAAATGCAACCAGTGTTGTTAACCAAAAAAAAGAAGTAACACTTGCAATTTTTCAGCAGAACGCTATTATTGTTAACCCCTACCTGGTCTACCCTGTCTTTCTGAACGCCGTAACTTCCGCCAAAGCCTTGTGAGTAGTCTGAAAAGACAACTATGATATAATACTGTGCCAAGCGAAAACCAGAGCACGAGAATATACTTCCAAGCTGTATACTGACATTCTTTTGAGGCAAGAGTCACAGCTGTAGGAAAGCCAGCGGTACCTGCTGTTGAAAAAATCTCTGCATCACATCTGCTTTTTCAAAGCAGCATGAAATCAACGTAGCATCATTTTTTGACCCTAGTTGTTATTGGTGAGCATCTAACCATCAACAAAAACGATCTTTGCTTTACGCATTCACTTATGCTGTAGAAAAAATGGTTAACCCCGTTTGCCAATCATAAAGCCAGCAGCGCTAAAAGTGAAAACCTACACCGCGAACACTCGAAATAGCGGAAGTGCCTTGGTCGAGGTATTTCCCAGTGCTGATGTCAGTTACTGGATCTTTGCAGTGAAAGCTTGATCTGACAACACAAGGGGGTATGTGCACCCTGTCAAAAGTTTAGTGCAGATGAATTAACAATAATCCATGATGTGATTCATTTCTTTTGATCTTTCTGGTAATCAGCGCTGTAGTTTGAGTTTTTACGCGGGTCACAATAAACTGCAACACTTCTACTGTAGGTATACCTGGACGACATGCTAAAAAAAAACAATCCAAACAAGATCCAGCGTGTTTTACGTGGCAAGCAGACACTCTTTACAATGCAGGTAGTGGAATACCAAGACCGCGTCAAAAACAACAAATCCATGCGTGATGACGTGTGGCTGAACACAAAACGTGCAAAACCAAGGGGTTGAGTCATTCTAGATTCAAAATACCGGCCGTTGAAGACGTAAGCGCAGCTGCTCAGCCAAANAATTAACCGGAAGACTTCTAGCACAACACAAGAACATTGCTTAAACGTTTNCTCTACAAAAGATAATTGCAATTTTATATAAAGCCGTGGCTTGGCAACCTTTTTGAGACGCGTGCTTTGCCAATTTCTCCTTTTCCTCCCAACTGTAGGAAGATTTGTCCTGGCGATCCTTCTGCACGCCATACTTCCCGCCAAAACCCGCAGAGTAATCTTTCCAAACAACATGCAAACATACGCAGAACATGCAAAAACAAACAAAAAAACATAAACAATTGATGACATATTCATGCAAACATGTTCAGGAATTCAGATGCTTCCCGTAAGAGAAACCTTACTTCTACAGCAGACAGTTAGTTCGAACCAAAAAGACGACTGTTACCCGTTTGTATGTTGGTAAACACCCCACATCATTAATACGCATTTCAAGTTTAAGACGTAGCCACTACGGTAAAATTTACGGCGCAATCCTAGAAGTACTGCGCACCGCCTCTAAACAGAAACCAATTTTGAAGTCACCAGATATGAATATAAAACAGGCTGTTAATAATAGCATATAACGATGAATTCGGATTGATGGTAGTCAAACTACTTTGAAAAACAAACATATGATGATTAGTTTTCACTAGTGAAATGACTCTGTCAAATGGATAACATAGATCGGCGGCTGTTCAATGGATGAAAGTAACAGAGCATGCAAAATCACATCGGAATCGACACCTTTTTGTGATTCGTGTTTGGCCAGAGGTTCGTGAACCTCCCAGCCGAGCGCGGCTTTGTCTTGTCGATCTTTCTGCACACCGTATTTTCCGCCAAAACCTTTTGCATAATCTGCACCGGATGAAAGTAAAAAATTGCACCGTAACAAAATCGCACGCAAACAAAGAAACGAACGAACATAAAAGCACAATTCTTATCGATCAAGATTGTGTGCAAAACATGGCCAGGAAAGCATAAAAAAGTTGAGCGTGCGAACATAAGTTTCACAGCAACTTCAGTCACACGAAGAATCAGCGCCGGTGCTGGAAGCATCGGTGTCGTTGGGTTGATTGCAATCGGTTCTGCTGCCCGTGACTGGTACAACGTAACCGACAGTCAATATGACGCGAAGAATCAAATTTGAAAAAAATGTTTTTTAAAGTTTTTTTCCTCTCCTCTAACCCTACAAAGAAAGCTTGAAGTCCGAAAGAGTAATTTCACGATCCCCGAAAAATCAGAAGAGTTAAGACTAGGTGTAATGAGAATGATGACAAAACAAACATTTTCTCATCTTACATCTTTCTAATGAAGGACCTATCGGAAGAAATTTGCGCAACCCATTTTTTTTCAACAAGTATTGCTACAAATAGCGATATAATCATTTTTCACAATCAACCATTAACCACGGCGATGAATTGCGCAAGCAGATATTATCTTTGAGGCAACCTTGACTTCCTTCCTTCACGTAACAAAACCCACATGACACAGTGAACACGCGGGATTGAGTGCTATTAAGTAAGACACCCACGGTTTTGGGTCTGTAACATTTATTTGCTGCAAGTGCAAATGGTATGAATATCTGATCACTAATCTGTACTGATGGTAGCTGAAGAAGTTATATTGTGAAACGCAGTAACCTCAACACACTCTGCAAGAAAAATCGCTCAGTAAGATAGTTGGCAAAGTTGTGTTCGATCTTACTGAAACGACGAAATCATCAGATCACAAGATCGTGAATCTAAGTAAAAATTACCATTGGCAGCTGGTTCGACAAAAATCGTGCAAAACATGCAAACACCGTGCAGTGGTCCCATTCCCATTTCAGCCAAGTTCAAACAACTTCTGCAATAGCTTGCAAAAATGGTGCGCGGGATGAACAGTTTACACACGAAATTAAAGCACACCAACTTTTTGACTTGTTTATGCGGAACGCTGTCTCCCCACTGATGAAAACTAACCTTTAAGCCAGGTTAAGCTTTAACTGCCTAAACAAAAAGACAGACGGGCCGAGCTTATTCTGTTTAACAGACGTTCCATGGTGACGACCAGCAGCACCTGAGCCAACATTCACACATAACGCAAACGTTGCCAATGGTTCAGGCGAGACCAGTGGTTTTCAACCGCTTCTGTACCGCGACCCATGATAGCAGCCCACTATAACTTAAAAAACCCTATCCACGACTTTCGTCTTCCAATCGCAACGAACATGTCAAGATTAGATTCTAGCAGGCGTAACTCAAGCGCTTGCTCATCTCTAATTGCGACCCCTTCAAAAAAAGCTCGCAACCCCTGTTGGGATCGTGACCCCCAGGTTGAAAACCACTGGGGCAGACTGAATGTAACTTAGGGCACTGAAAAAAATCAAACAACATCTGATAACGTTTCCTATTGCATACTCGATTTTGGCCAAAGAAACTTCGTAACAGAATCGTCCTGAAGCAATAAAAGTCACTTACCCTTCTGCGAATCATGTTGAGCTCGTCCCGGTTGGTATTCATACCCCACAGCACACTGAAACGTTTAAAGGCAGGTCGGTTTACCCATATGTACACTCATCAGGCCAGCTTGAAACGCTACAAATCCGTAGCCCATTGCAATAAACTCAAGCCAAACGCACAGCTTCAAAAACCTAGCTTTTCCGAAAATTTTCAAAAATATCATGCGACAAACATTGCTTTAATATGTGCCAAACATTAAAACAATCAGACTACAGCATGAACAAACATCTGGAGCGAATTTCAACTTATATGTACCTTATCGACACTTCCCTCTTGAACACCATACTTTCCTCCAAATCCTTTGCTGGCATCAACTTGCGACTGGTGTTTCGAAAGATCAGACTTGTAGCTCCAGTCTGTTGCACACTGAAAAAAAAGCAAAACAAGTTTTTTCAAATTTAAACGCCGACGCCGAACGTTTAAATCATTGGAGCAATCGCTTGACCAACGCATTGTTGCACACCTTGTCAACTCGGTCTTTATCAACCCCATACTTCCCGCCGTAGCCTTTCGCAGCATCCATCTGAGAAGCGTGCGTGGCAAGCTTTTCTTTGTAGGAAGCATCAACGGCACTTTTGTCGACGCGATCTTTTTGAACTCCGAACTTGCCACCGTACCTACAAAAAAAAACTCCCGAGTGCTGAGAAGACAAGCTGCCATACGACACACACAAACCAACACCTGCACTGAGCGTCACCAACACATGCGTCATTTTATGAAGCAGTAAGCCACATTAGGTCCCGGAAATTTCCCATTGATATGACCGTTACTATGCAGACTCTGTCCTAGTTCAAGTTGGTATATATACAATACTTAGGTTTACAACGGGTAGGTTTGACGAATGATGATGCGTGAACTACAGGGTGGACCACAAGTCTCTACCCATCCACAAATCTTATATCCAGCGCATCTGTGTGCTGAACCTCGTTGTTGCTGCACAATATTTTGTGACGCCATGTTCTGTGAGACATTTTTCTCAATATATGAGGGGTTATTATTATTCCAAACGCCATGGTAACAACCGCCTTCCACTCATCATTAAATTGATAACATTGTTTACACAAAATATCCGACATTTTTTCTTATCTCCCACTTGCCCACAAGAAATACAAAAAGTAATAAGTAATTTGGATGCAAAAAAGCAGTACTTATAAATAACATTCCAATCAAATTCCTTAAACTTCCTCATTAATATAACCTCTTTTTACCATTAGGATAGTTGAAGACCAAATTAGAAAATCACTTGGTTATATTAAGTTCCCTGGAGAGACACAAACATGATATAAATGTGCTTGGGATAAGTTTATGTGCCACTGATTGTGATGCTACTGTTCTGTGAATGATCCAGGTTCGACAAAAAGCAAAACAATGCATAAGATATGTCTATGTCCAGCCTTGCTTCCATGACTGTTTTCACACTGCATTACACCGTATGTGGCATTTTGAGCTGCTCACATATTTTTCCCAAATACCATGGATGAATGAATATCCTTCACGTATCCCGAAGGATAGTTATCACAAGTGATCACAAGAGTTAAAGTTCGGACCTCTTGCGGGCCATTGCTGGGGGGGGGTGTTACAGATTACAGAACCACAATCTATCCACTTGTCAGGAAAAATCTCATTAAGATAATCCTGCGCACTGAGGACATAATGAGCCTGTGATGAAAATTCTTGTTTAACATTCTTTCTTTCGCTCAAGTGGATACTCCACTTTGATTAGTTTTTCTTTAATTATTTTTGTGCTGTATTCTGATGTTTGACATTTCAGTTTGCGTAACTTTATTAGCTGCAGTAGTATCAGTAATGTGTCTTTTCATTGGTTTTGTTCATTGCTATTAGTTTGAGATTTACATTTAGAAAATGCTTGCAGACAGAGGTTTGATTTCTTTACAGAGTCAAATTTCCAACTTGTTGAAAATAAACCTCCCTTGTAATTCCAAGTTCATTGAGTTTCAGTATAAACCATTGCTGTAACATGTTTAGACATGACGTATTATTTTACTGGCTTGTCAAAGCTGTCTGATTATATATATTACCAGTATATATTTTCTTGGAAAAGCAAGAAAATAATCATTACACATGCATAACTAATTATAACATACGTATGGGCAAGGATTTATGGCCCACTCTTACTGTTTGACGACATCTGCACACAGAAAGCGGTTGAACTCTTACAAAAATTTACGCTGTTATCTGTTTTTCACAAACATGTCTCTATTGCTGGGTGACACAAGCCCATCAGCTACAACATAGAGCGCAGATAACAACACAGACAAAACAAACAAAATGGTTCTTTGAGGTTACGATATATCAAAATGTGTGGTATGCAGAGAAATATTTAACAAAGAAATTGGCAGGTTAAATGCAGCCCAAACAATTCAAAGTGCCATAATGAACACCTGATGAAAGCAGAAGTTTGAAGTTTTTCAAAACATATAGCCATGCACCACATACCCATATGATGCTTTTGGCCCTTCCTCGGCCTGTTTTGACTTGAATGCATGATCATCTTTCTGTACTCCACTTCGCAGCTTATCAACACTAGATCACACCAAAAAATAAAATAAAAATATTGCTTATGATAAATTGTTCACAAAACCATACAAAAAACAAACTGAAGGACTTAAACTAACAGCTTGTAATAATGGATAGTATATTGTTGTGGTTTACAATATACATAAAGCAGTTAATGCTATCGATGCAGCAAAAGCAAAAATGCAGAGGTCTATGGACTGACATCTTGTAACAGCATACCAGTTTTGTGAGCAACAGTTCATTATCAGCATGCACCATGCTATCCCTTGTCTTTAGTTTTTATAGACTCATGAACCAATTTTTCTACAAAAACAAATTCAACGAATTCCCAAGGTTATACTAAAGACCAAAAAAACTTGAGGCACCAGTTGAGGAGTTTGCTAGTAAAACGGGCAGAAATAAGTATTTCGTTTTCAATGTGTTTAAAATCATGATCAAGACAATTTTTGCTACAAGCAAACTGAACTTGAAAAAAAAATTGTTTTAAACATTTGGTTGTGACTTAATAATGTACAGTAATGGCAAAAACATATGTAAGGAAATATCACTTTTTCTGACAACTTAGAGTAGCAGTCGGCAAACTGTGGGCCTTGGCCCAAATGTGAGCCTTTTAATACTTTTTATTGGCCCACGCAACACTTTTTGTTATGGGCCATGTGGTACGTAAGAGCTAGAGTCCTGTGCTGGTTGCATGTTCTAAAACAAAGGTGCTGTAACAACTATGGAACATTGATTGATTGATGTTAACAAAGCATTTTCTGTTCATTGTACAGTTTATGACATTAACATAGACTTGCATGTAACAGTCAACTGAATACAGCACAAGTTTCAAGTCTGGCCTTCAAAAATCAGCATGGCTTTTAATCACAACTGAAAGGGTGGTTTGGGCCACCATAACAAAAGTTTGCTAATTGTTGCCTTAGGGAATATAAAAAGCCAGTAAGCTAAGACCAAGAGCTCACAAAATATGAGCCAAAACGAGAGCCAGGTTACTATCAAGTTTCAAGGACTTTACACAGTTACTAAGTCTCACTTCTCAAGAATGGACACGGAAGTAATGCTAGCTGAAGTGTGTTCCAATTCTCGACCAGTGAAACAGAAAATTCCAAAACTACAGTTCCATCACTAGTTGTAGTTTAACATGCTCATGACTCTTAACACAGATTATTCAAGCAGTGAGTAACAATTATGAAATTTCACTGAAAATCGGTTTAAACTTGGTATTTAGCACATATTACTGCTTTAGCTGTCTTCAATAATAGAACACCTGTTAATTTGTTGAAAACAAGTACAATCTTTTAGCAATGGAATCAGAACTTGTTAAATGCTAAAGCAGAGGTCATCTTCCTTTTTGAAATTGAGAGCTACTTTTTGAGAGCTGATTAATGCAAGTGACCACCAATTTGATACACATTTCTGAAATAAAAAAATTGTAAATTTACCTTTAATTGTGTTGAATTATTGATATTTCATAATATTGATATATGTGATGAAGGCACTGATTATTTAGTGCATTATTCAAATACGTTACACATGCACTTATAATGTACAGGTTGGTAAGCACCTTATGTGTTCCACTCGACCAGAACCTTCTACTGTTTTGGAGCCCCATCTTTGTTCCTTTTCGCTAACTTCATTCTAAATAAAAAACAAAAAAATCACGCAGACAAGTACGAGACACTGGTCATTTACAGTCTATTCACAGACTTAACACCTTGAGAGCCAGTCTACGAATATATCGTACCTGGATTTTGGCCTAAAACCAGCAGTTTTTGGTTGCCTTACCAATGCCATAGCTCCTCCCCCGATTACACTAGAGAGCTGTTCAAACCTTCAAAAGATTTGGCAAGTCTTCTAGTCTGCACTCAGAAAAAAATTTTTTGGTTGGGGGGTGCGGATTTTTTGGGAGTGACACCATAAGTGAAGTAGTTTTTGGGCCATTTCAGCTCATGTTACCTGGCCTAGGGCCTAACCGCTAGGCCAAAGTGTTTCGCTGCAGTTTTCATTGGAAACTAGGCTCGAGTCCAAGTCTTTTGAGCTGTTGATCAACTTTCTACCATTTCTGTTTCAAACGTTATGATCTAAAGTAAACAAATTAATTAATTATCTAATTAACGAATTAATCAAATATTTTGTTCACTTTAGATCATAACTTTTGAACCCAAAACCTTAGCAGGTCATCCGAAGTATCAAAAGACTCGGATTGCAGCCTAGTTTCCAACAAAAACTTCAGAGAAATACTACCATCTAACGATTTGGGCCCAGGTCCAGGTGAAGTTGGCCAAGGTAGTCTAAAAGTCCTCCACTTATGACATCACTCACATAAAAATTCACACCCCCCAACCAAAAATTTTTTTCGAGTGCAAACTAGAAGACTTGCTATGTCTACTCAGCCTTTGAACAGCTCTCTACCACCTTCGGTGCCAGAGTTATGCACACACAAAGCCACGTGTGATCCGGTTATTCTGGCAGGAAAATCCCCGAAAGTGGCTGGACGCGAAAGTGTTAAGAGAATATAATGGTAGTTTAATACCATGATCACCACGGTAGTCTCATGTTATAAATCAGCTACCAATATAATGCACTTGTATATGTCATTACACGTTATATATTCAGGCATGTATAACCACAGCACACAAACCAAGAGACTTGCTTCTGTTTGCTTCAAGATCATACATTTCCTGAAAATCAGTGGCAGAAATTTAATGAGTGAAGACAAAATGAGCAAAAATCATTTTTCAAAGTAAAGGCCTAGATGTTGTAATGCAACTCATCTGTAATATTGGAGGTGTTAATCTAGTGCAATGATTCCTACCTCTTTTCCTACTAACAGCTCTCTGGATTCATAATTATTTCTAGTGCAGATTGCCGCCACCAAATTATCTTCAAGAAAATGCAATATCTTGAAAAGCTGATGTGATAGAAAACCACTGATTTCAGATTTAGAATTGCCAGTGTGAAGTCGACCTTGTAGTGCACTGTTACCTAAAGCTAGGGCTGTTGAGTTGAATTTTCAGTCAGTGGAGTCAGAATTATAGTCTGAAATGTCCTGAAACAAAACTGCACATATTTTAGATTAATTTGCAATTTTATAATACTAACATATTTGGAGAATAATATGATCACTGGTGTAAATGACTCAATGTGAATGTTCGTTGACATCTCCATAAGTTCACACTTCATGTTACAAGTGGCAAGTTCAGTTACAAAAGAGCTGCACAAAGCTTTTCTATTGCAAAGCAAATTAAAGCAATAAAATCTTCACAATTTTGACCAGCAAATTGGTGATTCCAAATTCATACAAGCATATTAACACATCAAGCGCTGGTTGTCTGGAAACTTGCCCAACCACAGACTGCCGGCCTACAATATATTCGTGGACCGGTGCATGATATAATCGTACTTCACTTCAAATGCCAACCGTTGAGCTCCAAGTTGCATGTTTTCCTCTATAAAGTACGAACATTTTGTAGAAGTCTCCAGTAACCAGAAACATATATTTATAATGTTATTTGACGTACGGTGTGGTCAGGAGAGCATTTCAAAGCAACCACGGTATATTTTGCCTGCAGTCATGGCGGTTTTGACTGCAGTCACACACATGTTTCGCAGAGTGCAGAAATAAGATCGGCCTGCTATAACCATGTGGCTGATTGTCTTGTCACATTGCATTTCATTGGGAGCTGTTTCTAATGTAATGTGGATAAACAATCACTCAGAAATTATCTTACTGAGTTAAAACCTATCATGTACAGATTTGATGATTTTTACTTGAGCATAAATATTTTTTTCAGCAGCAAGTAAATGCTTCAGCTGTCTTTTCGACGCTGCTTCACAAACATTCGTTCTTGGCAGATTTCAAATGACCCGTCAGTGTAAAGCATTTGTGAACACATGCCAGTGTGATGTGGATAAAAAATTAGTGTAAGGTAGAATATCATGCAAAAAGTTGACAGTTTTAGCTGCTGCAAAATTGTTTTATTTTCAACTGCAAGTAACTGCTAGAGCCGTCTGTTCGGCTGCTTCAAAAACATTCGCACTTGGCAATTAGCCCTACTTCACAAACATTCACACTTGGCAATGCGCGCTGCTTCACAAACATTCGCACTTGACATTCTTCAAACGGCCCGTTAGCGCAAAGTCTTTGTGAGTCAGGAAGGGCATTGCGAAGAATAACACCCATTCATTTGCGAAACAGCAGTAATTCAGTGATCGCATGTGATCTTTTCACTGCTTGCCAACAATACATATCAATGAAGATTTAGAATTCAACAGAGAACAATAATGGTTGCTGCCAACAATAGCTCGCATTGCACCCTTGCCGCTTGTCTTTTCCCATCACAACAACGCCAAGCACCTGAACATGCGTGCATAACTTTTTCAAAAATCTCAAACCATATTTACAACCAGCTGATAAAAATGTAGTATTTTCCTCTTGTTTCATGCACTACCATCTTGACATGCGGCTGCTACAAGGTAATCACAACATATTCTGTGATATTCACATTTTTTTCTGCAACAACAACAGCAGCAGAAGCATTACTTTTCAGTATCCAAGAGCTGACAATTGTCGAATGCTCAGGCCACGTGCAAACAAAATTTTGCGTTGTTTTTTTGTGCAAAGAAAATTTTGTGTGGCTTTTTCAAGCAAAAATAAAATTTTGCAAGTTTTTTGTTGTACAATGTGTGTAATAATGTTTTTTCGTAGTTCAGTTAGTGCAACGAAAAATATCTACGAAGGTTTTACGTATCAAAACGAAATAGTGCTGTAAATTTTAGTCAAATCGAACCTAAACTGAGTTATTTAGCGATAGTCAAGGCACAGCTGAACGGCGAACACATGTGCGTTTTCGGACAGAGTTGAAAAGCAGAAATGCTGTCTAGGACCAGGTGATATAAAAACTGTTATATCTTTTCTTCTCTACAATTTTTTGATTTAAAACAAAGCCACGTGTGATCCGGCAAGATGCTTTGTAACAGCTGTAGCAACCGTTTCTGTGATTTTTACATTTTTCCCATTGTTGGAATAGGTACAATACACTTACTAAGTCAAAAATCAGCCAATCCACCCTTGTTTTCGGGTGTTTTTTCTCTACAAAAACAGTGGAAAAATTCATTGTTTTCGATTTCGTAAACTACACAATGTGACTGACGTTTTTGTGCAGAAGTTGTGTTTCTATCATGCATGGTTTTCCATTCAGAGCCTTTTTAAAACAACGCGTTGGCCAATCAAGCGTCAGCACGAAAACCATACTAGCGTTCTAGCATCAGACAGCAGCCACAAATAAATCGTGGACCGGTGGTTGATGTGTTAATAAAAAAACAGCTTTTACCTTATTTACTCTTAGTGTAATTCACTTGCTCATTCAACTGCTAATTTTGTGCGCTAACCATAAACAGTGTGGAAATCAAAAACACATGTGAGAATAGTCATGCATGAGGTAAAGCAAAGCATGTGTTGTGAATTCCACATTGTTTATAGTTAGCATGCAAGATATAAAATGGAATAAACACATTAACTGTGCTACGAGCAACTATATAAGATGCAGGAAAGCAACTCAAGTTGCTTCTTTTTTTCACCAAAAGTGATAGTACTGTTAAATTTTTGGAATCAGCCATTTGAGCACTTTCAAAANAAAGACATGCTTCATTATTGTAAAAAANTTTTTTTTGAAATTTTAGTTTTCANCATGTTAANAAACATCTAAGGAGATGTATGGTCCTATTTGTTTTCTTGTAAAATCAATAAACTGGATTTGTTACCTACATAAAACCATGTAATCATTATAGTAAAA
>JGI24159J19872_10006473_pt1 | contig 15258 bp, 9 predicted proteins | sample Ectturendosymbi4_FD_19872 | JGI IMG/M metagenome (IMG submission 19872) | reverse complement strand
CCCGTCTTGGTGTTGAACCAGCGTGGTCCCGTCTTGGTGTTGAAGCGTGGTCCCGTCTTGGTGTTCCCGTCTTGGTGTTGAACCAGCGTGGTCCCGTCTTGGTGGTGCTTGGTCCCGTCTTGGTGTTGAACCAGCGAACGATCTGAGATTGCTCTTGACCGTGACGTATTTCGATTCCTCCTAAGGCTGCTGCCCCCGCGACCATCCTGAGAGGAACAAAGTCATTGAAAACGAATGATTTCAGGGAAAAACACGTTACACTGTGTGTGGATGCGGTCGTTTTTTACCTCCTTAACGGTATTTTCCTTGTAGGCTTCTACCTGTGCGTCATGGAAGACAGGAGCTTGGCTCTGATGGCGTCGGACACCTGCAACTACAGCATGTCTGCTTTCTGCTGGAGGCCGTCAAAGGCAAGTGTTTCGCTTCATGAAAGTCTTCAACGTGACATGATCAGTGCGCTCAAAATGCTGCTTGCAGAGTATGTTGGTAACTTTGAAGAAATATGTGAGCACTGTGTTTACAACAATTGCAACAGTCTATGTTCAGGAGAAGACGGATGGCCTGAACGAACAAGAGATGGACGGAATGGGAAATGCTGAGATCAAATACGGAGACTCCGTCTGTTTTTTGCAACATGTTGTAACTGGTCTTTGGGTAACTTATCAGGTAGATTGGTTATATTGGTTGGTTCAAGTACTTGTTGTTGCGATCTGTTTTGTCTCAAGAATCTGATCTGTTAAAGCTGCGTTTAAACCACTTTGGAGAATGGATTGATATATCTATCCACACTTTCACTATTGTAAAAGCTTTTTACATATTTTTTTATTGTAGTTATATGAGCACATTGCAGAGAAACACAATTGGCCTAATGTAAGTTTTGCACTTTCATGAGGTTATATTATGACAAAACATCCCATCTGCTCATGTGTTCAAAATAATATCCTGGAGATATTGTACGTATTCTTAGCGAACGATATTTTTGTTGTTTATTAACCTAACTTGGTTGTGTTTGCGAGTTAGCAGTGGATGTGTGTGTATCACATAACTTTTTTTAGAGTTTGGAAGCTAAAAGCGCCAGGCCTGGACCTAAAGAAAGAAAGGTAAATTCATCGGTATCTTCACATCGTAAGTAATTTTTGAGTCGATTTTTATAAAATTACATCAAGAATACCCATTAAAAATACATGTAAACAGCTTCATGATGTTGAATGAAAAAATTGCAACCGCCATTTTAGCTGGCAAGACTTGGCTAGACCTTCAACGTGAGACGCTAAACGGCTCTAAATTTATTAAAATGCTAACTAATTAAGAATGCTGGTAGTTTGCTATTGCTATGAACTAGAAACAGCATATTTTTGTCTCGTTCGCTATACGAACGTATTTAAATAAAGCATATGTTGCCAATAACGCAGCTCACCAATTGACGTCGTTTATTCTGGTTGGTCCATGTCAACCACGTGACTTTTTCAGGCTATCACCCATTTGGAAGGTCACATGGATGACGGACTGACCTTGTCACGTGCTCAGCTTGGCGAGTCTAGAACGGCCACCATTATAAGAAGAACAGTACAGATATTTTCAAATTTCGTTTCGTAAGTTGACATTTTACAGTTGTTCAAGAAAAACCTATATTTGATTTTACAGCAATTCACCGATAATGATTACTTCTGATCTGTTTCATAGTCGTTTGTTCTTTTGATGACAAAGCATTACATCCTCAAGCATTTCGTACTGGGTCGAACACAAAATACCAACATCTTGTTTTGCTGCTTGTTGTAAAGGGGTACATGTAGGCACATGAAAATTCTTAATTTTGTTAATAGTTCCGAAAACATTCAACAACATGTTTCATGCGTGTTTTGTCCAGTGTGGCGGAATGTGGCTGATTCGAGTCACTGCAAAGGGAAACGTATTTGTGAAACAATTGAGCTTTTGACAAAACTGATGCGCACCAGCACCTTGTGCTACTTTCAAAAGATTTGTTATGCCCTAATTCAGGGGCTCCCAACCTGGGTACATGTATCCCTTGGGGTACATTTGCTTATCTGAATGGGTACATTTAAGGTTAGCAATAGAAGGGATAAATACATTTATTCATTATGTATTTCTAAATATTTATACATATATCAGTGAATATTATTTTCAAAAACCATTATATGCTTTTTGTTAAACAAAACTATTATTAGTCATGGTAAAATAACTGCGAAAAAGTCGAACTATGACATAGAGAGACATTTTAGGGGTACATGCTCATCTGTCGAAATGCTGAATGGGTACATGGTCAGAGAAAGGTTGGGAACTCCTGCCCTAAGTCTTTCAGCGTCTCCACAAGTTGCAGTGCAGCGACCAAGGTGTGCAAAGTAAAGCAGGACAGTGACACGTGTGCGAGATGTTGCAAACCCCCCCCATCAACAGGGCACTTGAATCGCATCACAACAAGAAGTTCGTTCGTCCGAGCCAGCCGAACATCATTGAAATGGAACAGTGCGTTGAGGACCTGATCGATTACTTTCAAGAAGGCGGGAATGAGCAGGACGGCGAAGAGTCTGGTGACGAAAAGTTATCGACAGACGACCACGAAATACGTCAGCATCGTGCACAAGAACTTTTGAACAGGTTTCTGTGTTAATTGATGTTCATCGCTTCATTCAAGCGAACCGCGTTAGGTGCGATGCGAACATTTGAAACAATTGATTTTTAACACATAAAAAACATTTATTACTTTGGACGTCGCTGCTTTTTTGTTTTTCCACGTTATTGTACAAGATTTGCAGATACTTGCAAGCTTTGTGTTTCTCCATGTATTGTTTTCAACCTGAAATTTTTCTAGGTGTGGTGAAAAACGTGGAAAAAAGGCGCATTTATCACTAAAAACAGATGCAATCTTAGAAAAAGTGAAGCAAAAAAGCTGTTTTTCATCGACTTTCCAAAACCATTTGATATTCGAACAACGATCAGGGTTGTGCAGGTCGAGAAGGACGATTTTTTTTTCACTCGGTTACGCTCAACGTCGCCTTTAAAGCAACATAAAATATTGGTGAAGGAACACGTGCACGAAACGTTCACTGCTTTTGCCGTTTCCAGGCAGGACCTGTTCCAGGAGGAAGGGGCAGTGGCTCTTACTCTGCAGTGCATCGACAAAATGGGAGCGTATGGCGATGCTTTGAACTTTGCTGAGGAGTACGGTGAAGAAGCTGGATGTTCATGGGAGGGTTTGTTGAACAACCTGTACGTGCTGCTGGCCGCGACCGTCCGGGGGAATCGTGCAAACTGTGCCAAGTTTGCCAAGCACTTGGACTGGCTGATCAACCAGCTTGAAGCTCAAACCGTTACAACTGGTGAGTTCACTGGTTTACATCTTTTTGCCTGGTTTTTGCTTAAATCTTAAAGGTTAATTCCGCTCTTGGATATCTTGCTTTGTAGTGAAGAACTTATAACACCGCCAAGATGCTAGAAATGTTTAAAATCCGGTGCGAAATGGATATCATGTATTGACTTGTGGTCACCACTGAGTGAAGAGTATTAACTGGTAAGATCTAACCTATGAACGGCAAGTTGTGCTGCGCTGATGGTGTGGATGGTGTGGTACATCGAACACGTTTTCAACGATTCACTGTCAGAAACACGAAAACCACTATTTTTAGGAAATTTCTAAAGACACAAGCAAATTCCCAAGTCAGGGTAGACGTCAATCTAAAAAAATAGCGGGCAGCGAGCTGTGGACGATTTAAGCGGGTGACTACATTACGTTACTTTTTGTCCAGGAATACTGGAAGTTCTCAAAGCCGTTCTGCTCGATTGCCAGGAAGCACTGAACATGATCAAGGCTGATCATGTCCAAACCATTGTCTCTTTGCTTGAGAAGCAAGGAAGAAACTCAAAGGTACGTTTTTGCTTTTATTGCAAGGAAGGTATAAAACAATGTTTTCTCACAGGTTGCCAACAGCTGTGACTGATTCGATGCAGTTCTTTTTATCATTTTTATGAAGTGCATTTTACCAACAAACTCGAGTTAAATTTACGAAACAGCAAGATTCAGTGCATATAGGTTAACATGAAGGCTGAGGTACTGTATCATAACTTCGCAAGTTGTACGGAAGCAGTGGCATTCATGCAGTCAAGTGTATATTACGCGATGGATAAAAATTAATGCAGATTGTCACTGAACCTCCGGTGCGTTGGATGCTACTCGCAGCAGCACTGGGAACAATTTCAATTTGGTTGGGGAACATGATGAAGCAGTGCTGTCAAAGCACTTTGAACAATTTTGCGTCAGCAACAAACCAGACCTCGTGGCTTGGTTTTGTACTTGGTGAAGAACCGCTCCCAGCTTTTTGGACGTTTGTGGAGAAGTAGTACAACCAAATAATCTCTAAAACTCACATTTAAAAAATGTATCTACTGAAAGCGCTCTAGTGCCTAATCCTGCTGTGTCGAGATGCTCATTATCGTGTTTGCACTTCTCTATATTATTGCGATTTTGCTTGAGGGCCGTTTAGCTCTCCTTAAGCTTTGCTACGCTTTATTCTGCCACTTGATGTTTGTTCCACTGTTCTTCTTTTCTCACCTGATTTTGCCGGAACACTTGTCTCTTTGGAGACCGATCGCTGTCCGTGACAGCACCGTTTTGTGTTTTAGTTTTTTACTCGCTATCTTTTATTTTTATGTTATTTTACGTAGTTACTTTAGTTTTTTATTGTTACAGATTAGAGCACTTCGTATCTATCTTTAAGGGCTATTATTATTTGGAGTAGGGTATAGTTTTCGCCTGGTTGCTATTTGTCGTTGATGTAGTGCTTTTGATCACCCCACTTATTTTCTGTCGTCACTTGTAGGCAACTTACATTGTGCCTGAATTTTGTTTAAGGACTATCTTGTGAAAAAGTGCCGTGTTGTAAGATGCGCTGTGTTGGTGACTTGCACACTAGAAAATGGTACACCTGATTGTAACTGCACGCCTTGTTACCCCGCGCCTTACTTGTAATTGCTGTTGCTGTTATCTGCATTTATCCTTGTTTTTTCTGCTCTTACCTTCAAGCTTTAAGCTTTCAAGATAATTGTGAACTTAAATTGTAAACCATTTCTTATCCTGTTCTCCAGAATTATTTACTTTTGCTGTAGATTACAACTCATGTCTATCATAAAAAAAACTGAAATTTGAAAAGGGAAGGTCCCTATGAGTTAAGCGGAGAAAATCGAAACTACAGCTGCGTTTCGTATTGCCACCATGTTTTTTAACTTATACGTGAAACACTGAACAACGGACTTGCATTCTTGGATTCTCGCAGCTGGCGACTGTCGTACATAGCATCTAAAACCTATTCCAGTAACAGTTGCAAAACCCAAAGCATGCGATGCAGCAAAATCGGATATTAAGTTAACGGAACGTGTAACACCTTTGTTATGAAAAAGTCAATTGGTAAACGTCTGCAGTGGTTACGATAGTTTATTCAACAAAGTGTCTTATTGTGTTATTGGAAGCTTTATATTTGTACAAATTTCACTCTGCATGTGTTTTTCACTTGATAAATCATTTTTTTAGATACTGGAAGTATTGTGCTCATTGTGTGTTTGCAACGGGGTGGCTGTTCGCTTTAACCAAGATTTTATATGTGAAACACTGCTTCCGAGAAGAGACATTCTGTTGCAGACTGCTCTCGTGGACAACATTACCAAGTGAGATGCAATCTTCAATTTGGCGATTATCCTTCGGTTTTAATAGAAGCAGAATGTAGATTCTTGGGTTTTAAATGAGATTTGACAGACAGTTTGATTTTTCAAAAAACTAATGACAAGTTTGGTAACAAATGGAGATCATTTGTTATTTCTAATAACTCTTGGATTGCAGCTGATCTGTTTTTAATTGGTCATGGCTATGACGACATGTGTTCAAATGTAAATAGTGATAACGCTACATACTGTACGTTTATTTAGCTTTTATCTATTTTTCTGCAGCACTTGCCAATTTCTTGAAATGTAGTAATTGAAACGAATATGCAATTTTGCAAGCTTTTTAGCTGTGAATGTTTATGCCCAGAAATATCATAAACTTAGTGCAAAGCACATGTAGCCAATCCTGTCAAAAAATCTGATTCAACGAATCTTGTCCTTGTGCTTAACGGAAGTGACACACTGGGTTCAGGAAGGTATTTCCCTAGGCCTGGTGCAAAGCTTTGTATAAATGTTTTGTGTGTCCATGGCAAAGCTTTCGTATTTCGGTTTTATTTCGTTGCCATGTAAAGCAACAAAGTAAACTCTACGATTCTTCCAGCGTAAAATACAAAAATTACTTTAATTTGGAGAATATTTTTAAATTATTATCGCAAGAAATCATACTGCTTCAAGCTGATTTTCACAAGAAATCGAACAGCATTTCTTCCTCACTATGCGCAAAATTAGAATAAATCATACGCTCTGTTATGGTTCATAATGTGATTAAGAGTAAGTAAGTCACCATGCACAATTTTTAGAAAATAATCGAACGACAGAAAGTGCTCGAAGTTCGCCGAATGCTTTCGTAGTGCAGAGCAAACATTTTTGTAATATACGGACTGTGTCTCTGTTTGAGCCAAACTTTTGTCATTGGCGACAACAACACAAACAAGAAACACACAACTTCACCCAACCCGATGTTCATTGCAGTGTTCAGCCGAACATTTTCATGGGGGTCAGTGATGCTTGCGCGCAATACAAGAAGTGGTACTACGAAGTGTTTGTTGAGAAAAGGGAGAGCACTGACGACAGAGTCCCCCAGCTTCGCGTGGGCTGGGCCAACACGGCTGGGTATTCCCCGTATCCTGTCGGCGGGGATTATTTTGGCGAAACTGGAGTCGGCGACGACATGTACTCGTTTGGATTTGACGGGTTAAACCTGTGGACGAGTAAGGGCTAGTTTGGTTTCAACTAAAAGTGTTCAGGTGGCCTTGCCAACTTATTAGAAATACGTTAATACATTGTTCCACTCTGATATAGCCTTCTCGCTTTACCAGCATAACTAGTATCAAGTCTGAGTTGTATGTATTTTGAGTTGACTATTTTTCGGCCCAACCAACGGGCCTGCTGCGTTTTGTCCAAGAAAATTTACAAGATATCGATGCCTATCTTTGATTAAAAGTCCGCAAAACTTTGTTGATAGTTTGACAATCTGTTTATGTTAATCCAACGCAATTCTTGAGCAAACTCTTCAGAAAAAAGACTAGTAAACGACTTTTTTTACTCACAAACATTCCGTATAAAACATACTTTTAACAATTTCATTTCTAGGCCACCGCGCCTGTTCAGTTGGGTCGAACGGACGTCACATCCTGTCTCCAGGGGACGTCGTCAGCTGCTGCATGGATTTAAGTGTGCCAAGCATTTCGTTTCGAATAAACGGCCACCCTGTGCAGGGGATGCTGGAAAACTTCAATCTTGATGGCCTGTTTTTTCCTGTTGCAAGCTTTTCTGCTGGAGTGAAGTAAAGAAAAACCAGAGCTTTTAAATTTGGTGTAACCTAAGATTTTGAAAATAATTATGATCTGAAGGATTTAATGAGCACAATTGAATATTTGGGGACTTCGTTTTTTCACATAAAATGGGCAAATGTTCGAGTGAAAACGGTTATGAATGTGTACTTTTTTTATATGAAACAGGTGTTAGAAAAACTCAAATAATTTGAAAGTACAAGTAGCTACGCGAGGTATTTTCCCTAAATCAATATAGATCGCAAAATCTATGGAGAATTCCCATTTTCGTGTTGAATATTTGAAAACCTTTGTTTTTAACGTAAGTGTGGGTTTATGGCTTGTTGATAAACACTTCATATGCTTTAAATTCAAAATGAGTTGTTATGAACTTGACCATTTGAAACATTTTTAAGTATGGTTAAAAAATAATGGTTTCAGCAATATGTATGATGAAAAACAAAATTGCACTTTAAAATCAGACAACGTTCGTTCAGCAGAACAAGTGGTGACATTTGGTGCATTCAGACTAAAACTGATGGTCTGTTTTCACCAACTTTCATTAGGCAGTGATTTTTGCATAGCACATTGAAATGAAACAAACCTTTACATCGAAACCATTCCTTCAAATGTAATGTGCACTGATAGCGTTTTTATTTGAATAATTAGAAAACAAACCTGAAGTGACATTTCTAATCCGTGTCACCCGATGACGACGCAATTAACAATAAGCTGGCTGTAGACTTTAATTCACTGTAGATGTAAGAACAAGCTGATTAAGGTTCGCGAACAGGTAAAATTATTTGCTAGATCTCAACACTATTCATTCTCAAACCTGAGATAGATAATATACAGCACACTGCTGGTCTATAAAATCAATGCTGTTCACAGGCTTAACTTTGTCTGGGGGGTTAATGTGGCGCGATCTCACTCATACAAAAGAGGAAAAAGTTTTCCGATTTCATTTGCGCACTTTGAATCTTGCCGACGTGTTTCGTTCAGGATTCGCTTCCTGTTCGGTGGACCTCACGGCGAATTCCGATTCCTCCCCCCCGTCGGTTTCGCTCCAGCGTGCGAAGCGCTGTTGCCAGGACGACGCTTGGCGATCTCGCAGTGCAAAGCGTATGGGCAACTGGAAAAGGGGGGTTTGCTTGGCCCCCCATCATCATCGGAGCAAACAGTCTTTGTCCCAAACGCGGTCAACACACAAAATGTAAGTGAAGTCAAATCACGTTTCGGTTGCAAAGAGGAGGGCGCCTTTTTGGGGGGAATTCGAAGCTTTTCAGGAAGCACGCAAGCTAATGATGAGCGGCCAATGTTTTAACTTGTTCTTTGCGCATGCGCGTTTTTTCATCGTTTTTCAACCCCAATCCCTGGCAATTTTCAGATCATTCTTCCGCACCATCTGCAAGCAGTGGTTCCGAAACTTGCTGAGAGTATACACGAGTTGTGGGCGATGACCCGTATTCAAGGTGGATGGTCGTATGGAACGGTGAGACGATGTCAGAAGCAGATCGGTTCGAAAACGTTGATGACATAAAATCCAAAAACAATTTAAAGTTTTCTCTTTTGACTGATCAGCAACAATTTTCTGCTTTGGCAAACTTCAGAGCTGCTTAGAGTGGACTTAAGTTTCGTTAGTTGGTGGTCATCTGGGCAAAAGTTCAACAAAGTGCTTGAAAATGTGAATATGCCAAGCGAATGTAGAAGTTAGATGAACAGATAGTGGCATTTTATCGGCCATAAGGCTCTAACTGTCTTCCAGCTTTTGGCGAGTATCGCCTGGGATTAATCCGCACCCAAAGCCACAAGAAAGCCTGTGGCAAATTTTAATATTCTGTGTTGTTAACTTTTTCAAAGCGGTTCTTTTTTTTGGGGGATGTATCATATGAAAAGAATGTTTTCGAGAAAACCAATGATTTACCACTGCCTGTTTTAAACTAAGTACTCACGAAATGTTTACCACCTTAGTACCACCAGGCTTTCCGCCTCATTGGCAGGTACGTGACGAAGGTAAGAAGCAGAATCCGTGTCTGGTTGAGTTTGCAAGGCTACCCGAACAAGAGAAAAGTTTCAACTTAACCATGACCTTCGAGACACTGAGAACGATCATAGCTCTCGGTTATCACGTGGGAATCGCAGATGAAGAAGCGGAATATAAGTTGAAGAAACTCAAACTACCCAGAAAGTAACGTCTTTTTGTTTTGTTTTTTTCCCGAAAAACAGCTTTTTCAAGGTTAATTCCCCAATGCATCGCTATAACAAAGTTTATTTGTGGTTTTGTTCTTTGACGGAATCGACTTTGAAAAAATATTTGCCGATTTATTGTATACTTTTCTTCTTCGCCCTGCGCATAACCGAAAGCAGTGTTACTTCCTATGTTTGGTTTCATACAGTTTATCGAATGTGACGAATGGCATTTGTTTTATTTCTTTGCGGAAAACTGTTAGCAAAAAAAAGCAAAATTAGTTTAGCTGCATTTTTGTATAGGACGTCAACGGAAGTTGGATTTCAGTTGGTATAAGACTGATTTCGAAGCGATAAATTGTTCGGGGGCTTCGTCTCCGTTTTCAGTCTACAAACAATCCTTCAGATTTGGGCAAATCAAAAGAGCAGCAATCACTCCAACTCTCTTCTACCATTTTCAGCTACATGATGGCGAGCGGTTACAAACCATCTCCGTTCGACTTGTCGCACGTGCAACTAACCCACCAGATGGAAAGCTTGGTTGAAAAACTTGCGGACAACGCGCACAATGTTTGGGCGCGCGAGAGGGTCAAGCAAGGATGGACTTACGGTTTGCATTTGGTATGTTTTGAATCGGCAGCTGATAGAGGACAACCACCTCCTCATGTAAACACCTATGGTTGATTTTGAAAGCTTGAATTTTACGAAATCCATGTCTCTGAGCTGCTCGTTACTCCGAAAAAGTTGCGTAATTTTTCGGCAAGGCATTTAAACAGTTACGCAAAGATGTACACAAGCACACACGTGCGCGGTTTGTGTGTTTGTATGTGCGTTTGCGTGCGTCAATAAACGTGTTTATGTGTTTGTTACTTTGTGTGCTCGTGTGTGGGTGGGTGTGCGTTTTAATGTGTTTGTATTCGTGTGGACTATCAGGCCCGTAGCCGGGTTTTAAGGTTTCGGGGGAAAATACATTTTAGGTGGGAAATATTTTTGTTTTTATTATATGTTTAAAATAAGTATAATAACATACAAATAAATATAATAAATATTTTCTGGGCACAACAAAATTAATTTGGGGGGAAGAACCCCCGAATACCCCATGGGTACGGGCATGATGTGAAGCAACACGCATTAAACTGCATTTGTGTGTTCTTCAACATCACACAAGCTCCGATTCATGCTGAAGATTTCGTTTTAACGTAACCTGCGTTTTTCCGATCTCCATTATCGGGTTAAAAATTAGTTTGCATCGCTCACAGAACCTTAGGCGTTTGTGATTCTGTGAGATGTGTCGCCATGTTTGTTTGGAAGGGAAATTGTTTTATTGTTTTGGTCTGATTTGTATTCCTGGGCTATCGCTGAGAAAATTGTCGTTAAGGAAACATTTGCACCGGCATAATATTTTCTGAGTAATTTCATTTTTTACATTTTTCTGTCAGGATGTTAGCAAAAAGCGCAACCCTCGTCTTGTGCCTTTCCCCTTACTTGATGAGTTGGCGAAGCAAAGCAACAGGTTTGTTTGATTGATTTTCTTAAAGAAAATGAGAGCGACCTGTCATTTTGTTTTTTTAAAGTTGAACTTTTATTTGTGCAACAATTTTTTTTAATGAAACGAGCTTGTTCAATGGTACCCATTGTTCTAAAATTGCAGGAATTCCATTCGGGAGCTTGTACGCACACTGATTGGACACGGGTATATGCTTGAACCTCCTGATGAACGGATGAGACTAACAGATCGAAGTGAGAAGAAGCAACGTGTAAACCTAGGCTTCAAAAAATTTTGGGATGCAAATTTTCAATCCAAGTACAAGGCAAAAGTCGCCTGACATTTTTTTCCACGAAATTGTTTTTAAAACGGCGTTGTCTGATATGCGAAACTTATTAAAAGCTCTCTGGTTCGCTGTGAATCTGACATTGCCAGTTCTTACGAGCTGATTCTCCGGTAAGGAATGTTCCGACTGCCGAGTTTGGACATTCCTTACCTCGACAGTCTGCACTTATTCACAGGCAGCCCAGACCACCGTTGTTAATTTTCACAATCACAAGATCTATGGCAGTGATAGCAATTGGCGGTTGTTGCAGATTCCTGTAATCGTTGTGGAACGCAAACGTGAACTTAATGTAAACAATTACTTCGTTCCTCTGCGTGTATTTCTGTTCTGCAGCGCAACGTCGCCGTGTGGCGTAACCATGCCAACACAAACGCTACGAATCTCGGCGCATCACGTTAATGATAACCCTTTGCTCCTCTACTTCACTGCTGTCACAGTTTTTCGCGTTTGACTCTTCTGCTCAAGCGCCGCATTGTGTGCATCAATGATCAGCAAGCTTCCCGCCGCTCACTTCCACAGCACTGATGATGCTGTAGATTAACCAGCGATACGATTGCATAATGTCAGGTGTTTCAAATGTCGTGTCCTTTATTTTTGTACTCCTGGCTTTTTTTCGGAGAAACTTTGAATTAAGCAATTGCCTCAACTCTGAAGCAACTTCGCGAAGGTAGTAAAAAATGTGCTTTTCAGTAATATATATGTAACCTACAATGCATCTTCTACTGAAACGTTTCACAAGTATCAGCATTCTTATTCGAACGCAAAGGTAGGGGGTGGCGATAACTCAGCATCTGTCTCTCAATCCAAAGGTTGATGGTTCGATCCACAGGCACTGATTTGATCACCGTGACGTTCCTTGGGCAAGAGCGTTCACCTCAACCACTCTGCAGGAAACAAATTTCAGGTTTTGACCTGTCGCCAATTGCTATCACCCAATATCAAATAAAAAAACAGTGAAGTGCACACAAACTTGAGAAATATCAGTAATTTTTTTTTTTATTATACCCTTAGANGGTAAGACATTAGCAAAGTAGTTACGGAGTTGGTTGCAGTAATAGCGACTTAATGGAATACGAGAAACATCACCAATTTCGTGTTTTTTGAAAGTTTTACGTATGTACTGTAGGGAGGTAAGGAGTGTTTTAAATTCGTTTGATTAACGTTTCTATTCGAACAAAATGGCTTTGCAATCGATAATATTCAGATATTGTGAACCAAGTGCAAGTGAGCAAGATGCGCATTTACCGGGTGGAGAAGGAGTTGGCAGTGACGACCGGCCAGTGGTATTTCGAGTTCACGGTAAGCCTATCAGCCACCAGGCGCTAGTACAGTGTCTGGAACAGAACTCAAACCACAGCAAACCATCTGCAGGTTGAATCGTCAGGAGATGTGAGGATTGGTTGGGCTCAGCCTGATTGCTCTTCCTGCGTCGATCTCGGCACTGACAACCTCGCTTATGTCTTCGATGGAGCGAATGTGAGTTCGCTTTTGTCATTTTATTAAGGACGAGAAACTGCGGCAGTTGTAAGGCATTCTTCAGTGGTTGTGCTTTTCTAAACATTGCTTTTGTGCATCAACTGTCGCTTCCTCTAAGCTTTGTAGTTTTCGATTGCTTTTCGTTTTTGGTCATTTTTAGATGAAAGTGGTGCAGTCATGCAAATGTTGCCTTGCAAGGGCAGTCTTGGGTTGGGAGGAGGGTTGGGGTCGGGGAGATTGCATGTTGTGGTCGAAACGGTGTCATCTGGAAATTGAGTAATGTTTATGTAGTGCTCAGTGTATGTTTTATAATATGTTGGAACAAAAGCAGAACAAAACATGAGCTTGACGTTCAATGTTTTTCAAATTGCTTGCATTTGAGTCAAAATACTTGCACTAAAATGTCATGCTAAATTTCCTGTCTTATGAAGTCTGCTATGAGCATGCTAGAAATGTGCTGATAAAGCGCTTATCCAGAAAATATGGTGTTTCTAATGAAACAAACAAACAAATATTGCTCTCCAGAATTAAACCTGCACTGGTTCCAGACAAGACTTACTTTCATTGCTCATTACATGCGATAAATTCAGCCTCTTGGTGATTAAGTTTCAAACCTTGACCAGGCTCACAAACATTTTGCTTTAACAGGTGAATGCACCTCTTTCTAATCATGTAACTACAACAAAAGAAATTTGGAAAAAAGGTGTTTTAAATACACGTTTGCGCAGACGCCATCGATGTGAATTTTAACAATCGTTTTTTCTTGGCGCGGAGATATTTTCATCGCTTTGTTTGGTTCTAGCAAGTTGGTTTATTAGCGAACCATTCCCGAACCGTGGTGTATGTCCTCAACGGAAGATGTTACCGGTTGAAAAAGATTTAGTGAATGATATAATTTGTTCCTGAAACCGGAGTCATGTGATGTTTAGGCCCTAAAGTGGCACAACGGCTCAGAACGATTTGGACAACGATGGAAAGCCTGTGACGTCATTGGCTGCTTGTTAGACTTTAACGAGAGAAAGATAGGTAAGTTTGTGCGAGGGTTTCGTGGAATGCTGCTTGAAAGGGTTTTGTAGCGTTATGCGTGAAAACCAAGAAAATATTTGAAATATTCCGAAAATCCGGAGGGATCAAACGGCGGGTTTTTACCATATTCACAAGTTGGATTTGAGCTGCTATCCCACAAGAAAAGCGCTGAGTGAACGATAGTTGTGTATTTATATTTTTAGCTGTGGTTTGTGTAATTTTGTAAGACGTCAAATCACTGTATCAGTCGCGAGCAACCAGTTAATTGTTCACTGAAAAACTTGACGGTCTAATCCAGAGGTTCCCAACCTGGGGTACATGTACCCCTAGGGGTACATTTGCCTATCCGAAGGGGTACATTTAAGGTTAGCAATAGAATAGAAAAATATATTTACATATCTTTTATTCCCAAATATTTATACATATATCAATGAATATTATCTTCAAAAGCCATTTTATGCTTATTGTTAAATATATCTATGATTAATCGGGATAAAATATTTTGTCAGAAATTTTATGGTACATGTTAATCTGTCGAAATGCTGAAGGGGTACATGTTAATCTGTCGAAATGCTGAAGGAGTACATGTTAATCTGTCGAAATGCTGAAGGGGTACATGTTAGTCTGTCGGAATGCTGAAGGGGTACGTGGTTAGAAAAAGGTTGGGAACTCCTGGCTAATCATAACGAGTCAACTTTGCAGAGTCTGCATCTCAATCCAAATTTCGTCAATACAGTGTTGAATCTCGTGTATATTTCACGTCAGACTACGTGCTTGAATGTGCCGTGACCTGGTGCCACTTCATGTTACCTTCAAATGTTTGGGTAATTTGTTATGAATGCTTTGTACCTGACGCTTGGAAATGTTTCGCAGCTTTCACTTTGAACGGCGAAACGCTGATGAACCGGTATGGCCAGGATACCGCCTTCACCAACCTCCCGTCCGGCATAGCATTGGTGCCAGTGGTGAGCCTAACCACTGACCAGAAAGGAACCATCAATCTTGGCAGAGTGGGTCTTTGTAGTTTCATGACAACAAGAAGATACGTTAACACTTTGTCACAAAATGGATTCAACACGTAGCAAAGATTTTTTTTTAGTTTCATTCGCTTTTTTGCTTAAGTTCAGTTTTGCTTGTGATGCGTCGAACGTCGATCTAAATTCTAAGTAGTGTTTCGTAGAGTGGCAGATACTCCCCCCCCCAAATACTTCCCTCCGCCGCTTTTTTCATTATACAGGGTGACCCAAAAAGATGTGTACCCATGAAAATTTCAATTGTGACTTTGATTAAAAAGC
>JGI24159J19872_10006472_pt1 | contig 15259 bp, 12 predicted proteins | sample Ectturendosymbi4_FD_19872 | JGI IMG/M metagenome (IMG submission 19872) | reverse complement strand
CTGTTTCAACAAAAGTTTCAAAAGAAATTGTACCATTTCAACAGGAATTCCCAATTTAGGAGTGTGATGTAAAAAATGATCCAATTGGACATCCGCAATCGGAGTGGGACAAAAAAAACCGACTCCGACCCCCAGCGTTGTCAGGAATTCGACTCCTACTCCCCAAAAACCTCCGATTCCGCAACCCTGGTTGACACTGTGGGTAAATTTAAAATTTAGAAGCAACAATATTGATCTTGTTGACTTGTCTCACTCAGCAAACACATAAGCTCAAGCGGTGAATCTGATTCACTCTGTTCTATAAGAGGGCGAAGACGTTACTCAGGCTCGCGGCTGCTTGAGACACGAAGCAGGCAGGGGATTTGAGGGGTGACACTGTGCAATTTATTGCCCTCGACTCTTGTGTCGCATTTAATAACGCATAACGGGAACATTTTCCGACCATTAACACAAACGGCGACTTGTCTTTACCACGATAAAAAGACAAACATATCGCAGAAAGGGGTCGATCGGTCAGCCAGACAACAAACTCGCTCGCGACACTACTCGTAAAAGGAGCCCATGCAAGACTCTGCGAGGTCGTAAATACACGCGCAGAGATGCGAACAGTCAGCACAAGGCGTGACTGTTAAGTCACGAGATACATACAAACGCAGTGTGAACATGTGAACGGTTTGTGCCCAGCAGGATGGCTCAACGAGCAGTCTATTACAATGCGTTGATTCCAGAACATACGTACTTCTCCATATAGTTGGGCCACTGACCGCAACAATCCAAAGACCACCGCCGAAACAGAGTCGCTGAACTGTCCCATTCCGTATTAAGCGTTTTTTTTTATTTTTGTAAGATTGACTTTTCGAGAAGTCTAGCATAGCTTATTTTCACATTGCTGTTCTAGGTCTGGAGGATAGTTGAGATATGACTGAGTGACAATATGGTTTCTGTCTTCCAAGGTTTCTTCGACCGTTTGGTGTAAGTTAGATTGTTTTTTCATTTTTATGTTGCAGATTCTCGTAAAAAACTGTCCCACCGACGGTCAAAATCAGACAACCCTGGACAGCTGATGACAAAAACAGGTGAAAAAAGTTGGAGTCGCTGCTCGGCTCTTGTTCCCTGTTTCATTTCCTGTGAGGACGTTTTAAGGTCTTAAATTTAATCCGTTTTGTATAGTTTATATATCTTAAGTGCTCAACATCTAAATTCGTATCTACTAAGAGAACCACCACCTCCATTATGGATTTAGGGAAGCTTCTTTCATTCCTTTCCAAACGACGGCTTGAGTGTAGAAACCAGCGCGTGATCTTACGCGAAAGCAGGCAACTGCGTTGTGACTAAAAGTGGTAATATTGACGAACGAAGGTGTAATTATTTTCCGTAGTTTGTACAATTTATCTATGCACATAAGACTAAAAAAGTCCGTCACGTTCTCAATAAGAAATGCCCGTGTTCGAGTTGTATAAGCAACGCACACCTCTCCGTCGTTTTGTTTTTCGAGGTCAACTTGCGTTATGCCCATGGTTCTCAAACTGTGCGTCGCGATGCCCTGCTGTGTCGTTTTAATTTTCCAGGAGCGTCGCACAAAAGTAAACTCGGTGCAGTTTTATTCCATGAGCTAATAAGAGCAAAATTCAATGCAGTATATTATAACTTCTCCAAAGAACAGTTGCTGTTCAAGTGCGACCATGCTGACAGTAAATAGCCTATTTGCCATCTCATGATTACGTTACTGTCGTTATTGTTTACTGATAAACGCATTGCACAATTTTATTTAGGCTACTTTGCAGCAGACAAATGAAGGCTACAGTTAAAGCAGTTATAAAGTGGATGAAACCAGGAGGCTAATGTTGTAACCTAAGTGCAAGTCCGCGATTGAAAATGACAGGCCTAAACACAATTCTCGCAAGTATAATAACCGTTATTTGGATGTTGGGTTCACATTTGTCTTGTAGCACGAGAGGAAAAACCTCAGTGTGTTGTTTACAGCAAGGTATTGGCCAGCGAAAGCATGATACCAAATAAGCTTTCACGTCATTTAACATCATCGCATCCATAATTTGTGAATAAACCCAGGTCTTTTTTTTGCCGGAAAGTTAATGATCTGAACAGGCAAGTGTCCATCATTTCACAAGTCATGCAACTCCCAACAGAGGTTTTATTAGCATCCTACAAACTTGCACACAGAATTGCTAAGTCCAAAAAGTCTCATACCAAATCTGACGAACTAACATAGCCTGCTGCAATCGGTCTTGTAAGTACGATGATGATACAGTTTCCCAACAGTTGAAATTGGTGCCGCTGTCTAATGATTTGCTTGAAAACAAATGTGTGATGCTGCCGTAAAATTTACGAAGTATGTTTTTGCAACGTCTGTCTAAGCTCGAGTCGAAATTTACCAAGTTATGAATGGATTCGTGATCCTTTCGTCTAACCTACCCCATCGTCCTTTATCGTAACAAGAAAAAGAAGACTAATGATATTTCCTGTGATATGATTACCTGAAAAATAAATTCACTTCAGTAAACCCGTCAAACTTTTTGCTTTCACTGAATGACGAATAACCAGCTTTGATGAAAAAATCTCTACGAATAGTTATCCCTTTCGTTGCGTTGTATCTTATGCGGAGTAGAATTTACTGCCATGGGCGTGTTACATGTGGTTGGCAGTTTCATAAACTCTTCCAAGATTCGACTAACTAGTGAAAATAAGCAACCCACGTAACACATTACTGTAAATGATGCACATTTCTGTTTGTTGTTTCCACAAAACTTTGGTTATTTTACGTGTCTTTATGAAATTCTTATTTCTGCTGCGTCGCAAGACCACCAAACTTTTCCACAGGCGTCGCAATAAAAAAAGCTTGAACCACAGCGTTATGCAATACTTGAAACCACTGGTGACAAAATAATGTTTGTTTTGTTGCAGATGCCGTATCTGCGCGTTCATTCGGTTCAAGCCCGAAAAGCAGCAATTCGCTTCAGTCGTTCTTGGAAGTGGATGCGGAGGCCACTTACGCCGGTTCAGGTTTGCATTCTGTTCTTGCTGACATTTTTCAAAAGCTTTACTTTCTTCCGCATTGAAGGACCTCCGCGCTAGTAGTGGCCTTCTATTCGAACCAACAGGAAATACAATTTTTACTTTTGCAATGGTTAAGCGCTGTCATTCCTGATTCGTTCTGTTCTGGGCCATTTATAAAAATTGAAACGTCACACTTTCATTGACAAGGCAGAAGTTGCACAATGCAAAACTCCCAACAACTTTTTAAATATATATCAGGAAATGCATGACCACTTCAAACCTGATTTATAGAAAATCAGAGTTGCTGCTGCTCGTGTATTTATACACCAACGCCAAAAAAGTTGTCTGATAAGCGAACTCATTTAAAGCATATCGAGATCTCCTCAGCCCTGGGAAATGCCTAGACCACAAACGTAAGTTTTCGGACCTGGATGTTTCAAGCACATGCCGCGAGCACAGCAAAACAACAGACTCCGATCAGATAAGACTTCAAACGATAGGCAGACATGTTGTGTCTCAGCAGTGGCGGTTGGTTTTAGCAGGGAATTGCTCAGTCTAGTTCGGCCTGAATCGCGCCGTAACCAGGGTCGGTTTTGAGGTACTCCGAGGATATATTTCAGGAAAATGGGATTTTTCCTGCGTTGGCACAGCACTTCATTGAAGAAGGGCAGTAGTATCGATTTGCAAGGGCATTATCCCCGAAGCCGACCTCACAAGATGAAAATGCGTTATGGAAATTCATTTGAAAGATTGAAAACGACAGACACCGCTCGGATGCTTAAAAGTACGGATGAAATTGTGTTTATGAGGCGCTTTAGAACAGTGGTTGGGCAACTTCACGTTTGCTACCAATGTGCTGCACACCTGTCAGTCGATACAGATGCTTGCCTGATACTGATAAAGATATCATGGCTTGCAAGCTTTTTCATGAAAAGCCGCTATTTTTATCTGTAAGTGGTGAAGTGAGATGTATCACTTGCAAGCGCGGTCATGTTATGAAATGATGATGGAGATTTGCTCCACGATTTTGTATGACCCCGTTGCTTCTTTCGAAACGTCTTCTTCAAAATACTTTCAGCACTATAGCACTAGTATAGACTATAACGTACATATTTCACTTTTACAGTACCAACCATTGTGACGTGTATATATAGTACATCTCAAGTTTTGAAACGCTTTGGGCTTTGTAACGACCCACCACTTCCTGAAACAGGAAAGAGCACTGCTCGCAAAATTTTTGTGTCAACTCGTCAATCAATTCTTAATTACACGTAAATAAGGTTCTATCATTCCACCAACCGCCTCTATTACCGGAGTTCTATATTTACACTTCGTTTCTTAGTAACGTCTGGCTTCCCCGTGCACACAAAGTAATTTCGACACGGCAGCAGGCCGTGCATGGCAACGACACTTCCTCTCCTCTGTTTGTTCTGAAATGAGCTTTAGTTACGAAAATTTTAAATTTCCCCCATTGCCGTGAGACCTACGCAATGACACGCTGTAGTCGCAAACTTCAATCATGCGATAGAATTATTAATATAGTATCTTCCTGTTCTAAAAAAACAGCATAGCGCAAGTAAGTTTTATGTAAGCGATTTGGATGGATAAAAATGCTTGGAAACTTCATAGACGCTTCCAGCATTAAATTTAGTTTGCTCCGATACGGTACTTAACAGCAACCTCAGCAGTCTAAAATTGTAATGAATCAGCTACCCACAAGCAGTTTTCAATGATGTCTACGCAGAACAACTTGCTTCCAACCTTTCTCTGAAGATAAAATCCAACATCTACGACAACTAGAGAACTAGCCAGAAAGCTACGGTGAACATGTCGAAACTGCTGAACAACACATAAATGTAACTTGCGTTGTCTCCTGAAAACTTTGTCCCGGAAATATTTACCTCAGTAGGTATGTTGCAGTTTCAAACACTAATTTTTCTTGACACTTTGAGGAGGCATTAGTGCCGGCAATACACATCAGTGAACCTAAACGGTTAGCTGCTCACGCATTCTATTGAAGAGATATGTGTCGTCATAACCAGAGACGTACACCTTCGATTCTTTTTAAATCAAATAAATTTAGTATTTTTCCTGACCTTGACGTTAAAAACCAGGCGCCGGCCAATGCAGTGCACAATGAAAACCTTCAGAATTTTTTGTTGCGTGTACGACGCCTCCACCTGCGCGTGTACAACAAGTTAATGTCGTCTGTGTCACTCACATAGTCTCGACATGTTCTCTTAGTGATTGATAAATTTTGATTGAAAAGCCTCCGAAACTGATTGGACTCCGGCGGAAAAGTTTTCTTTTCTCATCGAAAAAAAAAATAAATAAATAAACATATGATTGTTTTGCGTAACGTCGGAGGCATTTATGTGAAAATGTTATGCTGGTACCTTTGTGCGATAGGTAAGTTAGTAACGAATGCTGTTTGTTGGAGGACTGCTATGTTGATAGTTTACCTGATCTGCATCAAATTTCCCGATGGATTTTTTGCGAAATACGTGAATCTATTGTTGCACCGGATGCTTCACCAGTTAGGATCGCATCTCTTAAATACAGCAGCATCTATCGTATGCTTTCAGAACGAACAACTGTTGTTGACCAGCCGCGAAGCCTTCTGAAGTTTCTGCGCAATCAAGATTTAAGCACGTGCGCCGAAGTTGACAAGGCAAGTCGTTTAAAACGTTTGGCGCGCGTGTTGGAGCCGATCGAGGTTTTGCTTAAGCGCAACGTTGCAGTGGTTAACGGTGTCTTTGATACAGGAGAACGCGCACTTTCACTTCAGCGAAATCCTGATCGAAGCAGTCGAGCAGCTCAAGTCACAGATGAAGTTTTCTCGGTCTTGGTCGCAGTCGGTTGCTGGGAACGAGGAGGAACTTGATCACGAGGTGAGTTTGCAAAAAATGAGATAATAAAATGAGAACCGAACAAAATCCGCAAAATTGACTCCCAGCAAAACAAAAACTTTAAGATTGACTTGTGGAAGTCCAATCGCGTGTTAGCCAGCCCTGAACACAAGGATAAATGATTTTTTTCGAGAATGATATCTTGTAATTGACAGAACCGTCGCCAGAAACTTTACGTTTGTTCAGGGGGGCTTTACATTCTCAAATTTGGAAACTGCACTGATTTATAGTGCTTCATAATTATATTTGGGGAGGCTTGGAGCTTTGTTTGGGGGGCTAAGCCCCCAAAAGCTCCCCCGTGGCGATGGGACTGGTAATAGAGCAGGATCTGTCGAATAAAATCTTATCACAGCCAAGTGTAAAACACTTGTGATGTTCGCATAGTACAGGGGTCACCAACATGGTGCCCACTGGCACCAGGTCGCCCGCGGGCCTGTTCTGACAATAGCATAAACATGATCAGTGTCATCACATTGATAAATATCTTTAATTTTTATTAATGATAACATAATTGAAGACAAATTGAACAAGTTTTTATTTCACAAGTCTGTGTATCAAACTGGTACTTGCTAGCCCTTCGCATGAACCTGTACCAAAAAGTAACTCTCACTTTCAAAAAGGTTGGTGACCTCTGGCATAGCATATATTTCGCCTACTGAGCAAGCGTCTTCAGCTCTTATTCAAATAAAACTTTGTGAAAGACTAACAGCCTGGTTTGGTCCGTAAACAAAGAGTTGTCTGCAGTTTTCTGCAAGCTTAAAGTCTCCACCCAACCGAAAAACGTGAGTCTTCCTGGTAAGGAATGTCTGACTATGACAAAAACATATCAAAACTCATTGACTACTTCGACTCGTGCGCGATTGTATAGTTTTACATGAAAACAAAACAAAAACTGGGGAATTTAGATCTTTCTCCGATGCCTTTATAATGACTGAGGTGACGTTTCTAACAATTTTGTCGAGCTTTTTCTTAACCGAGTGTTGTGCAATTCGTTTCACGTCACATGCTTTGTTGGCCACGTTACCGGAAGTTACGTCACACGCCATGAGTTGGTTGTCACATGCCAGTTGGTTGTCACATGCCATGGTGTGCTATGCATTGTTAGGCTTAATAAGAGTATGTCAGAGCTCGACCGATAAATCGGCAATATTCGCTCTTGACATCCACTATGCTAGTATTTTGCACGGAGTCTTCAGAAGCCCAAGTTGTTACTTCATCCCTGATTCGTTAATCCTTTTAAGGACGGCAGAAGGCGACATATCGGGTGTTCGCCACTGTTTTTGCGATAACTCGCCAACCACTGATGCTACGTCGATAAGTAGTAAGACATTGTAAGAAAAGTTTTTTGACGGCGCATCTTAGAGGTCTTCATGGCGTATTTGTGACGTCATTTGCTAAAATTCCCAAACTGTAACTTAAATTTATTAAAATTTTTTTATTGAATTGTTCTTTTGAAAAAAAGATTTCCCTGTATTTTTTCAACTGAGTTATTCCCATTTTCTTGTGAGTTAAAGTTTAATAGTATAAATTGTAATGTCTTTCAACTGTCTTTTGTTTAAATAATGCAAAAATATCGGTATCAAAAATATCGGTAGCTGTAGTAATAATCCTGTTGTTGTTTAATTTGGGTTTTTGTTACACTAACGGAAATCGCTATTGTTGATTAGTATTTCGTTGTTTTACTGCAAGAACCTTGATCAACCTTGAACTTGTTTCCCGCTCCGTAGAATGCGCAGACCGCACTAAACATTTCCCAGCTTTGTCTTCTTTTTGCAGCTTGTGCTGTCCTTAAGTGTCTCTTATTCACGCAGCCCGAAATTTCTCCGCTTCACTCAACGTCTGAATCTGTTCCTATACTTGCTTCTACGTCAACAAGCGAAATGAACTTGTCGTCACCATGCTGCAGCTACACGTCTCCTTGCGCGAGTGTGATGTCGGAAGCACGCTCACCCTTGCCTTCATCTGCATGCGACTCCGCGCTTGCGTGTATGCAATTACCTGAAACGGCAGGTGAGAGCGTGTTGCCTTAGAAAGATAATTACTTGCTTGGAGAAAAAGTATTGCAATACAGTTTTTCGTAAATCTTTTGAGTTGTATGATTCTCATCACTACAACTGGTATTTCGCAGACGCCCGTTGCGCAGTTGCGCCGTTGGATCCAGTAATCTCTGACGCGAATCGTTCTGTGTAAGTATACCATTCTCTTATGTGTTCTGTTGAAAGTGTTGTACAAGTCACCTGTTTGTATTCCACCCTTCCAAAGTGTTGATTTCCTATTTTATTGGATTCACCTGCAGAGACACGACTAGCCGATACGAATCACAGCGAACTGCGGATTCGATTGCAATTGGGCTCTTTCAGACCTTCCATGGTCAACAGTGCTTGACTGCAAACGATATCAAAGATTGGGTGGTATCGGAAGAAGACGCTCCTCAGCAGGTCGGTTCGACAATTTACAACGAGCAACAAACTGTTTCTTTGCGATGATGTTTTTCAGGAGAAAAACGTTGCCTTAACAGTCTCGTTTTTAAAAATAGACTTAAGTTTCGTATCGCTGAAAAGCATGCACGACTGCTTCTCGGTAGCTCGCCACCTCTAGGAAGCACATAAATAGACCTGTGCTCTTTAAGGTCTGGTTCGAACTAAAAAGGTTGTTCTTATTCATCACTGCTTTTGCAAAAAGACTAAGTCAAGCCACGGTTTAAGTGGCTTCTCCAGACGACCATGAATTTTTAATGATAGAGTGGTTTTTCAGCCTTAGAAGCTTTCTGTAAGTTTCTTAGCACGTGTGGATCAGCGTATGCACGGTATTGATTGTTTAGGAAGGATACCAGTTGCTGGCAACGCAATTTCAAAAATTTCGCTTAACTTACTGTAGGTCCATTTCATATTTCCAAATCAGGTACAGAGCGCTAAGCAGGAATTATGAGATTTCTCTTAAGTGTTTCTCCAACCCGCCTTCTTATCGTCGTTTCAGCTTCTACCGCTTCCTCGATCAATAGCGGTCGACCCTGATCCGGAAGACCCGACTTTACGTTCAGCAAATGTGCGCATCCGGGGCAACCAGCATTGGGCTCCTCCTAGAGAGCAGATCATCTCTCTTCTTCCTCCCAAACTGAAGTTGAAGAAAGCAATGGAAAAGCAAAACTACCTCTGTGCTGGTTGTGGGACTGTTCAGAATGAAGGTTGTTGGAAGCGCAGAAAACTATGATAAAATTGTCGGATGTTGGTGTTTGCAAAAGATCGTTGGTTTGCTGTTGCACTAATAGTAGAGTATTTGTTCTCCTTTAAATTGTGGGGACTGACCGGTGAACACATGTTTTAGCGTACGTCAAACGACTTCGATACTGCGAGTATGTCGGCAAGTACTTTTGTACTTGTTGCCATGACAACAAAACTGCGGTGATACCCGGTCGCGTGTTGCACAAGTTCGATTTTACTCGGTGAGTTAAATTTTTATTATTTTACTTTTTTCTACAATATTTGTTTCTCAAAACTTGTTGCCCGACTTCTGCTATGGGAGAAGGTATTTCCATTAACAACATGCAATGTTACCGATCTTCACGGTTTCAACCAGAAAAATTCGCGGTTTTCTGTTAAATGCCAGTGCACTTGCACTAATAGTCCTCCTGCCAATATCTCGGTAAAGTCTCGAGTTGTTTTGGTGGTTTCGTAAGCATAAGACTAAACCCTTTACTTGTGCAGATGTTTGGCAAGATCTTGTGTAAGCATGGTAAATTTGTTTCTTGCTTGCCAGAAGATCCACATTAGAATACGTCGGCTTTAAGAATCGAAGCTTTCGTCAAGTAGCAGATGTCTCGTTCATTGCTTGCCCTCCAATTCTGCACAGAAAATTCACCTTAACGGTTAGCCTCCACGTGTGGCAACAGTTTTACCCGACTAAAGTGTCTCTAACCTGATGCGATCACTGTTGCTCGCAATGCAGCTTGTGCATTTCGCACCTCCCCAGGACTGTCCTTCTCAAAGTGTCACCGTGTTTTTTGTATCTGCAGTTGCAAAGTATCGAATTTCAGCTACGATCTGTTGGAGCGTATTGATCAGGAACCGCTTTTTAATGTCAACGACATCAACCCCGCGCTGTACAAGAAAGTGAAGTCTCTCGCATCCGTTCGTGTAAGTCGTGAAGTCTCACGCTGCTAATCGTGCAGCGATTGTGTTTGTGGCCTTTTCAGCGTGAAGCCCTTAATTTACGTTCAACCACCCATGTCCGTGAAAAAATGAAACGAAAAAGTAGCTGTTTTGCTACTGCTTGCAGAAACATGACATTCCTTTGTCCGCTATGTATACCATGTCGGTAGATTCTTCGGTTGTCAGATGATACGCTTTAAATGTATGACAAATAGNTGGTTATGCTTGTGTGATCAGTCGAACCGCAGTTTTAGTCGAGAAAATATCGACAGACTACGCAAACCTGTAATCTTTTCTTCCAGGACCTCCGTGTGGCGTTGGCATCGCTATGGCAGTACCTGCAATCATGCCGCTTCGCAACCTCTACTACCCAAGACGAATGTGAAGGTACGACGGCATTCTTTTGGGGCATGCGAGAAACCCATCGCTCGAGGCAGCAGCTACCTCTACCGTATTACCCAGATGCGCGTACGCCAGTGCTTCCTAAAAATCTTGGACAGGGGTCAAGTTTGTGCAAGTGTGTGTAAGGCACACGGTATCTTAATAAATTTCAAAGTGTAGGGGGCCATTCGTCGATACTTCGTGTCCGAAGTGTCACTACATCTCGTGTCCAAAGTGTCGCTACATCTCGTGTCCAACGTGTCGCTACATCTCGTGTCCAACGTGTCACTACATCTGCGAGATTAAAGCGCGGGAACAGTATGGGCCAATGGCCATCCGTAAAAGAATATGACTCCGAGTCCTCTTATTGTTCGATTTTGTGGTGGTCAACTGGCTATCGACAAATACACCGCGAACAATGGTTCAGCAGCTCGTGTTCATGGACGTTGGCAGTTTTTTGTTTTTTACCGACAATATGAGAGTTTATTTACAAGCCAGTGAGCACTACCTGTGCTCAATATTTTGCAATTTTCCGCCAGAGTTGTTGCATTTCAGCTTGAGTTTGGGACTGTTTGTACAAATCGCTAGATCAAGCAAAAATCAACGATTCACAAAGTTGCTGCAACCAATGCTACACATGGGAACGTTCACATATGATGTTTCAAGCACAAGAGGGGCGTTTCAAATGCTTACGGTTGCTGAGATGACCACATAATTAATTTTCCCCAATTTTTGGCCGGGCTGTTGTTTGTGCGGCCAAGTAACATCACAGCACAGTGGTTTAACACAGATCGCATATACACTGCTGCTTGATATAAAACCTCGATGCTGCACTAAAGCCACTTGTGCTGTGCTTTTTTGGGGTGGGGTTAACGAATGCGTACATATTTACGGGGGATTGCTTTGTGCTTGCTTACAGATGGAGAGAAGGGAGTTAATAAAGGTGAAAAAAATTGCTTACGTAATATGTGAACGCTCCCCAAGTGTAATGCCTTTGACGGCCTGATTCATGCGCCGGTTACCTAACCTTGGGGTCGCAACCCACGAATTGAGAATCACGGTGTTTTTTCTGCAGCTTTATTCACAGAAACCCTAACAGCAACGTTGTGCACTAAGATATGCTGGTGTTTGTATTTCTAGTTTGCCCGTGGGTACAAACTTGAATGCAACGGGTATTTTGTGCGGTAATCACCTGAAACGCATTAAATTTATTCTAAAACTTTGCCTTTTAATTAAATGAAAACTGAAAAAAAATCTCCATTGCAGAAAGCCTCGGAAACTGCGTCGCGTCGAAGTTCCTCCCCCACATCATGGGACGCGACCCGCACATATACTCCATGTACGACTTGCAGATGTGCAAGAACAAGCAATTGTTAACTGATCTTCGACACGCTGTCGACCTGGCTTCGCAGCACGTGGACAAGTGTCAGGTGAGCCTGCTTGCAGCGAAATATCAGTACGAAAGAAAATTCTACTGGGTCCGTGTGTAAGTGCCCGGTGTGTGGTTTGGTTGACAGTCTGAGCGATATGACTAAAGCCAGCTGTACTAGTTACTTGTTACGTTACAATCGCCGAAATCAATCTTTTCTGATGAAACTTCTCTACAACCTATTGTTCTTCGTTCTGACTGTTATGGCGAGGAGCGTGTTGGGCAAAAATCGGTTTGCTCGTCCGAACGAGCATGTTACAATTTAGTGCAGGCTGCTTTCTTACGGTTTTCGGTGAATGAGCAGTTTCGTTCCTGCAGCTGTGTCAGGCGAAAGGACACGTTTGTGGGTTCTGCGATCGCGAGCAAGACATCATCTTTCCCCATCAGCAAGGCACCACGTCGTGTCCCAAGTGTGGCGCGTGCTACCATTCCAAGTGCTACATCGCGGACCGGTGTCTGAGGTGCAGACGGATCGCCATGAGGTAGAGCACTGAGGAGATGGGTAAACGCTAACTTAACGTGTATGGCTGGGAGCCATGCTCTGCGCGGCTGCTCTTCAGAGTAGTGTCCGTTCATTTTCAAATTTCTGGCTTGATCCCGTTTGTTTGGGGCAGCTCTTTTTAAAAAGCAAGATTATTGTTGATAATTTCCGGTTGGCACACCCACATTCCCCTCATCCTTTGGGCGCGAAACGCTGAGATTTTTGGTTCGCTTGCGAAGTTGACACTTCCTACAGCGGGCGGTGCAAAAAAATCAAACAGGTCTTATTTGATTTCATGACGGCTTCACGAAATCAAATAAGACTTGTTGAGGTGTATGATGCGAGCAGAAGTTGACGGGAGCGTGCGCTGTTGCTTTCATGTGGTCTATTTTGCTTTGCAGAAAAGGGAAGCCGAAGTAGAGTCAGAGCTGATGGTTTTTCGCTCTCATCGTCATGTTTTCGATTTCTTCCTTCAGCAATTCAGTGCTCAAGTGCAATATTTTTCGTGACTTTGANAGGTGGTCGATTGTGATACTAATAAAANTGCAATNNTTTTTATTTCGTGTTTGTTGAGCGAAGAGACACTTGGCGGCGTACATTAAGGCTTTGCACTTCCAATGCTCACTGTCGGNTTGTTTTAAACGGCGGTCGAAACGGACGACGAATAGCAAACGTCACGATTCAATCCAAAACACCTGTTGACAGGTGGGGGGATATTGCCACCCCAATAATTTTGCTTTCGGGAGAAAATCATTCAAAACGCGAAAAAAATCCGTGTATCAAAACGTATAATTTATGCCAAAGTTGCATGGCACAAACAAGCGGAGATAAGCGCCGCAGACCAATCGTGACACTCCAAAAGGTGTACAAAAGCGAGTATAAACGGAACTGAACTTCGCCGAAACTAAATTTTTATAATTTTTATTGGATGATGAACACTTATGTGGTGTTTTCTATTTTTTTCGGGTGAATACATATCATACAGAGAAGTAAATTCGTGAATTATTTGAAGAATCTACTTTTGGGGCATTAATTTGAGCAACGCTGTAGCCACCAAGAGTTTTTGACTCCCCACGCCTATGGGGTTTATTTTAATAACGCCAGGTGCATAGACTTCACAATTGGTGATTGGAGTTTATTTTTCTTTAAGATAGTGATCTAGAAAACTCGTCTAATGTATTGAGAGTGCCTGTAGCTTACATTTCAACAATTATTTTCGGATTTGTTTTGCCGCCCAGTAATTCAGATCGAATGTTTTCACACCCGCATATTTCAAACTGCTGGTCAACTCTGAAGATAGCATCTACACCCAGGGGTGTGCAGAAGTCTGATTCAACCGCTTGATTACATGCTGCTCTACCAAAAATTGGTCTGGAATTCGCACCTCAACGTAACGAACCCAGACTCTAGGGAGGATCATCAAGAGATATTTTGCAGTCGCAGATTAACAATAGGTTACNAGGAATTAGTCAGCCTACACGGGGGGAAGCTAGATAGGGTGTAAGGGTTTAAGATAACGATAGCAATGCATCTCTTTCTCTCGGGTCACTAAACAAGCACCTGCGTACCCACTCGGGCAAGTTCCCATGAAATCCATGCAGCATGTGTTAGTAGTTTCACAGTACGAAGACGCTTCTAGTTACAGCATTTTAGACGTTTGCAGCTGTCCCTTCTGCGAAGTTACTTCTTACCCAGTCGTGATGGCGGCGTGCTGGTACGTAATGCTTTAAACATAATGCATGACTAATTCCAACTCCGCAGCACTTTACTGCAATGCGTCACTGTCGCATTGCATATTTTATTATCCAGGCGTTACATTAACTAGTTTCAATGACCTGTTTGGCAATAACTTAAAGCCATATTAATATTTCACATAACAAGCTAGAAACGTTTAAACATTTTTGGAAACGTTTCAGCAACTTGGACGGGCAATTCCAGGCGCACACCCACTTGACTCGACTTCTCGTATTCGATGAGGCATACGCGCAGATTGTTTTTGCTGTTGTGAATTACGCTGTTGCAGAACGGAGTGTATTTTTATTCCCCTGTTTGTTTCGATGTGACAGGGACAACCAGGGTTGCCAGGCTGGCTCTTCTGAGGCCAAATTTTAAAAATCTGACCTCGTTTCAAGTTGGTTGGCCTAAACAATTTTATTTGGTCTCATCTCACGTTGGTTGACCTTAAAAACTTCGTTTGGCCTTTTTACGCTGAAAAAGTTTCCTCTGAAGGAAAATGTTACTATTCCATTCTTTTTGGTAACACATATGCAAACTTTTTGAAGTAAATGCTATATGAGACCGACGCCCGCGTTCTGATGTTAGTGAGATTTAAAGGATGCGAGATTCGAAATAATTTTTTTGCGTAATCACTGGACATTTGTGCATTGTGTTCTAAGCACTAAGTAAGCTGCACGCTTGCAGACAGGCATGCGTCTCTAGATAGAAATGCGACGATGACGTCGGAGAAGGTCTTATTATTTTGGTCGTAAGTACGAGAGTGATGGGAGGGGCTTTCGTGCAGAAAGCTGCCAATGGATGAGTATGCAAACTGTGACACCATGGTACCCAAAGTGTGCAATGTCACAAACCATGTAAAGTCACTAATGAGTTCCAATACAAGGCCTAGCAAGGCTTCATCCGAATTTCGAAGAAAATTTCTAATTATATTTTTGTAGTTTACAAGTTTGACCTTTTTTCTGGCTTTCAAACAAACAGTTCGGCCTTTTTCTGGCCTCTTTTTCGCACTGTTTGGCTTTTTATTGAGCTTTTCATCTGGCAACCCTGGATGGGCGCCATTCCATCAGGGCTGTGGAGTCGGAGTCGGAAGGATTTTCAACCTGAGGAGTCGGAGTCGTAGAAAATTTTAACGACTCCGACTCCGGGCAGACCTTTTGCT
>JGI24159J19872_10006466_pt1 | contig 15263 bp, 11 predicted proteins | sample Ectturendosymbi4_FD_19872 | JGI IMG/M metagenome (IMG submission 19872) | reverse complement strand
TTCACTGCATTCACTGATGAAAGTGGCGGAGCGGAGCTCCGGCAGCTTGACACCACTGGTGTGGACGCAGCCAAAACTCAACTGGAATTAATTGAATCCCAATAGAATGTAGCAGTGAAAGAAATATTTTTGATGGCACACCTGAGAAGTTCTTGTCAAAGGAAGGTATCTCCAAAATTTTTTCCACTCCTCGCAAATAGTCAGTTAGTCAGTGGAAATTCTTACGGTGTTTGGGTCTACCTGCTGCTGCTGGAGGGGCGAATTGTCCCCTTTTTCAAGCTACAGTAAATGTAAAACTCTGGCCCCCACTTGCCTTATACTTCTGTTATAGTATTCTTTTGGTTTTCAGTATTTTTTTGCGTTTTTCGGAGTATTTGTTGGCGATTTAGGGTTTTCGTATAACTATCCACAGCCGGATTCACCGTCATTTCTCAGGTTTTTTCTTAGTGTTACCAGCAACCCCCCTACAGTGGGCAGTGGACCTTTTGCAGCTACGTTTTCCCTCTTGGCCTAAACATCCAGTTACGCCACTGACTGCTGACGGTCCGCACTGTCAAAAAAGAAGCTCACAAAGAACAAGTATCGCATCTGTATCACGAATAAAACCTTGACCATTACATTCTATTCACTGTCACTACCTTAGTCAGTGGAAATTCTTACGGTGTTTGGGTCTACCTGCTACTGCTGGAGGGGCGAATTGTCCCCTTCTTCAAGCTACAGTAAATGTAAAACTCGGGCCCCCACTTGCCATATACTTCAGTTTTAGTATTCTTTTGGTTTTCAGTAGTTTTTTGCGATTTGTGGAGTATTTGTTGGTGATTTAAGGTTTTAGTGCAGCTATCCATAGCCGGATTCACCGTCATTTCTCACGTTTTTTCTGGGTGTTGCTAGCAACCCCCCTACAGTGGGTAGTGAACCTTTTTCAGCTACATTCTCCCTCCTGGCCTAAACATCTAGTTGCGCCACTGAATAATGACAGCGGGCACTGCCAAAAAAGAAGCTCACAAAGAACAAGCTTCGCATCTGTATCACGAAACCTTCACCATTACATTCTATTCACTGTCACTACCATGGAACAAAAATTTCGGTAACTCCCAAGAAGCACAAAATGCCATTGTTCCCACCAGCAGAACAATAAATAACGCTGACAGCGCTTGTTAATATCTGTATCCATTTACCGGATTTTGTATATCCATATACAGTATAATCGTATTAAATTCTCATATTACGTTTTTTGTTAGAAAAATCCAAGACATGTCACATTTGCATTATTTCATGGGAATGACTGGACCTCGATAAATTGACATTTGTAACTGGACCCTTTCTTAAATAGTTGAGTAGCCCTGACCTAAAGGTTATAAAAAATTAGTATGGCTTCTCATACCACGGGCGCTTTATGTTATGTGATCACGTTAGCATTAGTTCTTGAGCAAAAAGACTAGACCGAACATCCAACTCATTAATTTTAAAGCGTGCATCGTTTCGACCTGTTTCGCGCCCGCACTGACAGAGCAGAGATTTTGCTTCGACTGTAGCCAATCTCCACCGCTCAACATCTTTAGTGGCTTAGCATCCTGCAATTTGTGGCATCCCCACAAATAGCATTGCAGAACGGGAACTGTTCATGCTCGGCCAAAAAAACCAGCATGCACGATGTGCAGTTGACCAATATGAAAAGGTGTTTGACGTGTTCTCGGTTAACACCTTTCATGCTTTCAGTCAAGCTCATCAACAACACATCTCACTCTCCAACAAGTGGAAATAAATGCTTTGAACTACAGTAAAACTTTGAAGCTGCAACTTGAAAGAGCGTATTAGGACTTGTGGGGCCTATACCCAAATATGTAATGTCGTTGTTTACTGGTCAATGCTGTTGGCATTAAACACATCATTTGAAACAATTTGAGATATTTTGTACATGCAGAAAAAGCGTTTACCTTAATAGGTTTGAAACTACTTTGCGTGATTCAAATTCAAATAATAAGCTAAACGACCGTCCTGAGCTGTTTTAACCAACACTGGCACTTCTTTTCACAAAACTGATGTCACTAACAACTTGCAAAATCGCGTCTACAATCTTTGGCAGAAAACCCACACCTACCAGTCGGAATTCAGACTTGCCTACCTACGAAACCATACTAATGGAAAACATGTGTTAGGACTTCACAAAATAAGTAAAAACTTACACATTTTCAAAATTATTTTATTCCTTTGGAATTAAACAAGAATGAACCACCTGAAACGAAACGAGTTTACTCTGACATTGCTTGTAATTCCAATTTGCAATTTTTTTCGCTGAATTCGAATCCGGTATGATAATATCCAGATCCAGCAAAACTCGACTCACCCAAATCCTCGTACTCAACTTCGCAAAACTCCCGTCGTCCTCCAAAGCAGAGCGTGTAAGACGGAAAGGTCGGGTCGTCATTCCCTTGCTCGATTGCAGTGAACGTGTCGCATTTGTAACGGAACGTCACGAACGCGTAGCTGTCTCTGTTTCCAGAAAAAAAACAAGTCAAACGGACTCCGCGCGAGTCATTCGCCGAAGGAAACGGAAGACGCGAAGTTTCACTGAGATCCCAGCGAGCACATGCACTGAATATGAAAAACCACGAAACTAGCGTTCTGGAGTTCACTACAACCTACACTGCTATTGCTTGTTCGTGCCTCTTATATATATGGGTCTTGTTCTTCGCGCACATCCCGCTCGTGGTGAATCGCACATTCAACGCTACGAAGAGGTTGCAACAACATCCCCTCCTTTTTACAACGAACCGCACCGATCGCACGTTCTTTTTGTGAAGGTTTCACACGGCACGACCTCCACACCCTGGTCACAGCACCGTTTTGTTGCGATCGAAAAGTCCGAGCGGCATGTGCGCAAAGCTTCGCACTGTGGCAGTAAGCAACAATAGGGATCATACGCCGAAATCACTCTGTCAATGCTTATTCGTGCCACTTATATATTGGTGTTGTTCTTCGCGCACATCCCGTTCGCGGTGAATCGCACATTCAACGCAACGCCGACGGAGAGATTGCAACATTCGCAGTGAACTAGTACTGTAATACACAACCTGATCGGCTGGTTACTCGCCGCAAGTACATGGTTGCAGCAAATTACTTGGACTCACTTGTTCTTCCTGAAATAAAGACCAATATCTTCGATTTCGCCGAACTTTCGAAATTTCCTGTCCAAGTCGATCTTCTTCGTGTCGTCATCGATCCCGCCGACGTAAACGACACGTCGCTCTTCTATCGCCCGACTCTACAAGCAGAAAACATTGTTTTTTCATTTTTTCATTGCAGTGTTGACAACATTTCACAAACATTTGTCTTTCCGCAAGTCACCGCGATCACAATACGCAGAAGGCCACTTAACGTTTACGCAAACCCCCGGTTTAACTCTTGATCTAAATCCTGCAGAAGTGATGAATACAAGAGCTGCAATCCCTGAAGATTTGGACCAAGTAGCTACAGGGGCAGCGACCACTGGGATTTGGAGAAACTCAATGGAGATGCGCAGGATGTTTTTTAAGCCAGTTGTGGTTCTTAGCCTTTTTAATATCGTTACCCCTGAGAAAAATTCTAGATGGATTTCAATTACCCCCTTTTTTTAAAAAAAAAATGTAGCTTGCAATCAATTCATCACAAAAATGACGTCGTAGTTTGCATTCAAATGTCCACTAAAAATGTAATCAATGGGAAAGCTCACACTGTTTTTTGCTATCAAACGGTCCAACGTTGTCATTAACACTTGTAAAACCAAACTTCAGAAAAGCTTCTTTGTAGCTTCGTTTATTTAAAGGCATCGCAACAGTTTTCAGCTTACACTAGACTACAACCTACACTGCTAGCAACTACAAGACAACAGACAACGATCTATGGTACCTAAAAGACTCGGTAGTACGACGTCACAGAAGGCATGGTGTTGTAAGTGAAAGGAAACAGCATATGATTTCGCACCCTCCAGCATATGATTTCGCACCCTAGGAAAATCTACATTCTAGAAATTTGAAACTAATTTAGTGCAACATAACCAAAACCGACATGTCAAATTAGCCCTTTGGAGTAATTACCCACAGGTTAAGAATCGTTGGTTCAGCCACTGGTGCAGGAGGTGCAACGTGAAAATCCGGGCAAAATCTATGGAAATTTGGGCAAAATGTTTGAAAGCCTTCGCAAAACGGCTGTATGTGCTTTGATTTTACAAAAATGGCACCCAAAATTAAAGTGCAGACGCTGTTTTTGAAGGTCATGTTTTGTTATTTAAGTATTTTCGGGCAAGTTAGGGGAAATTTGGGCAATAATGGTGCTTCACGTGCTTTGATTTGAAAAAACGCACCCAACACGAAATGAAATGAAGTCGTTTCTTTTTGGAGGTCATTTTCTTTGGAGTATTTTTCGGGCAAGTTTGGGGAAATATGGGTAAAAATCCTTCGCACCCCCAAAAATTTGCCTGCTCCTACACCTATGGGTTCAACTGCTTATGAGAAAATGTATGAAGAGAGAAATAAACGCCAGACGTTAACTGCGACGCGTGTGAAGAACAAGCACGTGAACCCAAACTGCTTGTCAAACCTTTTTAACTCTCCTAATGTCGTCCGTTCGTCTGCGTCGCTTGGGCGCTTCGCACTCAGAGTCGCTCGAATAAGAACGTCGTCGACGCGAGCTGCGAACCAAGTTGTCACGTGAGCAACACAAGGGACGTGGCGGTGAAATAACAACAGTGAACAGAAATTGTAATTTAACAGCTTCGACGCAGGCGCTCTGCCGTCTCTGTGGCAACCCACAAACGTGAAAATGCAACTAAAAAGCAAAAATCGAGCTCCTGTTCCAAGGTGCTAATCAACATTACAGATACGAAAAGAACGGGACATGCTGGGTCCGAACTTTTTTCTTTGAAAAAAATAGAGGACACCAGCAACTTGTTGAAACAATGCACGGCTGACAGGCTTGTTCGACAACTTCACAGACTGGTGCGACACTGGCCCGAAGCAAAAATAACATGTTGATGAACCATGAGTTGTCGTCAACGCGCGAAATAGGACGACAGATCATTCCAGAATGACTACAAATATGGCACAGTTTTTAGGCTTTGACATGAACCCACGGTCACCCTCGCGCTCCAAATCTCTTTAACGCTGTTACTCCAAACTGTGCTAAGCGAAGGCCTTTCAAGGCGGTACGCGAATAGCCTGCTTTCTGTTTTCCTTCACAAAAATATATATATTCACAGCTACAGTTTCCACTTTTGGGTTCCGTTCATAAATTCCTGAATGTGTACTTCCCTTGTTGTTTTTTAAAATGGTGACTACAATTTTTCACAGCCATTTTGTTCATGTCGCATTTGTGTCAATTCTGGTTTTCCAAACATTTGATCGAATGATATTTGGTAGATTGAGTTTTCCTGGAGAAAGGTGGTACGTGGTGATAGTATGGGTCCCACAAATGGTACGTGATGAGAATAAGTTTGGGAACACTGCTGTAACTAACGGTTTCGCTTTTACAGAGGTAATGGCAAATTTATATACAGACGCATTTGTACTCTGGCAAATAATAAAGCAAACAGCGTTTTGTATTGTCTGTACTTTTCATAGAAAAACGAAGTCACAACACAGCCTATATTTTAAATGTCAAGACTGAAGGCATTGAATTTGCATGTTATTTTGCCTAGTTATGTAGGTATCTTATCTAGAATAATACTTGCCTAAACCTGCAAAATTTCAATGAAAATGCATGCGATTGCCAGCGCTCTAGCACGCCTAACAACAAAACAACGAACTTCACCGACACTTAAGCAGTGTCATCTCACCGTGACATGGAATATTCTGATTCCGAAGAGCTGTAATTCCTGCTTCTTCGTCGCGGCGATCGCCTTCTGCTTCGATTGTTGGTTTCGTATCTCCATGAACGTCTGAATATAGAAACAAATAACTTAGCGGTTGTCAAGCCTTTTGTTCATGCACCTGTCCGGAAACCTGCGTTAAGGTAGTCCACTCGGGAACATTCATCACTGTTGCATCAACCCGAGCTATGGATGCTCAATCTAACATCATCTTTTCTATTATCATATGTATCCTTGGGTTGATTGAGGTCGACATGTTAACTTTTCACGAAATTCACGCAAAAAAAGTGAGAAATATGGAAGCATCGCCTTCTTAAGCCCAGCAAAAAATGTAGCGATTGTCTGGACAGCAAGTTAAGGCGATTCAACAAACACAAGCTTCTTGTATCTCTGAACAGGTTGGCCTCCGCAGTTTTGGGTGCAGGTCTTACCTGCATTTAAGAACTGCGAATACAAATTAAAATGTATTACAATAGCCATTTTTCTGATGTCATCTTACTCAAAACAAAACTCAAAAGCTGCAGCTTGAGTTGTGTTTTTCAAAGTGAACATGCTGTTAGGGCAGGCTTGTACTCGCGTTAGTAGCGAAACGCAATTTACTAAACAACATGTCTTTCGGAATAAAAATACAAAACAATCGGTTTGAAAGAGAGATGGGGAACCCACTGTACTCACTATCACGGGCCCCATGAATTGAGCATATCTCTGGCGGGCCGAAAAATCAATTTATTTTATCCTGAAATTCTGCCTTTATCTAACTATGAGGATTGTCTTCTCTTGACTTACTATCGAAATACCTGCTTAACATGGAGCTTCGCTTTGACGCGATGTTGTACTCTAACTTGGGTAACGATAACTCTGATGAGGGTCATATCAAATGTTCGCGCGGGTCGCAGGTTCCCCAACCCTGGTTTGAAGCTACCATGCAATGACACGGTCCTTATGCAACATCATATCAAAATAATCCAGTCTGATCAGACTTTTCCTGGGGTGAAATTAATAGCATCCTTTTACTTGACTATCTTACTTGTAGAAACATTAACGCACTACGCAGCAACGATACCAATGAGACACTTCGTTTTTACTTCGTCCTGTTTCCTTGAGGTCACATGGAAGAATCACAAGACTACGCGAACTTCCAAGTGAAATCGTAGCCAACGATGAGTACGATTCATACAACCGGGTTTTTTGAAGGCGTTTTAGGGACCCGATTCGGGTCCCTAGAATCAGACAAAATCTGGTCCGTAGAATCAGAGAAATCGGGTCTCTACAGATCCAAACCGGGTTCCTAACATTTTCCTTCAAAAAAAACCCTGCATACAAAAAATTGAGCGGGGTTCGCATCCAAAAACTTCTGAGTACGAGTAGTTGTTGATACACCTCGAGTCAAGATGATTCGTAATGTCAACTGTAGCGAGTCTTGCACTTTGCATGCTCAAAACGTGTTCTAGAAAGTTCTTACAGGCGGAAATGCAAGCAATAAGTTTGCTGATAGACCAACTTCAGATACATTCGAGTCACACTAAAAAACTCCATTCGAGCAAAGTCAATGATTTAAATCGTAATCTCCCCCGTCGCACCTACGTTTAACTTTCAGAAAGATGCTGCTTACCGAGGACTTCGCGACGGTGAATTTGAATAATAACTGCTCACAGATGAGGAACGACCTCGTTCCGAGGGACAAGACGGAAGGTCGCGATCGACAGACCTGAAATGCAAAAGAACCACCCGGTAACGTTTGCAGAGAAAAAATGTGTTGAACATGGAGAACAGACCTTAAGACGTTGTTTCTAACCTTCTTCGATACGACGGTGACGCACGACCCGGATCATCAGAATATGACGATTCCGATAACGACGAAGAATACGACTGCTCCGAGGTTCGGCGATCGGGGACCAGGGAGCGGCGACCGGCGAGGAAGTAGTGCGGGATCTTTGAATATAGAATGCGGTCTTTGTTCGGCTGCTCCTGTTTCTTCTTCTTTCGCTTGCTGCGTTTTTTCTTTCGTTTCCTCCGCGCTTCTCGCTTTCGTTGCCTGTTTCGTGCATCGCGTTAATGTGAGCGAAGTGTCAGAAAAACAGCAAGAGAAGTTTAAGTGGAAGCAGAAATCCAGGAAAAAGAATGAATAACAAGTATTGTATCAGTTTGCAACAGGTCGACCAGCTAAACTACGGGCGGTGATTTGGTGGACAGTTTGGTAGGAAGTCAACAATAAAGCATTTACTTTTCCTTTTGCTCTAATTTCCACATCGTTTCAGGCGTGACCGTTTCATCTTCCCGAGGAGGTGGCTCGGTCACTGTGTCCACAACATGTTGTCTTCCGGCGCTGAAATGCAAAACGATGCATACGTCATATATTAATATGAAACAAGAGCTTCAAAGCCATAAGGTGAAATGAAATAGCAAGTTGCATCGTTCCCCAATTACATCGGGGCGATTATTTTATCGGTTCAAAACGTATAGCGGCAAGTAAAAATGTGCAATGTGTCCTTCGGCGGGTGGTCACAGTCAACACCCCCACCCATGGTGCGCCACTGCCTTCCCCGAGATCGTTTCAGGACATTCAACTTCTCGAATGACAAGGCGGACACCAAACCACTAAAATATTGAAGTCCGAAGTAAACCAAGTGAGATTTTGCAATTTTGGAGTAAAACAAAAAATGAAACTCTGCAGATTAAAATGCAAGGTTGTACGAGCATTTCCCATAGGCCTGTATGTAATTCAACACATATGTTTTCACGACCATTTTGTCCTCAGTCTTGGACTACCTCAAATCACGACAACTTGCAGCCTCCAAACTTACAAGCAAGCTCCGATCCACTCATCTTTTTGACGACCCGGTTTACAGCACATGCTNAAACGACTACATTATTCCTACACCTGGTTGTCTTTTTTTTTGAATGAATTGTCTTAGTGACTTCTTTTTTAACGAAATTTCCTGAAAAAAACAAAGACCAATTACTTCAATTAAAAAAAAACACATTATTTTTCCGTGATTTCTTAAGACTTTGAAAAATTTCTATATTCCACTCAGTTCCAAAATTTCAACACTCAAGAATAGCTGACGTCGATTCAGCTTGGCGACTTGAATGTAGAAAATTTATTTTACAAGAGTATGGCTAGACTGGAAATTGGCCAAGCTGTTAAAACTCAAATGCTCCGTATAAAAAGTAACGCAAATTCAGTGCACCTGTAGTAAGATGGAAGCCGCGAGTAATACAGCTCCTTTGTATTGACCAAGACGCCTTCTGGCGTTCGCTTCAATGCAGGATAACTATCGAGTTCGGCAGATTGCGATGACGCAAATGAACCGCTTGATCCGTGAGTAACAGAACTTCTTCGCATCCTGGCAGAAACAAGATGCGCATTGTTGAAATGTGTGGCTGCATTTTTTGCAGGCCAGCGATGAACTGGTTAATGACACTGCAACACGAAGCAGCGAACTGATGGAGTTTCTGGCGTCGAGCGAGGGTTTGTGAAGGAGTCTTTCAACTTCTGAATCTTTCGAGTGATAAACGAGTCAGAATTAGTTGAAAAGTGTCGGCGTCGAGGAAAATCTTCAACGGCTGCTGATGACCACCAGCCTCATACATTATACACCACACGAAAAGAAACAGCCAATACTTTTACGTCAACAAACCCCGGGCAAGCTTTTCCTCCACGCAAATAATGCGGCACTTTGTTGTAGTGCAGTTCTTCAGCATCGCTGCTTGATCCTTCCACGCCAATTAAAGGGTCGCTGCTCGTGTCCTTCATACCACGCATGGCTGCACACGAGTCATCCACATTGGCTGCTTTACCTGTAGTTGTACCTGGAAATAGCAACGCGAGATTGTACTTCAACGCCGAACAACGTTTCTTGATCCGCAGCTCGGGCGAAAATGCGCGGATTTATGCAGTTGTAATGGACGAATAACTAACGGCAAGAGATTAACCGAATTTGATCGAAAAATTTAACAAAATAGGAGCTAAATCGCTTACTTTTTCTGAAGTTTGGCAGATCCAAACCAAGTCAGGTACCACACAAGAACTAGTACAACAGGCCAATCTTCGTCAAAAAGCAAAGACTAGCGAACGCTACCTGCACTGAGCACTTTGCCAGTGTAAAGATAAGCAGGTAGTTTGTTGAACAAGAGACCACCATCGTCTCTTTCGTCGATGCCGCCGGCCACCGGCGCTCCAAGCGTCTCTTCAACAACATCAACTGAAGTCTCGCACGGATCAACACTTGCACAGGAAGGAAGCACCTGTTGAACAAATTTGTCTAAAAGTTACTGGCGCTAACTCGTCGCATTTTTGTCACCTCCACCTTTTTTGCACCACACAGAGAAAACACCTGTCGCTTAACGTGAAAAATACCTATTTAACTGACCAGGACAAAAACGAAACACTAACAAACCATTTGACTACATCCGCGATTTACACCATACAAGATTATCCCCTGCTGAAAAGCAGTGATGATTTCACAAAAGAAAAAGTGAAATTGCATGTAGTCTTTGAAAAGTGCATTAAAATGACCTATTGTTTTTATCGTGCTTACATTTGTGGGAACGATTGTGCGGTTGAGGCAAAGTAACGTGAGGCAAGATCTTTAATTCTTGCAGTATTATCGAGAAACAACAATAGCATATCGCAAAACGAGTGAAGCGTTGCAAGCAAGGCTGAATAATGCGGACACACGTCACTTATGTTTCATTCTTTGTTGTTTTTAAGACAAAGACAAAGCACAGTAATTTGACTGATGTTACTTATTTATACCATCTGTTGTTGTTTTTCCTTATTTGAGAAACCCTGGCTAGAATCCTCATAACATGCAATGGAGTTTGTCCAACAAATCACCTAATTACGTAGAATCAAACGCAACTCACCTCAAAAAGAACATCCTCTTCACCTTCCAGCAGATCAGACGCCGCCATTGTCCGCCGCAAAGGTATTTTCTTCACTTGTTTGCCGCTTTTGCCACGAGCGGTGGTGCAGTTTATCTCAGACGCATTATCACAACCAGGGCCTGGCCTGGTCTTTTCTACTGGCGACTGACGATTAAGCGACGAACAAACTCCAAGTTGTTCTTCTTGGACGCCGTCGCTACCACCTGCCGGTGCCGAGGTGTTAGTTGCTACGACAGCCGCGTCCTTCAAGTTGGCGTTGACAGGCTGATTGCTGCTGTTGGTGCATGACGCACTGCAATCACTGCCGGTTGCAGCGCTTGGGTTCGAAGCTGAACAAACTTCGCTGTGGATCGACGACGACGCGAGGCCAAGGTCCGCACTTGTATTCGTCGCAGAGCAAGTCGGCAGCAGCGGATCAAGCATCACCTTGAACTGGCACGCGTTGCCTTCCATGTCAACGCTTGGAATGTTACTCGCTGGAGAACCGGAACAACGATAATTGCCTTCGAGCAGGGCGTCGTCCAAGGTAGGTTCGACCGCGGCATCGCAGGAAGTGCTAGGGGCGGGATGACCGGCGGTCGCCCGCTCCGCACCGCGATCGACGCCCTGATCGACAAACACCGTGAGCGGGTCTGAGTCGACCGCCAACGAAAAATCGCCCAGATCGCTGTACAGGTTGTCTGAAGGCGACGCGTCCCTTCTTTCGTTCAGCGACTGGCAAGACCCCGCTCCCGAGTTTCGTCTTTGCGCAAGATCGCCAGCGACTGGCGGGGAAGCGGATGACAGCTCCGAGCTGTCGACGGTGACCGATGCGCCGCCGTTGGGCGCTTGGCGCTGTTTAGTTGACGACGCGGGAACGGTGTAGATGTACCTCCTGCGCAGTTTGGCAGCGGATGCGGCGGACTCCGCCTTTTTGCTGAGGTTCTGTTTGATTTCGTGGATGAGCGACAGAGGCGAAGGCACAGCGGTCTTTTTCGCGGCGCGATCTGATTTCGCGTCCGATATCGAGTGCGCAGAACCCGTTTGAGATTGCGAGGCAAGCGAGTGGTTGGTGGCAGGGCTGGAAACAGTCGCGGTCGCCGGCGTGGTTTGGTTTGTTCGGTTCATGTTGGTGAGGGCGGCGAGCAGTTGCTGCAGCGTTTCTTGCTGTTGCTTTGGGTCGACTGGAGTCGCAGTCGCGCTTTGCTGCGGAAACAATAAGAGAGAAAATACCAACTGACTTTCAAAATCTGAAAAATGAAGTTTACTGCTGCTATCAACCGATCGTTTGTACAAATCAACAGCGTTTTGACTTTAACTCCAAATTTCAAAGTGATTACGAAAACAATTTTTTTAGAAAAACACCAGCTGCAGCTACTTTTGGTTGAAATCACGGTCGGATTAAACACAACCCGAAACACGTAGCTGTAAACGCCACGAAGTACAATGAAAACCCAAGATAACTTTCAGAACTGTATAAGTAGAACAACTTTCAGAACTATAAGTACTACGAGTCTAGGCATACGCACACCATCAAGTTCGCGCCAAGTGGTTCACAACCGACGAAAAATCCAAGGAAAGCGAATTAAAACAAATGTCGCAATCGCAATAAGTCACGAACCAAGTGGAAAAAAATACCAAATCGCGACGCATCAGGCAGATGTTAAAAAAACTTTGCCGACATTACTTGTTTTTGCTGCTGTGCAAGAGCGGTCAGGAGGTCTTTCAATTTCCCAGTCACACCGCTCAGAATCAAGGACTTCGTTTCAACGCCGTCTTTCTTGGAAGTGACGAGTTTGAAAGTGGGTCCAGCGGACGAGGGGGCTTTCGGTTTCCCTTTCACGCCAGCACCGCCCGCAAGCGAAGCGTTCCATTTCGCTTTCGGTATAGCCTTTAAAACAGCAGGCTGCGGTCGGCCGGCTTCGACCGTTGTCGCTTTTGCGTTACTGACTCTGGGGTCCTTCAACAACAAGCCTCGTTGTTGACTCGCGCCTTCGGCGCTCTGCGGAGTTTTCGCGGCGTCGACCACAGTCGCCGCGGTCCCAGCGCCTGCTGCGGAAACACAGCCCTGCACGTTGAGGCCGACTGCGCTGCAGTAATTACTGTTCGCCTTCGGGATCTTTATCATGACCAGCGGGGCGCCAGAACAGGACACAGTCTGTACGGGCGTGACCGCAGCAGTGTGGATCACTCCGCCGCTGCTTATTTTCACGAAGGGTGTGGTTACTTGCGGCACGACGATTGGACGGGAACGGGGCTTCGGCCGCTTCTGCTTGTCGGCGGCGGAATTGGCCGACTTCTGTTCCGCTTCGACGGCCTGGGGTTGACTGACAGCGGCGACGCATTTCACGGAGTCGGAAGAAACGCACCCGGACGACGCCTCGCCATTCGCCGGAGCGGCGACCTCGCCGGCTTCATCGCCGTTACTTTTCTGCAGCTTCGCGAGGTACTCTTCGAATTCTTGCAGCTGCAAAGGAGGTTTTTGTTTTGGCGCTTTCGCGGCCAGGATCGGCTTGACGAGTTGGGGGCCGGTGTTGGCCGGGGTCTTGACGGCAGGTGCGCTCACGCCGACCATGAAGTTGTTCGCAGGTCGAGCCGAGCCCCGGCGTATCTTCGGAGACGAGGTCGGGCTGTTCGGAGCGCTTCGTATACCCAAGCGCACCCTTTGCAAATAGTCCTGCCATTTGAGCACCTTGTTTGCCGCCGACGACCTGCCCTGCATTTCTTCGGCCAGCGCTTCGTCTTGCTGCGGCTTTGAGCCGAGACCGCTCGCTTGTATCGCGGCCGACAGGATATCGGCGCCATTCGACTCTTCCGGCTTTCTGCGAGGCTGGCAATAATCGTGCTCGGCAGACGGCTTTTCGACGCACTCCACGTTGGACGGCGTGGCTGGCTGCGACGACAACTCGCCCACTTTTGACCTTTCGCCGAGGTCATTGCCCGTCCGAGGTCGCTTGTGAGGAAGCGCATCGATGAGAACAGCGGAACGTCGTTTGTCAGTTGGGACCCGCAGTTTTCGAGGCGGCTTTTCAAGTTCACCTGCAGAAGCAGAGACAACATTGAACAAGTCAGTAAAATCAAAGCATACGTTGAAAGTGTTCCCACAGATTTAAAAAAATCATTTTCCATACCTTTTCAATACTACATTAAAAAAGACCACACCATAAATCCTTAATCATGAAACTCAATTTTGCACATTGCATAACACTGCACACACAATGAAGTGCTTTGCCTTCAGTAAAATTCTGCTCAGATGCTTAGATGTTTCTTTTCCGTTTAGAATTTCAATACTTTTTCAATACCTAATGCATATTTTGGCCACTTTCAATACTTTTTCAAGGTCTTGAAAACTAGTTTTGAAATTCAATACTTTTAATACCACGTGGGAACCATGTTGAAAAGAAAAGCTGCGTAAGGAACGGAATGGCACAGTATCAGACATGATCGGTGAACCCAAAAGGTATCCCAGCGTCGGGAAGCAAAATACTGTGCTCGCGGTGCATTTCCTGAAGCCAGCAGTTCAGCACTGGCAACGTGAGCCCCCGTGGTAAACAGCTGTTAGAGCTGACCTGAAGCAGTAATACCTCAGTTACGCACTTCGACGGACTCTTAGTCTAGTGAAGGATAACCCTTTCTTGTTTGTCCAACGAATTCTCGCCAACTGTTACACAAACCTTTCCTACAGAGCGTATGTTTTCTCATATTCCAGTGCGGACTGATTTTTGCAAGAAAGGCAGCCCTTTGTATTTTGCGGCAATTGCGAGTTTGGTCTGAAGTGAAAGTCAGCCGATAATCATATCGAGTCGTTCAAACCTATGACAAACATACCCTGTTCTAATGAGTCCCGCGGTTTTAATCAAAGCTAAAGATAGTCAAATTAACGAACCTGTCTGACGTGGTCCCGGGCTATTCGACCAGTCTGACTGGGGATCACTTTCCAAAATGTCCAGCAAGCTGTCAGCGTCAGGAGCCACGATAACTGAAAAATAAGTGCATAGACTTTTGTGGAAAACAAGATATAACATCATACTTCGCATCTTGTCACAAACTGGAATCAACATTCAGGATATTAAGGTCCTTTGCGTGAAGGAGTTTTGTTTGTTTCTGAATCATTTTCACAGGATCTGCATATTGCGAAAAGCTTTAAATCAGTGGTTCTCAAACTGGGGTCCGCGAGACAATTTTCTGGGGACCGCGAAGCATCTTCAAAAAAAATCAACACGACGCTCCTGAAGAAAAATTTTTGTGTAAAATAAAATTTTCGGGCAACTTATTTTTCCAAACCAAACTTGACAAACACAATTTGGAGCTATGGTAGCCTAATTCTATTGCGGAACCAAACAGTCACGCTTGCAAAAGTGGGCATTATATAGGATGCAGATAAAGAGGTGAGTTCTCGGTTGGATGCGATTCACGATATGAGGGTTGCGTTGTCCAAAACGGAACCAAACGTAGCCGAACTGATAGCACAGAAGCAAGTGCACCCGTCACATTGATACAATAAAAAACCAACGTGTTGTTTCGTGTTTATTTGTGTTGATTTTTTAAG
>JGI24159J19872_10006465_pt1 | contig 15265 bp, 9 predicted proteins | sample Ectturendosymbi4_FD_19872 | JGI IMG/M metagenome (IMG submission 19872) | reverse complement strand
GGACATATTTATCTGTCCCATTCCCATCCCATAGCAATTTATGCCTGTCCCATCCCATGGGACGTTTCCCGTGGGATTCCCATAGNAATGACATTCCCATGGACAAGCCTGCGAAGTCGATCGACCACTCCAGAACGGTCTCTCTTACGTTTGCAACTTGCCGTTGTCGATTCGCTTACTTGCTAGTGTTTGTAGGGTACGAAGGTTACAAAATTGGGTTCGGAAACGTTTGGATCCGCGCATGTTGATAGGTCTGAAAACTTCCAATAAATGTAAAAACCGAAAGTTGAGGACTTTTTATTTGCAGTTGCACTTTTACTGATGTTGCACTCTTCCTGTTACGATAATTTTCAAGAAATCTTTGCGTTCATGACGTTATGGACATATGATACTATGTTTGGCAGTATATAGCAAAGCAGACAGTTCGTGAAGAACTTGATTTGTAATGAGGTTTTTATGCCTTTGCCGCAGTTTCTGCAGTGCCGTATCCAACAGTGACAAGGATTTTGGGAATCAGTATGTTGACTCATTTATTTAAAAATGTTTTTTTGAAGATAGTTAACCATAGTCGTGTATAGGAACTGCGTAGGTATCTATTTACTGTTTACTGCCGGATTACTCTTCGTTTTGTAAAATTGCCGTTGCATTTTCGTGCTTTTCGGTTTTCTCATCCAGACAGCATTGCCGATTACACCCCCCGAAGTTGTAAGAAGGCAGCCGACAAACTATTCTGCGAAGCATTTAAAAGATTGCACAGCGAATTACCCTCGTGTGTTTTGTGGCCGTAACTAAATTTGCATAGTTTCGCGTCGAAGTCAAATATTCGGATACGAATCTTTCGAAATTATCTGCTTTTAACCAGATTCCCAGGGTTGTCCATGGGACATATTTATCTGTCCCATCCCATAGCAATTTATGCCTGTCCCATCCCATGGGGTTCCCATTACATCATTATAATATTAATATGGGATACAATTCAATTAAAATTATTAAATTTATGAAAGTTTAGGTTTAGTATCTACTAAGTAAGGACTACATGTACAAAGAGGCATGCAAAACGACAAAATTTATTGACTTAAAAATTCAGAAGTATAGTCTAAGTATGACAATTCAGTAACATTCTGACACTCTCATTCTATTTCTGAGTTTCATGGGAAATACAAATGTGTGCTATCCTATCCCATGGGACGTTTCCCATGGGATTCCCATAGGAATGACATTCCAATGGACAAGCCTGCAGATTCCCGCAGCTTCGTTTCAGTCTAATTAACTTGTCGTGATGCGCTGCTCCGATTTCGACATTGAATGACTTCTGTGCTGATAGTGGTCACTTGTATGGCAGCAAATGAAGTGCGGGGCCTGTGGCCAGCTCGGTCATATGCGAACCAATCGATTCTGTCCTATGTACAATCGATCTGGGTCATTCACTGACCGTCCTGTCGCCCTCACTGAAGAGCAGGAGGAAGACATGGAGCGGAAGATGTTGATAGATTCGAGAGATCTCGTTAAGGTTGAAGGAACAAAGATCACCCTTTCAAAAGATCTGATTAAGAAGTACTTAGTTTTTGGGTTTTTCTTTGTTTCTACCTGGGGACGCTTAGTCGTGTCGATATGTCTGCTAGTGAGTTGTTACTTGCGCTGATGCGGAGGAGCACCTTGAAATTTGGTGATTGAGCGTATGGCGTCAATTTTACGAATTGAACGAGTAATGCTTAAGATAGCTGGGTTCTAAAAATCGCATTCGTATACAAGCTTGCTGTCCGCTGGCCGTTGCATCGTTTGCGGTGAGGTTTAAGCAAAACGTTTTGTGCTCGTGTGGTGATTGTTCTGCTCTTTCTAATCGCGCAATTTTCTAAGCTTCGCGGTGATACCCAAAGCCCCGCAATACACAGCTTACTGCATGTGCGTTTGTTTATGACTGGTTCTTCATCGGATTGTCATTACGATATTTTCACATTCTCCTACTTCCGTTTGCAGCGCAGAAGCTGTTCGGCGCAAGTCTTTGGTTTTGAAGTTCCAGAAACCTGAAACGCCCACACCTCAACAAGTCCCCATTATTTCCACGGCGGCCCCATTCCGCAAAAAGAGAAAATATCAGGTCAGTTGCTCGCATAGCGCTGTGTGCGATTACACTGATGGTGAATCGTTTTTTGGGTGGTGTGCGTATACGTGTACAGGCGAGGCATGTTGCTTTTTCTACTACTTCCGCGTATCACTTGACAACAGCTGTTTCTTACTTTCATTTTTTGTCCAGGGTTCTGTCACGCACTGCGATTACTTGACGAGGATCGCAAAGAAAAAGGAACGCAGACGCGCTGATCCCAAAGTCACTCTGGCCACTTTGCTCGAGAACATTCTGAACGGAATCAGAGACCTTCCTGAGGTCGAGCCGCTTGTTTGTTGCTGACATTGATAAAACAAGCTGTCTCCTAAAACTGCACACTTAAATTACAGCCGGTGTTTACGGCCTACGAACGACGTAAGCGTATTTGCTCGTTGCCGGCTGGTTGCTGCCACAGCTGTAATACTGTAGATCAGTACTGCGCAGCAGCGCGTAGGTGTAGGCTCCTAAACGACGAGTGGCGTACATGAGAGCCAAGGTACTTGCACAACTACATTACAACTGTCGGGCAATATCTTGGGTGCTAATCTTTACGGTATTGCTAGGACTTACTCGGGTACACAGTAGATATTGATGGTAAAGAAGCCAGCATCGGTTCGCTTCGTTTGGCTCGGCTCCCGCTATCATGGAATTCAAGAATTGCATTCTTGTTACCAAGATATCTTACCAACTGCCCCCGTTTTGCTTTCCTTTTTGTCTCAGCTGATAGCATCTCAGTGCATGTTCGAAATTTATCGAAACCGTCCTACGTGAAACGATGTACGGTTGTTTGAACAACACCAGGATTGGTTTTTGGTGAAAAACGTTAATCTTGAAATCAAGCAACTCGACCCCTGGCTGCACGAAACCTTGACCACAGTGTTATGCTACATGTAGAGCCAAAGCAACCCAAAATGTGGTTTATTGGGGCGGAAAGTCTGGCGCCTCATCTTCTATGTCGTACAATGAAAGTTTCAATCTCATGAACAAGCAGCTCTTGCTCGCAGTTAATCTTTCTGCACAGAAAGCCAAGCTAATGGTGCGCCGCAGAACCCAGAACAGTAAACTGCTACGGTAATCTGACTTCAGTTTAGACGGCTATAACTTGGGTCAGCGGCAGCTATTCTGTGGGAAATGCTGTGTGCGGCAAAGACTTCAACTTGAATCTAGGAACCTCGTTTTGATCAGAACCGCGGCATGCCGCGTTATAGGAGATGGTTCCGGCCGGGAGTTGGAAAATCACTTTATGGAGCATATGCAAAGTGAACCGAGGAATTAAGGGATTGTTCCGCCATGGTACTGGAAAATGTTACTCAAACAATTGGGTCTTAATGAGCTATTTTGCGAATTACATCGTACATTGCTGAGACGAAACCCTGTTGTGAAGGTCGTTCAGCAACAACGCTTAAAAATTTATGTAAATTTCAGTGATTTTTCTGTTTCGCGACTTGCAACCAGCAGGCGACTCGTAAAAAATCCAGCGCTGGACTTGTGTTGATGCAATGATGCATCGCGGTGCAATAATCAGTGACGCATTCGAGCTGCTCCCGACCCCCTGCTGTGTATCGCTTCATTGACTTTCTTTCTTCAAGTGCATTCCTGTTGTCATCGGCGAACGTTCTGAATGGGTTGACCCGGGTATCCGGAGCAGGAATGCCGGTTCTTGTTCTTGAACTGCTTGTATATTCTGCTGATGCGGTTCAACCAGGATTGACACGAGTGTTTAGGATAACGTCGCATAGCACTGCATCGAAACTTGATGCAAACTTATTTCTTGCTTAGACCCAGCCGTTTCATCTTCCTGTCAATCCGCGCCTCGTGAAAGACTATTACAAGATCATCGAGAGGCCAATGGATTTGCAGGTTGCGCCCGATGCTTCTAGTTCGACTGTTGGCTCAGGCTTCAACGCGTATAACCGATCGTTTTCTCGTCGCTGCCTGTGCTGTGAAAAGTAATCCATTTAACTGAAAGCGCATTTGATAGCGAGCTATAAAAGCTCACATTTGCTTAGTTCAACCGTTTGGTTTCATTTTTTTTCCAGACGATGCGTGAGAACATCCGAAAACATGCTTACCTGTCGCGAGCCGACTTCCGCGAGCATGTTGATTTAATTGTCCACAACTCCCGGATCTACAATGGGTCGGACAACCCCTTAACAAAAACCGCCCAGCAAATGCTGGATTATACCGACCAGCAATTCAAGGTAAGAGCAATAAAGGGAAAGGTCAGATGCAGGATTTTTCTCGTTGTTTCATGTGCAAAGCAATCTGTAATCGTTCGCATTGCTAAGCAACGGTAAATGATCGGTTGTTGCTAGCGAAATTTATCAAACACTCGTTCAAGGACACGGGTCTAGGCGCGTGGTATTCAAACCTTGTGTGGACAAGGAAATTGTCGTGAATTTTCATTCTTCATCGCACTGTCTGCTAAAGCTAGCAAGATTCTGCTTGAAACGAAAATAGCTACCGTAATGTCTACAGGTTATGGAGGACAAGTTGATGCGTCTTGAAAAAGCAATAAATCCTTTGCTGGATGACGACGACCAAGTCGCCTTCAGCTTCATTCTGGACAACGTTATTACGCAGAAGATGATGGCCGTACCTGATGTGAGTTTGCTGCCTTGGTTTTATACAATGCATACCTGACGTTGCCAGCAATTACTGACTGCATTGTGCATTTACGTTTCTATCTTCCGATCACTTGTACCACTCAGTCCTACGACGCATGAGCGTTTTTGATCACTTTTCAAATTTGCGCGAACTTCCACTTGCTGAGCACAGGGTAAGTTTTCGCTGAGACGTTTTGGTCATTTGTCCCATAATTGTAACAAAACCCGCCGCAGCAGTATTCACTAGTTAATATTTTCGGACCTTATGACCGAATCGACTTGATTTTTTCGGTCATTTCAAAAAACTCGGTCTGTGACCGAAAAAAAAACAGACTGAACAATAGAGCAGTGCGATTACAGGCGCTGGTCGCACTGCCTCGTTCGTCTCATCTGTTTGCAATTTTTCTTTGTGGGTTGCAACACTCTCTCTTCCACCTGAACTCAGGGTCTGATGACCCAGTTATCCCACATGGGTGATGGTTGTCGTTTGCAGTCGTGGCCATTCCACAACCCCGTCAACAAGAAGTTTGTCCCTGATTATTACACCGTCGTACAACGTCCAATGGATCTGGGAACAATAAGGAAGAACGTGCAGAAGCATCTCTACCAAAACAGGTAGTGATTCATTTCGTGCCTGACGCATTACGCTAGTTGTCGCTGCGGCGTTGTCCGCTTGCACATCTGTGTGATGACTGAGGATGGTCGTGCGCGACCAACCATGCAATGTTTCACTGCGTACTTCTCAAACCCTTGTGACTTGTTTAAGTCGTAAGCTTCGGTTTATTTTTCAACTCAGGGAAAACTCTTTAGTCTTACTATGTGTCTCAGCTGGCCTAGACTTCTAGCGGTGAGATCTTTGGACAACCTGGGTTATAATTGTTAGGCCCACACCATTCCCTGGTGTTTCTCAAGGCCTCGTCCGAGTAAAAATTTGCCCTGTCTTGCATTGTACAAATCGGTCTTCTGCTTTCTGGGATAGAAGCAATTCGAGCTAACTGGAATATGCCTCATTCGTTTTACGATACAAATCTTGTTCAAAACTTTATTATGACTGCCGTCTCATCAAGTTCTCAGTATCTAATATTTTTGCGGAAATAGTAGCAAGCTTCAGAAGATTTTCAGGAAAATTACCCTAAATTGGCCCAAATCTTAATATTCGCTACCCGACCTGCTCAGTCCCACTCAACAGAGTACATGTCTGGTGCAAGCAAGTGAAAACAGCTCAACGCGCCAAAAATCTCAACGCTTTTCAGTGGAGCCACGACGTGCCACACAATCACTGGACATCTGAAAGCGTGACATAGGATATGCTACGATTTAGCCTCGGGTGCAGGCTCAGCAGGTCATTCAGTAACTTGACTGGAGCCTTAAGTTTAACGCTCCGTTTATTTTAAACATGCACCGAATCGCGCAGGGGGCAGTTCATGGAGCACGTCGAACTTATTCTCACGAACAGCGTCAAGTTCAACGGAGCCGACTCGGCGTTCACCGAAACTGCGCGAATCCTCATTCAAGTTTGCCGAGATGCTCTCGACGCCAGTGACGCGCATCTGACGCAGCTCGAGAACGACATCGCTGCAGCGAAGAAGGCTGCCGAGGCTGAAGTTGCGGATATCGACGACGTGTCGCTTTCAACTACTGGGGTATGTATACGTCGATGACAAACGTGTTTACAGGTAATGCCGAGCACGACTTGGGTTACCCGCTGATGAAGTTTATCACACTGCATGTACTAAACTAAACGATCGACTGGTAGCTGAGAAATTTGTGAACGTTTCAAGACAACGCGATGGGTTAGACCAGCGCGTGTTTCCCAACCAATAGTCCCTAGCTACCAGTTAGCCATTAGTTTCCCAGTGGGACAAAGAGTTTGATTAAAAGTTTTTGACAGCAACAATTCTGTCCCGGGAACCAACTGAACGTCAACCATACGATGATTCCACTGCAGGTTAATGTGTTCTTGACGTGTAGCGAAATGCGTAATCAAAACTAATGAGACAACGGGACACTTTTTTTGCCCAGATACTGTGGACAATTTTAGAAATGACGTTGGGTAACGCAGACATGAGAAGTTTGAACCACGGAATTGTTAGGTTGCGTGGAAGCCTGCAAGGTTTTTCACTAATCAAATTATTGCTGTCATTGTTTTTCAGCTTGCACAAGCATTAGGTATTTCTTTCATTAATGTTCAGACGACATAATCTGTTAATCTGCGTCAAGCCGATTGTTTTTTGTCGCGTAAACGAAAGTCGCGGTCCGTGTAATCCAAATAAGGTTCGCTTTCAACTTGAATGCATTTAAATTGCAGTGAACTCCCACAAGCATCTCACAAATGTTCTGGCGCGCTCGTGCTTTGAAATGCTAATCAAGTTGGTTCAGATAAAATTTTTATCATCGTTCATGAACTTTCGCAGAACCTGGAAGAAGACGTCGAAGTGGACGAAGACAGTAACATGTCGTTTGCTGAAGAAAAGACAACCGCTTCGGTTAGTTGATTCTGTTTAAGTAGCGTTTAAACCTGCAACGGGAGCAATTTGCCACTGGCAACGAAACGTTTGTTGTTGGCATGTATTGTTTCGTAATCTCATCGTTTTGCGTTTTAGACCAGGGGTCTCCAAACTTTCTTGTCAGGGGGCCACATGAGCTATTACACAACAGATCGAGAGCCGGACATCTTATGTAATGTGATTGTTTCGGAATATGTTACATTCTACCGAATCAACAGATTTTTCTTAAATACACGATATTATTTGTCATTATTGACAAAATGTCTTTGTGGCCGGATGAACGGGCCCGCGGACCGTAGTTTGGAGACCCCTATTTTAGTCTATCAAAGAAGGTGTTCAGGTCTGATTTTAAATGGATTATGGTCCATTTTTCAAATGAAACATTTCCACAATGTTGCTGGGGCCAATCTGTTCGAGAACATACATTTCCCAATAGATTCTCATGTTTTGAATTACAAAACTCAGGAGTGTTGAAAATAGTCCCTCAAAATTTTGTTGTTTTTTATAAACGCCGTTATTTGGTTTCCTGCGGTGAAATGTGGAAATACATTCGTTAATTTTGAGCCGATGTGTTCCAAGCTATGACTGGTACAGCGGAATAAAATGCCTGAGAAGCTCTGACGGTCATTCAGACTGTGATGAAGCTAGTTCCTTTTTTGTTTCGGAAACCTGACATTAGTATCCCGAGGTGCAGGGCAACCTGGACCAGTTAAGTGCTTCAAGGAGTAATCTCATCGATATGAAAAATGCTGACGTCGCAGTAGTTTTAAATAGGTTTCTGTGAGCTTCCAGGTCTATGGCTTTAAAATTCCCACTTCCCGGTTGCAATTACGCCTGTGATGAGTCAATACCGCTGCATTGTGCTGTCTTGAGCGGTATGGTGGACTTCCTGTCACGGTATTGAGGAGAATGCATCGCACCGGTCGTCCCTCCGGAGAACCCCGAAGTAATCTGGTGCGTGAGATCAGCAACAATGTTCGCCAAAATTGTGAATATAGCTGGAAAGAACGGGCATATACCAGTGACGTAGTTGGTTTTATTCCTGATTGCTTCTTCGTTCTGTTTACGTTGATATAACTCGCTGTTTTGGCGAACCTAGGTGGTTGGATTAAGATACCTGCAGTTATTTTCCGATTTACAAGCATGCCCAGCCATTCCTTGCCCTGTTCAGTAGTTAATCGGGGAAAGTGTCTCGTGTTGCTCTTCGTGCCGCTTTCTCTCCCGACACTCCTGGAAAAGCCGTTGCGTGTACTGTACACATCCACGCAGTTGCTTTCGTGGTCAAGGGTGCATTCGGAGCACCTGTTGGAAACATAGAACTTTTCGGTGTAGTTTGACTGAATGAATAATTGATGATTGAATTCGGAAGGAAGTAGGGCGAACATAGGTGTTGCAGTGTCAAGCACAATTTCAAAGTCTACATGGTGTCAAGAAAATTACAAAGCTTTGACTAGCTTATGTCGATATACGAGTATAGCTATAAGTTCACTATACTTTGAAATCAACCGTAAAAACTAACTAATAGTTTAAGCATCACGGTACTTTTGGCCGAACATGCTTTCTCTTCCATTGGATTAACGGGCTCTTTGTGTTTTTGATGTTGATCAAAATTTCTTGAAGCACAACGTGAAATTTTTGACAAAGTACCGTGTGAATGTGCTTTGGTCATATGATACCTGGCTTTCATCCTGGTGCTGTATTAAAACCGCTGCTGTAATACTTCTTCCTACAACTTTATTCATAATACTCTTAGATAAAAGAATTGGGTTTGTAGCAGCAGTACTTGCAAGGAAATTGTCTCTGAGCGATGACCAGGTGCTGTGTTTCTCGTAGCAATTATCTGTAGGAATTTTCGAGATTAATTCACCTTTTTCTGCACGGAACAAACCAAGTGATATACTAAAATTGCGAATGATTTATCACCTAAAACCGGTTTTGCCGCTAATTTTATTTCAAGATACACATCAATTTCTCAACTCTGTAAACTTCCGCTAGCAGCCACGAACGTACATCGACACATCCAAGAAACTACCCGCTCATTTTACATCCGATGAACTCGATTTTGTAGCCTTGATGCGTTACGGTCGTCGTAAACGTGCACAACTGACATGCCAGAAGCTCTGGCATATGCAGAAAAACTGTTCAGGACAAAAAATGGCCTTGAGCTTCAATGTCTTTGTTTCATTGATGACAAAGGACATAGCGGATTAATTCGATCCTCGGATCAGGAAAAATGTCTGGTTTCATAGGGGTGCCATTACATACGCTCCTTTATCCGCCATCGATTGTCCTGCTTTTAAAAACTGGTTAGCTTAACAGTCGCGGATAGTGATCAAACAATTGTAACCTTTTGCAGTACGTTCTAGTTGGTGTGCGCAGCATTTTCCTATGCTGCTTACTACACAACGCGGTGGGTTCACTTTATGCAGTTGAATACTCAAAGTGTTATACCAGTACCTAGATCAAAACGTAATGCATGTGAGCGCAAAAACGTTCAACGAAATGTATTGTGTTTCCAATACTGATTCAATCCTCCCACACATCCCAGCAGGTTGCTGATTCTGACGTTGATGTGGAAACCACAGACGCTCCGGTCGACTCCTCGGGCCATGTCGTCGATCAGCTTAACATGGTGGGTCAAAGAATGAGTTTTTTATTCGTTGTTCATGGTTGTTTACGTTTCCTTAATGTCTCCTGCGCACTATTGTCCCGGAAGCTGTAGCTCATAATGGTCGCTCCTTACCAGCGTGTACTTGACGTGGTTGTGTCTGTGGTCGTTTGATTGCCTGTGTTGTCGTGCGTATGACGACAGTCATCAGGGTCAGACGTCGAACGGTTATTGCAGGCGTTCGAAGGGACGAATTCAGCTGACGATGACGCACACCCGAGCAAGAATAGATTGCTTGAAGATCTTCTCATGTCGGACGGCGAGGTCAGCGGCACCGAGGAGAGCGAAGACGAAGGCGACAACCCGTTCGCTCAACGTGAGTTCCGTCAGTGACGAATTGCTTTAATTGCAGCTGGAAAAATACTCACACGTTGAAGTTGGTGACTTCACCAGACTCGTCATAATCTCTTTCTTACAGAGTTGAAGATTTTAACACAGTGTCATACGACTTTCTTTTAACCCTATTTACTGCATGAGATGCTCACCAGCAGCGTGCTCGATCCCACGAAGCTGTCACAGACTAGGGCAGACCGACACAACTCAGAAAGCTTGAAGGGCCAAATTATCAAAATAAACTTGCCGCGGGCCGCAAATGTCTATTTCATTTCGATGTGGAGATTTCGTTGTAGTATGGAAGAAATTTTGGAAAGACAGTTACTCACACGAGGTCGAGCCTTTGCAACAATTTCTGCAATCGGGAAAGCTCGCTGCCCGCGGGCCGTGTGTTATGCAGGCCTGGACTAGGGTATAGAACAAGGGGTGTAACACGGTATGTTCTGGATACACTAAGATATTTTTGTAGAGCTGATTAATTTATTGAGGTTGTTACGACGGTTGTATCGCCCCCAAAGTCCGCTATAAACGTCTTCACGAGCATGAAACTACGGCAAAAATAAATCAAACGGAACGACGCACCAAGCAATCGAGATGATGACCTGATGTGCGCTACGTCATCATCCGAAACCACCAATGCATCCAGCGAACAGGAACGTGCTCATCGATCACGGAAACGAAACAAGTTCACGAAAAGGTGTAGCGCATGAAAGTTCATGTCACGCAGCGGGTATTGTCAGCACAAAGCACTTTTCCTATTCACTCCGGGACAGCTGTTATTGTCTGTCTCATGATCAGGACACAAGGGCAGTTTCAATGGATTGGTTTTATATTAGCCAGTGTATTGAGGATTATTGGTTAGACTTCTCATACTCCGCTTGGGTTTCGCATCAGTTTTCTTTATGCTCATTCTAAACTTATCGACTGGAAGATATGCGCGCGCAGCGTACTTGTGAAAATTCTCACTTCGGTTGATTCCTGCGAACTCTTGTGACAGTACAAGGGCGTTGAGATCTCTCTGGTGGATCAAATGTTGCTGTACCGTCCAGAAGTGTAGTGTGGCGGGAATGCGTGGGAACGGCGTTCCCACACCATTTTGAAGTTTTGCTTAAAAATGAGTTTGAAGCCGTTCAAAATGGCTGTTATTTGTGGGTGCGTTCCCAATCCTTTTTTGTTAGCACTACATCCCTGGTACTGCCTCATAAGCACCGTATCAAAGCATTCGTGTTAGAGTTCAGCGCGGGTTGCGGGTACCCGCATTTGCGGGACGGGTGCGGGATAAGAAAAACCCTTTGTGCGGATAACGGATGTTGACCCAGTGCTTGTTAAAGTGACATCAGCAAGAAATTCAATGCCACAGAGAAATTGCCGTACAAGGGTGTAGCGGCATTCTCCATTGGTGGCTAGACCACAGAATGGAGTTTCCAGCTACCAGTGATCTTGTGAAAAATACGTTTTGCGTGATGGAAACTAGCGCTGGTAGTAAACGAGTATTTAGTATGGCTGAACATGTCGTGAATAGCAGAAGAACGCTAAGATCGAAGCGCTCAATCTTAACCAAAAGGTTTCACATTTTTACCTCGCAGTGTTTTTTAAAGCTTCCGTTGGCTTTGAAATGAACCACTGGATAAATTTCCACTGGTGATGAAACACGTTGCATGAGTTTTTAGTGGTTTTTATAGACACACAGTGACAAGTGCAGGACGTAAACAGTGCGGGCGGGCGCAAGGTGGGAAGGTGCGCGGGGTGGATGTGGGTTGAAAATCTGCGGGTGCGGGTTCGAAGTTTGTGGGGCAGAAGCGGGTAAGATTTCTCAAATTCCTGGGGGCGCAGGATGAGTTTGAAATTTGCAGGACGGGAGCGGGTAGAAATTTTCAACCCACGCAGAACTCTTGAGTGGCCAATCGTCAAATGCTTCTGTATCTGTTAAATTTCTGAAAAAGTTGTTTAAGCGACGTTTTGATCACTTCTGGCCTTTGCAGCTTTCGATTTTTGTTAAACGCAAGTATTGTTTGATCCTGGCTGCAGGTTCCGACAGCGATGTGAGCGACGAGGCACGCGATGACACAATCCTTGCACCCAGAGCCACGTCCTTGCCTGTCGAAGGAGATGCAGGTGCGTTGATTATTGGCCTGTTTCTGTTTAACTGACTGATTTTCAAATGTCAGCACCTGGTGCTGAAGATACGAATTTGTGCGTGCAGCATGTTCCTTAGTCTTCATGACTGATCTGACATAGCAGTGATGATTTGCAGTGGTGTAGCATTGTCTTCTTTTAATGCCAGACACGGATTCCGTGCACAACGCAGTCACATCTTACTTGGACGAGGCTCTGAACCAAGCGCGAACTTCCTCGTCAGCGCCATTGTCTTCTCAGACAAAAGCGTCCGATCTGTCGAAAGGAGATCTCGCGCTTAGCTCTGACGGCGAAGACAGCGATCCCGTTGTGGGTAGCGAGAACAGCTTCGTGTCTGTGGGTGGGGAGGTCGTCAGCGACAGCGATCTTTCTAATGGATAAAGGTCGGCCGTTACGAGCCCCACAGCGATCGCTGGTTGCAAGAACCAGCCGTGATGCCGGGCGTGTCTATGCGCTGACGTAGGATTGGTCAGGTCATGGTTCATTGCGCCGAACCCGAACGTGCTGTCGTAAGCAGATAACGACGGACATCACGAAGACCGGAAACGCAGTGGAGAGCGCATAAGATGCATTCAGTGCAACGTTCAAGGTTGGCGGTGAGCCTAACCTGGACTGAAGAGATAAGTGCCTTTAAGCGAGAGCGTATTGCAACTCGCATCCGCACTTGAATCTTTGAAAATGCAAGCGCAGCACGGTTAGCGATACGCGGCTGCTGTGCTTTTAGAGGTTGTCCTGAAACGAGTGGTTTCGCTCGTGCACTTACAGCAAGCAGTAGCGTGTTTCCTCATTGTTGCTTCTCTTAAAGAAAGATCACCTTCTGCGTTGAGGCAACTGAGGTCATTCCCTTTTTTTGTTGATCTTGGTTTAAATATATTCTGTCACACTCTTACTCATGTCTATTAAAACTTATTCGACTACCGCTGAAATGCTTCGTCAGACAAACAGGGCAATGTGAAAGTTCACTTTTTCCGTCAGCAGTTTAGTTGGCGTTTTGTTCTGCTAGCAAGTCAGATTTAGTCGAGATTAATTCTTTCACCAAGCAAGTGTGTGTAATGCTGTCATAGAAGCGGGCTAAATGAACAAGTCGCTAGAAAGCTTAGGATCGCATTGGGGATTTCTGTGTAATTGAGCTGTTTTTGTTCTTTTAAATTATGTGTAAGGATACTGCTGTGCGTGGCAATGAAGTCGCTCGATGTGCTTGTTCGTTTGGACCTAAACAGTGTCGAATATTATTTTTTATTTATCTCACGTCTTTGTCTCAGACACAAGATCCATATCACATCAGTCAAACGAACACAGCGGTGCAGAAATACTTACACACGACGCATCGCAAGTTAGGTGTTGTTACGTGTGGTCGATGCTGACAAGAAATAAACAATGAAACAGTCGCTGTAAGATGCTGTTTGAAGTTGTCCTGAAAAACGTCTGAAATGAGCAGCTAATCGTTTGTAGGGTAATATATCTTGTGCTGATGTTGGAGTCATAGCGAAGGGGAACGAACGCAGTTAAACGTAGTCTCTCAGTTGACATAGAGTTGTTGGAGCACTGTTACATGTGTTAGCAGGGGCCCGACTAGGGGGGTGCGGGGGGGTAATGCCCCGGGGCGGCACTTTTGGTGAAAAGAAGGAATAGCAAATGGTTTTTCACGAATGAACCTGAAGTTAGATTTAGGTTTTACATTGTGGTTAACGTTGGACCTACCATACGTCTGGCCGGGACTTTGGTTAAGGTTGGACCTACCATACTGTCCCGGTTAGCAAAACATCCCGGAATTTTACTTCAGTTACATTTTCAAAATTAACTCCAGCCTGATGATGCATTGTTATGAAATAATTCCGTCCTGAAAGGCTAGACTTTGCTTTAACCCGTGGTTTGGGGGGCGGCACTTTTCGACTGTGAGCAGCGGCGTAACTGACGGGGAGCAGGGGGTGCGTCGCCCCCCTGGTAAGCTAAATGCAAAAAATGGGCCCCCTCAGAGATTTCATGAACTGCAGAATATGAAAGTGCTTTTACAAGTTTTGGAAATCCGTTGGTCTTGACGTTTAAAATATTGAAATAGTGCAGTGTTTAGCATACTAACAGTCATCAAATGAATCCAAACTCGAAGTTGTTGCAACGGCGTGCGGTACGCAGTACGTCATCTTGAACGAACATGCATACTGTGTGTGATGTAATAATCGCCTGTAGTTGTGGAACGTTGCCGCATCTGAGGGCCGCGGCCATTATATTTCTGCTTACTTTGGAGTGTGTGATAGTGTGATGCAGTTGTGAATACGTTTATGTTTGAAAACTGTCGTGTACTTCAACTTGAGATTAGACAGAGACCTTGAGATTAGATTACAGAGAAAGTTTGGTAGCGACACTACAACTTCTTTTCTTGCTTTGCAAAGCCAGTTTAGCAAAGCTGTTTGAAATTCACCGCTGAAGTTGAACCAGCGGTGTTCATTTCAGCGTCTCGGCTGGAGGTAGTAACTTCGTTTTCTGGCCATCCCAGCAGCGGGTACGGCAGTTATCGTCTGCGCAGCCCACTTTACACCTTGCTTGAAGTATGCGATGAAGTGATATACATCTACAAATTAAAACAGGATTAAAGCGTTTTGACAGGTTTAAGCGTTGAAGCCAGTGGTTCCCATACTATGGGTCGCGACCCAAACAAAGGTTGCGATTTCGCAGATGTTCAGAAAATAGGTCGCGCCGAGGCGATCAAAACCTAAACCTAGAGTTGTAAGTTTTCAAACTTGTTCGCTTAATGTCTGTTTGTAGTGTAGCGTAGGTACTTGAGAAAAGAGTAAACTGCTGACACTGAAAATAAACTTAGCAGCCTACTGCCAAAAATCATCCATACAATCAACATTTTTGTCAAATTAACATACGCTGTTTGAGACTTGGTTCGCAAGATGTTCACCAATTC
>JGI24159J19872_10006462_pt1 | contig 15269 bp, 10 predicted proteins | sample Ectturendosymbi4_FD_19872 | JGI IMG/M metagenome (IMG submission 19872) | reverse complement strand
CAAAGCCCAATACATAAACTTGAAAGCTGTGAATCCAGGTTTTTGTGCAAAAATAGAAGTTACTCGCATACCACCTGGAAGACCTTCGGGTACCACTAGTGGTACGCGTACCACAGGTTGGGAACTCCTGCCCTAGGTGAATACTTCATTATTTATTTTTTGGACATAACTTCCTAACCGCAAACACTAGTAGGCTAATGTAGACTCTAAAATGCATAATTTTTGCAGTTTGTTTAAAGAAAAAACAAAATATTGGCTCTTGAATTTATTCTCAGGCCCCGATGTCATCACTGGAAAAAACCCTTGACCTGCCCCAGCAATGTTGTCATCCCAAAGAAAGTTCAAACCCAAAACCTCACAATTTTTTTAATCTAAACTACAAGACTTTCCACATTTCAGAGGGTTTGAACAACTCACTAGCTCTGTAAGCTGCCGAGTTATGGCTGAACATGTGCGAACCACAATTTTGGTTCTGCTGGACTTGAAGTGTTAATCAGGAGTAAAAATTTTCTGCCAATTTCATTATATGTAGCACTGTTTATTGTCTGAAATGCTATTTAAAAAGTACTGAGTATTACTTGCATTTTTGTTTATTCAGATTTACCACAGTATTTTTGGTATTCACTAATGATGTATTGTTGTCAATTAACTATTTTTGTTTCAATAAGTGCAAATGGAAGCAATGGTGAAGTTATAGCTTGCCTGCATTATTGACAGCATTGTGTTTTGAAATTTCAGCTGAAAAAGTTGATGGAGATTGTTTTCTGGAAATGACAGAAGAAGACTTAAAGGCACTTTGCATTCCTATGGGAGTGCAAAAAAACTTATGAGAATCATCAATCGTCTGTGTTTCAAGAGTGCAGCTTCAACAAGCTCATCAAAATTGAAAGATGAAAAGGAAAACACAATGTCATCTGGTAGTATGATTTCTTTAAGCTCTCCTGGTAACTCGCAAAAAAATTCTCCGTCACATGTTCACCTGGTATGAACAATTCGTTTTTAGGTGTATTGCTGCTACAACAGTTAAGTTAGTTTATTTTGTGTATGAGTACTTCAGTATGATTACATATGTAATTTTTCTTCAGAATATCAACCTGCGGCAAAAACTTCAACAAAAACCCAATGGTCCAAGTTTGCTGGATGAACTTGATTCAAATGATGGATTTCAACCAGAACAGCAAAGACGTTTTGTTAAATACTGTGTAGAGATTTTGGGAGATTTCTGTTCCGTCACTGGCTCCAGGAAATGGTAAATAAATAGGGCTATGTCATTAAGTATGTTGTAATGTTTTAACGGGGATTTCAGTTTATTGCCCACAATTAAAATATCAAATGGCCATGAGCATCGTCTGAACATGCAAGGGATTGTGTGCTTCTTTCATTTCAATAATTTATACTTGTAATCCGAGACAACTGGCTTTGCAAGTGCTTAATCTTAACTGCAAAATAACCCAGATCTACGTCTTTTAATCCAATGTAGGTACCCCTCTAGTGAACTAAAGAGGCAAATGGCAAGAAAAATGGCAGATGAATTTCCCAATATATCGGTGAATCTCAGCTACGATCCAGCTGTAAGTTTACTACAGTTGCTAACTGTAGCCTAATGACCAAATCTTATTTACCACCTATTTCACGTTAATAACAGGGTCAGTACTATGATGGCCATGGAAATGGGTTTATTGAAAACAGACTAAGAACAATCCGGAAAAGGTTTCCTACAAGTGAAAAAGCGTACCCGCCACGGAAAATGAAAAAAAGTGCATAGAACAGAAAGTTTATGGAGGATGCCAAGATAGTGATTTTGAAGCAAAGGTGCCAATCAGGTTGAATCGGATTTTTTTGATTTAAATCAGTGGTTCCCAACCTATTTTGGCTAGCGCCCCCTTTTCTGACAAACAGATTTCTATCGCCCCCTACCATGACTAACACACGTATCAACACAATTTTTTCGTATTGTATATTTGGTATGTTTGGAAATGCTTAAAACAAGAATAAGCGCAAAGATGTATTCCACGATAAAACTTAATTTAGTAAATCAACTCATGTAGCAGTTTTATCTATATCCGAGGTATGGAAGGGAAATCAGCAGTTAACCAAGTAATAGAATTGTGATGGCAATTTCATTGTTAATGAGATGNCTATGCTTGTTGAAGGGATATCAGTTTCTCGNCATCAGGCTGGAGCTCATTCCAGAAAAGNCGAAGATCCTCACGTTCACAATTATTTAATCTGATAATTGTTTCTTTGCTTTTAAAGAAAGTCGACTGCACTGAAGCCCTTTTCCACTAAATATGACGTTGGGAAAGCAATGAAATAAATCTTCGTTGTTTCCACAATACTGGATGACAATTGAGACTCTTTTGCAACCAAAAATCCTGATAAGACTTTCTGAACTTTGGTCTCACCTCAATGTCATGTCAGGTCCCAAGCTGTTCTTCCTCGACCACTCCTGCGTCTTCACTATCTACATCTAAAAGAGGATTGATCATCCAATCTGGCACCTTAATCATTAGAAGATCCCTAAATCTCTGAGACATTTCTCTTTGCAACTCATCCAGGTGGGCACAGACAGTAAATCTGAGAACATCATCTGGTATGGTGGTTTCCACTTCAGAAAGGCTTGGAAACTGTTAGAGTTCACGACGGGCTCGATTTCGTTTGAACAGCAGTAAACTTGGACAATAAGGTGGAAATTGGTTAACGTCATTCCCCTGCAATTGCAAATTAACTTCAATGAACTTCGTAAAGATATCTGTGACAGTTACCCTCTGACAGCCGACTTCTGTTTGCAGCAACAGACGTACAAACACTTCATCATTAACAGGCGTTCAAACTCTTCATCATTATCCGAGTGCGGAGTGCACCACATTGCCTAACCTTATCACAACACTTCTAAACCCTTTGGTGTCCTTTGATCAATTCGTTAAAACTCTGACACATTTTTAGTAAATTTTGAGTTCGGAGAAATGCAAGGTTGAATTTAATCTGCAGATTTTTTTAAAGTACTTGAACTTAACCGTGGCACTGGGAGTCGTCCACTGGTTCTACCATCTCTCTTCAGCTAAATTTCCTTGGCGCTACTCAAGTTAAAGTGCGTTCTGAAACACACGTCTGTTTTCTGGAATCTTTTCAATTCCCTTCAGGTAACTTATTCTTGTCAGCATCTCACACTATCTGTAAAACACATAAACTGCCTTTCTACTTTCGAATTGAACTCGTACAATATATTATTATATTTGTGATCATCAAACCACTCCACCCAAAATTAGCTCACGCTTTTGCTTACAGGCTGGTTCTGAATTGATTGTGCAGGCGTGCTTTCTCACACCTGACCATTAATTGTCACTGTAACGTAACGAACATTATTAAGTAATAATTTTCCCGTGCCAAAACGTACAGCTGACGAAAATTTCAATCATAATTATCATGACCCCCCCCTCAGACCTTAAAAATAAAAAATGTATAAACGGTATTCGACAGTGGCGTAACTAATGGGGGGCAAGGGCCTCAATTTAAAATAAACTGACGTTGTTTTCTGGTCATTGATATATGCACTACGCAAACTTTAATGATTACTGTACGTTTCCTCTGCTTGATTTTCATTTTACGATTTCATTCTTTCACTGACAAAATTGCTTCACACATGGCTGTTAAGTAACTCAACACAGGTAACAATGAACACCAGAAAAAAAGCTTCGGCTGGCGTGAGATTTGAGCCCACAAACTTCAATAAGCGCCTTCGATAAGCGATACATGTCTAAAACATCCAAGCACGCATGTAGGTTTATTTCATGAGCCTCAGACAACAAACGTTCAGTTTTCTGTCTCACCGGTTAATAAGTCTCGTAAAAGCATTATACTAAAACTTGCTTCCAGAATGCACAAAAATGCGTATTTTTAGGTGTAATTTTGCAAAATTTTCCCGAGGGCATGCCCCCGGAACCCCCTAGAATGGTCGTGCCTTCGGCACGTCCCCTAAAGTTGATTTGTGACGTCACACGATTGTAACGAAACTTTCCCCCCTCGGAAATTTTCTGCGTACGCCACTGGTTGCAGCCACAATACTGCGTCGCCATGAGCCACCTAAAGAGAGGGACGAACTCACGACCCCACGCGTAACAGCAATATAGAGTTTTCCCCACTCGACAAGGTAGTCTCTACTCTTGCTGTTACGAGTTCAACATGATATGTGGCGAATCACCACGCCACAGCAGTTTTACTGTGCAGCTTACCTTAGTGATGGAAACTGCAGCTCATCAATTTATCTTCTAGCATTTCAATTATGTTTTGTTTCAAAAACGGTAAGCTTTTGTTTACAAATAACATGTATACTGTTTTTGATGATATTTGCTCGCTCAAAGTTAGTAAGACAACATGAATGTATTTTAAACTGGGTCTGCTAACGCCCCCCAACCTCCCTTTTATGCTTCACCGCCTCCCTAGAGCTTCTCACCGCCCCCATGGGGCGGTACCGCCCACGCTGGGAACCACTGCTTCTATTGCGTTTAACTTGTTTCATCATAAGAACTTATAGCGTTCTATACCGATATAAGGGAAAATTTATTAGAATTAGGCATGCATATAAGGGAATATCGAATCCTATGGATCCGAATCGTTCAGTATTCGAATACAAAAATCATTGTTTTTTCGAATATTCAGATTCGAAATAAATTTGGATCAAATAAACGTGAAAAATTGCAAAATCGGCAAAACAAATGGTTTCAATAAGTTCTGGAATCGCAATAAATTTCGCAGTGGCTTTCTTTGCGCTCCAAAGAAAGAAACACTCCAGAAGCTCACGGCACTGCGTAGTGAGGTAATGAGCTAATTAACAGGCCGTGTGATCGTTGATCGGCGTTTTGAACATCTGCGCGATTGCAGATTTTTATCAAACGTCCTCTACTAAACCTAGGCTACAGCATTTTTTTCAGACGAATCCGGTTAATTGCATAGGCAAGTAGGAAGTAGCCAAGCTTCTTTATCCGGACTACGCGATTATATCCGTATCAGACAAATATCCACAAGTTTACCGCCTTGCTCTATTTCTGTCCACATGCTTGCTAAGTTGCCACCTGAAATTCTGAACCTCTGCAGTGTCTAACAGACCAACGGTCACAACTTGAAATTTGAAAAGCAAATGCGAAGTTGTTGCAGGGCCGTGCATTGCACGGTACTGTATCTTTAGCACTGTATGTGTGGTGTGACGTAATAATCGTCTGTGTCAGTCGTGGAACGTTTCGCGTACTTCCGGCCATGATTCTTACACTTGCGTAAGATTGTGTAATGCAGTTGTTGTCAACACGTTTATGTCTCAGAGCTGTTGTGTACTTTTCCTTGAGATAAGACAGTGAAGAACATAACAAAAGTGGTTTTACTGACACTAAAACTTCTTTTCTTTGTTCTGTAAGGTCATTTAGTTAGTAAAGCTGCTGTATAATCAATTGAATCTACAAATTCGCCGCTTGAGGTTGAACCGGCGGTACTGATTTTAGCATCTCGACGGAAGGTGGAAAAAATGGAAATTTCTGGTCATCCCCATGGGGACAGTCGAATAAGCTATCGTCTGCGGCATGCGCAGTGCACTTTTCCTTTCTTTGAAGCAAAATATGCGAATAAGTGATACTAATCTACAAATGAGGACAACATTTCTATGCGAATATCCGGATTATGCGGCAAAACGTCATACAATCAACCGAACTATTTTCTTCACGTGTGAATAGCTTTGCTTTGGTATTCCAAAATCCTATGTGATAAAGCGGCTTATGCAATTAACCGGATTCGTCTTTGTAAGGTGCATTCAGTTGTTGCGTAACACACAATAATTTTTTTTGTACTTGCTCTTCTCCGACGGAAATTTCCACGATTTCTTGGGCAAGAAACTTAATGACAATTGCCTCTACAAATGATCGTGCAATGCGAATGATTGGTAGTTCCAAATTACGATAGCAAATGAAGCAGACAACCGGAAACAGTAAATGCCGTCAGCTGCAGCGGGTCAGGTGTGTGCTAGAAGGTGTACCTCTTCAGGGACCGCAGAAGCCGATGTATCGCTTTTTTCGGCGATAACTCGCGAACCACTGTAGGTACGTCGACAAGTAAAAGATTGCAAGAAAGGTTTTCGCGACATCTTGCAGATGATTCCAACAAAAATGTATGTTCGCATTTCAAATTTTTGAGAAAATCGCTTTATTTTGTTTTTTTGCCCATCTTGGGCAAATTTAGGTCATCTTCAAGAAAAATTCCTCACGCCTAAGTTTTAGATTTTTGAAGCGTTTTTCGGCTTCGACTGCTTACAAGGACTATAACTAACCACCAATATCAAAAAGTCACTTACCAATACCAAAAACAGTTTTTGGGGATTAAAATTTGGAGCGAAAATATGCATTTTTAGAAAACTTGAAAAAATCGATTTTTCGGGTTTTACGCCAAAAGTGTTGCCAATAGCGAAGTTTGGATTGAACCATTGGAAAGAACGCGAAAAATACAACCAAAAAAGTCGGAACTTTTTCAACTTTTTGTCAAATTTCGGTCAAATTTTTTGACTTTGAATTGCCATAACTTTTTTTCTTGAAATTTGGTAGGAAGCTGTAAGACGTGGATGTGAACATGTTCTGCAATTTTCAGATTTTTTGTGCTCGAAATCGGAGATACGGATTTTCTTAAAGCGATAAATGACGAAAACACCTCCAAAAATCGATCAATTCCTCCTGCGCATCCCCTAAAAATGGTGCATTTTTTGTAAAATTTTCTACAACCTTTGGGTGAAGAATGGATTTTTCTAATATGTTTGGATCTCTGTCTACACGTCTTTGAACATAACTAATGCTTTTTTGACTATGCCAAATTTTTGTTTTTTCCGGTCTGACGTTACAAATGACGCCAAAAATACATCGTCAACACCTGAAAAATGCGCAGTGAAAAAAACTTTCTTACAATGTCTGTGTCGATGTAGCTTCAGTGTTCCGTAAATTATCGCAAAAGTCGTGCCGGAAAGCCAAAAGTCGGCTCTTGCGGTCCCCAAATAGGAATGTACACCGATGCATAGCGCTTCACAAGTCCACAGTTATTCCGGAACAGGATCCGATATTGTGGATTCGAAATAAATGTTCCGTAACCTCTTAATGTTCCATAATGCTCATCCCTTAGTAGAATGCTAATTAAATGTGTCATATAAACCACATGGAACTTTGAAACCCCATATGATTTTGCTGATGTTTTGGATTTATATTGCTTGATTTAAAATTTAAATCAATCAACCCTGGTGCCAATGTGTGTTCTTTAAGTTTGTTTGTGATTGAACTTTGAAGTAAGGGACTGCCAAGGTTTTGGAAAGGGGAAGAGCCAGGCAGTTTTGCAGTGCGGTGCACTGCGGCATGCGACCAAAATCTTGTGCGCGGATGCTTTTTTTACATTTTTATACTTTATGCATGTGAATGCTGCATGGCAAAGCTTGTGTGTCCACCACTAAAAATTTCTGCACACTAGTAACATCCGCAGAAAATTTTGCACCCCTGCTATAAACCAATAGTTTTGGTTTGAATAAAAACACTGGAAATACTGTGATATTTTTGTACAGTAATACTTTGTTAGGCAATGCTTATTTGGTCTGACAGTAATTACCTTGTGATCTTATCTTACCTGCATTTGTTGCAGTCACTTTCAGGATGTTGGCTCTGACATGTTTCAATAACTCAAAAATGCAAGCTCTGCCAAATGATTTATCACATTATGAGTTCTGTGTAAACAAACATTATTACAAACATAGTTCTTTTTGCAATGTTTCAGGCTGCATTATTGGCAGTATTGCTTTGTCTGTTAATGAGCTGCATACAGTTTTTAAGATGGTAATAGACAGACTTTGCTTACGGTGTTAGATAAATTTGAAATAGTGTAATTTTATGACTGAAGCTAACTATTTAAGGAGGCAGTGTTAGGGTAATGCTTATAAACTTCATTTCGCATCCTATAAAAGCACATGAAGAAGTTTCCCCAGTATTTGCACAATAGATCAGTGTCCAACTGTTAAGTTTTCAGGCTGGACAATGGTTCCTCTGAGACTGGGGTTTCTCAAGCCTGGGCTTAATAAAAGTATGAAATCTTTGTGTTGTGTAGATGAACTGGATGAAGCATAACAGCACCACACAGACAATATATCAAAAATAAAGGAATACATAAAGTGTCATGAAGAATCGAGTGTGTCAAGGTAACAGTTTTCCTTCATCACATTTGTTTGGATAACCTTCATGGGAAAGTGTTACATGATTCTGGCAAACAGGGCTGTAAAACCGGGGCTCAAAATTCAGCCTCTAACTCCAGCTCCAGGTAATTATTTGGTCCATTGAAAACTGAAAACCATTGCATTATTTGCACAACTCACTTGCCACACAAATCAGGACTGTGGAACGGGACTTACATTTCAGGCTCTAGCTTCGGTCCCACCATCTAAAACGTTTTGGCTCCAGCTTCAGCTTTAAATCATCCAAAATTGCCAGGGCTTTGGTTCCACAGACCTGCTGCGAACAACAAGTACTCAACAATCGTGCTTTATAGTTTTTTTTTGTTGGGAGAAGTTGGAGATCGCGGCATTTACCGCAGCAATAATTTAATCATTTGTGGAATTCTTACCTGTGGCATAAGCGGACTAATAGCTTTATACAATTTTCCTTTTGTAACAAGTTCACTCTGTTGCAAGTCATGTCATTGCACACTGTGCACAGGCATAACTTTCAGACTAAAGTAAGCCATAATAGCAGGCTTGTGCATGGGACACGTTTTTCTGTGCCCATCCCACAAATTTAGTAATATAGAGTACAGTTATATCATGTGCCTGTCTAGTCTTAACTGAACCGTGGCTAAGCCACCCCAAATCCACAAAGTATGGAAGTATTGCTGCGAGGGGTATCAATCACATCTGGCTGATCTATTAACGGAATATTTAGTTGTCACTGCATAAGAAAGGGCCTATTACAGGGGTGGGCAACCCTTGGCACGCGAGCACTTCTATCCGGCACGTGAGCGAGGCCGCGGAAACGAGATCCTCCCCCTTTTAATGTGTCCGTTTCTTCAATTTCGTTTGTTAACAATCGGTTATTTAATTTAACCCTTATGTGCTTTTGATGCCATATGGCTACACACAGAGCCGTATCAGCCGCACTCCGTACCCCCAAATCACAGGGGCCCAAAATTCAGACCCCTCACCACAAATTATGGTTGGCACGTGGAAGAATTTTGTCATTGATTTTGCCGATTTCGGCACGCAAACCGACAAAGGTTGCCCGCCCCTGGCGTATAACCTTTTTGTCGGGGACCTTGAATCATGGCACTGAGCCATATGTGTACTGCTTACTTTACCGTGACCATATATAGTCATCTTATGACGTGATGGCATTCAACCTCAGGATATTAGTGCTGTATGACATTAAAATTACTTGGTATGGGAAAAGTTTGAAGTCCTCTTTCTCATCTTATGGCTATCTCATTCTCATGGACAAACCTGCATAATATACCAACCAGATTTTTTTTGTACGCTAGATGGTTCTTTAAGTTGTATATAGAGAAGGTTTATCACTATACGTTCTTAGCAATCGTTTTTACTGGCTCGTTGTTAAGTCCCACAACTTGTTATTTGTGCAGAGTGAAGTTAACGCCAAGGAATATGCAAAGCAAGAAGCAACCATTCCTTTTGTGCTGCATGAGCGAAGGGTTGTCCTGCTACATAGTGATTGACCAAATAGCGATTCCAGCAGGNGGCAATTTTTTGTGTGCTTTTGAAAGGCTTTATTGTCGCTTTTGGGTGTTCAATCTCAAGTACCCTCCTGGNCGGACCGCATTTTATAGTTTGTTTGATGCGTACTGCTGCACCGGGAAAGCAAAACCGTCTGCAGGACTGCTTATGAGTAGAATTGGCATTAGTAAGTGACGATCCTTTGCAGTGAGGAACCAAAAGTTTTGTTGTTTGCAACAAGTAAAGAAATTCTGCAATAGCATGTGACCAACGTTCAGTTTCATACTTGCTGCCTAACGTGTGTGCCAGTGTGAAATAAACCGTGGCTCATTGCAGCGCTTTCCGTAAAAGCTTGCTTTCAGTGTGTGCTCAGTGGTTAAGGACGGAACTTTCTGCTCTTCGCTTCGAAAAATGCGATTCCTCTTAAGTGAACATCAACATAAGCTGTAGTATTTGGAGTTGGTAAATAGACAGATTTGACCAAATGAAAAACTGTAACTTCCTCTCTTTTGTTAGTCAAAAGTCAGTAAATGGTTGAGTCAGTATGTACTGACTTAAAAAAAGTTAACCTCAGTCACTAAAATGTGAGTCACTTTTATCCACTTATCTTTGAGTCAACGCCAGTCACTCAAACTTGATTTACTCTTTTTCCACTCTTCCTTGAGCCATGAGTCATTTTTTTGACTAAATGACNTGAGTCTATTCAGCTGATTATTGAGTGGGAGGAAGTTTAGTTTTTCACTGAGTCGATATTTTTTGAGCTATTTTTGACTAATCATTTTTTNGAGTGATAGCTGCTTANGACCGGATTCCAGTAAAAAGTTCAGCGTGNAAAGTTATTTACTGATAAGCTGTGTAAAATTCTGTGGTTTTCTGGTTTTGTTTGCCATAACATACTTTGCACAGTGCTTTGTTGCATGACGTGCACTTCTGCCACCAGTTATAATTTTTGCATTTCGAGCAAACCACTGCAAAGCTTTACACTGACACGGAAAAATTCATTACATGCGAGATTACTTGGCGAAAACTTGCTTTCCTTCATTGACAGGAGTTGAAGTGACTTGAACCAAGGGATAAGATAATACAGAGTTGTACCTGTTATATAATCCTTGTATTGCAGTGCATGAAAATAGCCTTGTCGAGTAACAAATGATTAACGTAGTGGAGCTAAACCTATGCATTTTTTGCAGCAATTGAAACTACTTCACGTTGTGAAAACAACGCATTTCCATCGCCCATTGCACGTTTTCGCCAATTGCGGTAAGTTTCACGGCATTTTGTAGCTCTGCTGTGGGCAACATCGTTGCATCCTTGCATTTCCGAACCATTTTTACGGTTCATTGCCGTCTTAGCCCATTCGCACATCGTGTATTCCCAACTTTCTTGGCCTTTTTCTTTGACCGAGTTTCAGAACAGACCAAAATTACTGCAAAAGGTTTTCTTTGCCCACTTTCCCATTGAATTGATCCGAATTACAAACTGTTTGCTACACTTTCTTGTCCTGTGGCGTTAACCGAAGCATTTTATGGAAACTATCAACGGCCACAGTTTTTTTGCTTTGCTGCCCATTAATGACACACGAGAGTTATTTTGAAAAACTTTTGAAGGCCATCGCTTTTGCTTTCATAGGCACGGTGTTCCTAATCTCTACTGTAACTAGTCCTGGTCACAAAACAAGATAGTAATGCAAGCTTATTGATCAAAAAGTGTTTGAATGTCACTGAAACAGCGGAAGTTGTTTCATCACAATGTGGCGCTTTGCCAACCCGTAGCAGCAGCGGAGTTTGTTGCGCCCGGTCTTCCACGCCAGGAAAGCGATCAAACATCAATCCTTCGTCGCTTTGCCAGTTCTACCGAAATTCCACCGCTAACGGAAGAGCCCATTACAGCTAACCTGGAGGAGAGCTGTCATGATTTTATGTGCAAAGAATTAAACAAAGATTTTCCTGTCCCCGTGCCTACTTCTTCCACCACTCATTTTCGAAATTCAGCAGTACATCGTAAAGCAGAGGTAAGGCTCTGGATTGCTGTGTTCCAGTTTAGAAAATTGTAACATTTGCCGCGTTACCATAACGATTTCCGTTATTTTTTTGCCAGTGCGGTTCTCCCCAATGATTGTCATGATGTTTCATTGTGCCGAAATAAAGCCTATGTCTAGCTGTTACGTTTCTGCAACTCCCTTTGACTTGATACTCCGCCACGTTGACTGTTTTTTCCCTGCTATCTTGCAGAAGTTGTTTTCGAATATAGAATGAAAAGCATTTTTGTCATGTTTTCGTGAAGCAATTGTGGTAGACACTAGTGCCACGCCTAGTTATTTTTCACTAGACCTGGTGATTTTAGGGCTAGTGATCTAGTGACTTTTCACTGTTCTAGTGATCATGGGCGTCGGAAGGGGGAGCCTTAGTCTCCCCTGGATTTTGCGAATTTCAGCAAAAAAGGTTTTTTCAGTTTCGAGTGAGAAAAACCAAATATCACCACTTTTGTCCCCCCCTAGAAAAATTTTGGAAAAATCCCCTAGTTCCCCCTCAGAAAAAAATTCTTCCGATGCCCATGCTAGTGGTTCTTTACGATGTACGGTATGTGTTTGAAAAAACTGGATGTCCTGTTTCTAACTTTTCAGCTCGTTTTTTCAGAAAAACAATTGATCGCGTGAAGATTTGTGCACCAGCAGAACAAACAATTTTTTCTAATCTCAGTTTCTTACTGTTTTCACTTCTTTGCTATTTACTGCTGCAATTTTGCCCTTAACCTTATCTTGATTCCTGTGCAGGACCAGTGCAGTCGAAATATTTTGATTAATACTAGGTTGGTTGATCTAAAATACTTCGCTAGTGTTGTCACGTGAAGCTCATGAAAGAAACCTGAAGGTTTCCAATCTAAGATTTTCCACGCTTCAGCATGATCTATTTTAACGCACTTGCAAATGGTCGTAAGGCTTTTGGGCGATAAAGTAAATAAATAAATGTTTTCAAGCAAACTATTAACTTCAACGCAGACATTTTACGCAGTGATTTTTGCCAAAAAAAAACTGCGGCAGCATTGATAGTAGAGTCCCGTTCAACTACTGTAAGTACGCTCTGATGCAGTCAACGCGCAGACAGTTAAATTTGACATGCAGCTTGCCTGAAACCTGCAAAAGACTGCTAGGTCAATAGTGAACCAGGCAAAAGACGTAAAGAGCACCTTGATACAAATGGCAGTATAGCTTCAAGCACAAGATTATCTTCCACTGGGCTAAAAAGTAATGCGGCGCTTCATGGAATTCAGCCGAATAAAACCTGACGTTCTAAAAATAAGGTGACAATCGCTATTTGACTGGGCGGAATAGTGACCTGACGTCCAATGGCTTGAGGTGACAGTTAGATTGTGATGCAATAGTCCAACACTTAAGTAGAAATCTTTGGGATACAGCAATGCAACTTTATTAAAAACCGATGATGAGAACTTATCGCTGCTGATTCTGTTTGATCTGCGTTAATATTTCAATTTCCGATTATTCCGACCTCGATGTCTTCGCCAGTTTTCTATCGTTCTTATTAGCTGCTTATCTATTCGTAGCTCACGTTTAATTGCTTATTTTTGGATAGAAATCCCTCTACTATTCATCATCAAATCATGTTTGTTGTGTCGCAGGATGAATACCTTCACGGAGTAGCAGAGCCAGTTGACAGTCAGAAGCGTCCTCTTGCCCGGCACGGTGCTGACCAGAGTTCATGTCGCGCTGATGTGCATGGCGAACATGGGTTGAAGTTATTGCACAGAGTAAGCAACTTATTATTCATCAGTTGCATTAAGCTTTCGTTTTTTTATTTTTGAAGTGTGTTAAAACGAAGGACTGTACTTTTTCCTTAAATTACGTCATTAGAAGTAATTTTATTAGTTTGTGAAACAGAATCTCTTCCTTGCTGGGTACATTTTTAATAGTCGGTAGGAGCGAGCCGAACAACTGTCTAATAGGTCTCTCGCGCTTTCTTAACGTGTTGGAAAGAAAACGACAATTGCTTCACAAACTCCACGTTTGACGACGTCGCCAGAGTTCGCCGTTCTGAGCCAAAAAATATGGGTAAGACATCGGATAACAGATAAAAACAAACTGGCGGTGCTTCAGCGCTTGCGAAATTGAAGAAGTTCACGCTCTCCACCCATCTTGTTTGTGACAAATTGATTTCTGAGCGGATATGTTGTTTATCGAAGACTTGTCCCATCGGCTTGAGAATATGTTGCTGATGTTGAATACACCTGAACGAAGCATCATCCGTAAACAACTACAAAAACATTTATTTCGCCTTCTTAATTAAAATTATCTGATTTTTGAAGTCCGATGAAAATACATGTTTCTTTTCGTCGTTCCAGTGACTTCTGGAAACGGGAGTATCTTTACAATGTCACGTTTTGAAAAAGAGCACTCGTCACCAAACTTGAATGTGACGGCTGGTCTTCCTGTTGTATGGTCATTTCTTTCTCTTTTCAAAAATTTTCCTTCTCATTCGCCTATTATGTCAAAAATACCCTCAATGGGTGTAACATATGAAAAAAATTCGCCAGTGAAGCTCACAGCAGGGGTGGATGAAGCCAATAATGTTAGAGGGGGTATTTCAGTAATATTTGGTAGTCAAGTCTCATTACTGTGTCACTACTGCAAGGGATATGAAGTATACATCACAACACTGCTGTGACAAAAATGGAAGGCAAAATGGCCGTCAATCGTGAATGATGTTTTCCGAATTGTACAAAATCATGGAGAATAAAATTACTTTCGTGGATTTTAGGGGAGCCATCGCCTCAACCGCCTTTTTTGTTAGAAAACTTTTTTATAGTTCCTTAACATGTTTTGCTAAATCAAATTCCATTCTATTACTAAAGATTTTGAGTTCATCACTGTGAGCACCATAACCATACAGATGTTTCGGCTACTGGGGCCTTTCGGTCACTGAATCGATTCAAGTATGACGATTAATTTCATATTGACTTGCAGCTTCTCAAATTGAAGTGCTTTTTGCTACAGCGTCTGAAGCGGCTGTCATAAAATCTTCCAAAACTGAAGTACGATTTGTTTTTTTCTTACCATAGATATTTTTACAATTGTAATGATAAAATACAACAGTAACCAAATTAAACAAACAACAACTAGCGACTTGGATCAAGTGGGGTAAGTTGAACCATGGTTCAACTTGCACAAGTTGAATGGTTCAACTTACCCCGAAGGAGAATTTCAACTTTGAAATTATTTTATGTCAAAGCACTAATATGTCCAGCTGTACCAACACAATGTGATGAACTCTAATGGAACTACGCATTGAAGAAATAGCGACATCAAACAAATATACCTTTCCCATTATGAATCATGAAACAAGGTACATTTCCAGTTTATCACTTTAAGCTTACAAAAACACGTCCAACCTGGCAGCTCTCTGCACCAAGCAACTTTGGGTCTAAGTCATAAACCAAAACTAACAGGCTCAAACCAATAGGTGTCGCACATGAGTCTTTGGACCGCTTTATTCAGCTAAAACCGGGGGTGGTTCAACATACCCCGTTCTCC